>Ga0081478_159535_pt1 | contig 16436 bp, 17 predicted proteins | sample OctSprmetagenome_FD_70983 | JGI IMG/M metagenome (GOLD analysis project Ga0081478, IMG submission 70983) | Hot spring and microbial mat streamer communities from Octopus Spring Streamers, Yellowstone National Park, USA - T=80-84 v2 (version 2) | ecosystem: Environmental > Aquatic > Thermal... | reverse complement strand
GGGTTTCCTTTTTCGGCGGCTTCCCGCGCCCTTAGGGCGAGGAGGCTGAGCCCCATCTCTCTAACCCACCGCTCGAACTTGGCAACCTCATCTCTGTAGGCCTTCGCGATGTCCGTATCGAGTCGCCGTGAAACTTAAAACCCACATCACTCAGACAACACGCGGGTGTGGCTTAATATCTGTTACAATACGCCCAACCTGCTCAGGAGATCCATCGCGCTGTGTTCCTTCGACAGCTTTACGTATGCCTTCTTCTCGCCGCGTGGAGATATGAGCGTGTTTACCTTCTCCACCTTGACGTTGTAAAGCCTCTGGATCTCGTCTGCGATCTGCTTCTTGGTGGCGGCTCTGTCTACTATAACGGTGATTTTGTTCTCCCTCTCCGCCAAGCGGAGGGCCTTCTCTGTGATCACAAACCGCCTGATCATAGGAACAGCCCCCTGAGCTTCTCCACCGCCGGAACTGTCCAAAGAGTCAACCTGCCCGGCACGCCGCCCGGCGCGAGCACAAGCATGTTGAGGTTCTCCACGGCGACGACGTCAACGCCGGGGAAGTTCCTGACGGCAGACGCCAGCGGCGCGTCGGCACTTGACACCACCACCAACACGCTCTTCGGCTCCTTGTACCGCCTCCCGCGCCTCTTGCCCTTCCCAGCCCTAATCTTCAAGCCCTCGGCGGCTCGCTCCACGTCAAGCCACAGACCCAAGGCCTCAAAGAGCCTCCTAGCCTCCTTAGCCCTACTTATCTTCTCCGCGTCGCCCATCACAGCAAGCGGAAGAGACGGCACCTTCTCAACCACGTGGCCCCGCGCGACGACCCACGACTTGTACCCAGTGGCGGCTATGGCCGACCTAATGGCTAGGTTCTTCTCCTTCTTGTTTATCTCCTCGTGAAGCCTCTTCTCCACCCTCGGCGGGTGCGCCCTCCGACCGCCTACTGTGTTAGGTGCGAAACAGCCGCGGGGCCACAGAGAGCCCTTGTGGCGCGGGATTCTGGCGATGCCGAGGCCGACGCCGGGCGACTCACAACTGTGCTCCTTCCCAGCGCCTTCGTACACCCCCTTCGGCTGGAACCTCGCGCTCAACGCGCTTAAATACGCCCGCCTTATGACGTCGGGTCTCACAGCCTCCAAGAAGTGCACCGGCGCGTCTATATCTGCCACGTACCCCCCGTCGGGGCCGTACACCTTGACCTTGCTGGGTGGTTGCTCCTCCACTGGCTTGATATATGGGCTGAAATCTAACTGCTTAAACTTCAAGAGCACGTCCATCACGGCGTCCATAACACCCTATTTAAAAACTTTGGGTGCTTGTCCACACCACCTGCGGCTCTGCGGCTGGCGGCGCCTTCTTAGGCGGCCTGACCGGGTACCTAAGCACCACAAGCCTCTTCCGGGCGCCGGGCGCCGAGCCCTGCAGAAGTATATACGGCCCCTTCACCACGCCGTAGTGCAAGAAGCCGGACTTGGGGGTTATCTCGGCGCCGTTTTCGCCGATTTTCAGAACCCGCTTGTTGTACTCCGCACGCTGGTGGAACCCCATCTGGCCGGGCCTCGGCTGGGTGAACATAAGCGCGGGGGCCTGGGGGCCGATGGTGCCGGTGCGCCTATGGCCCTTCCTGTGTTTATGCCAACGCGGCAGTATCGTGACGCCGAACCTCTTTACAACGCCCTGATACCCCTTGCCCTTGGTGATGGCGATCACGTCGACCAGTTGCCCCGGCGTAAAGACGTCTTTCGGCGAGATAGATTTGCCGAGGATAGACTCGGCGAATTTAATCCTCTCGTCTACGCTGGGCACACCGCCTATGGGTATCTCCAAGATCTCAGGCGTCTTCTTGCCCACGCCCGACAGGTGGGGTTGCGTGACCGCCAGCGCCCTCACGTCGACAGCCACGTCTCTGTACTCCTCCACCTTCTTCAACTGCTTATCCACATCCACCTTCTCGGGCAGGGTCAAAACCCTGGCCAAGTACTTGGGCAACTCCCGGGCCCAGACCTCTGCGACAGACAGCTTATAGCCCGTGGTGGGGTCCAACGTGTAGAGGCGGAACCCCCACACGTAGAGAGGCGGCGCGTCGAGGACGGTCACTGCGCGGACGACCTCCTTGCCATACAGCGGGCTTGTGGGTCTGTCCTCAACCGCCACCGCATGCGCCATGCCGGCTTTATACGCGGCGAAGCCCAGCAGAGTAGGCTTGCCTAGGTTCACGTCGGGCCAGGTGCGCACCCTAGGCACTATATCCGCTGCACGCTTCCGCGGATACACGCCCATCGAGCCGCGACGCGGCCTATTGATCTTCAAACCCATGTCCGCGGCGTTACCCGTGGTTTAAATAGGTTACTACCACGAGCGTCTCCGGGCAAACCATGCCGCCGACAGGCTTCACATCAGCTGAGCGTTTACAATAGGCTTAATCTTCAGCACCAACATAAGGTTCTGTCTCTGAGAGGCGTAGCCTAAAGACATGCAAGAAGCCTAACTATTAATATCCACATCGCCAAGATGCCATGCGCCAGCTGAAGAGGTGGAAATGCGCGGCGTGCGGCGAGGAGGTAATCGAGGGTCAGCTCTTCACGTTCTACAGCAAAGGCCCGGTCCACTGGGAGTGCCTAGAGAGGGAAATGGCAACTAGGGTTTACAAAGACGTGGACTTGGCGGCGTTGCTCCGGATGGATCACTACCTACATGAGGGCATCGTGCTGGCCAAGCAACTTGAATACTTGGCCCAAAGCGGGGAGGTTAGGAAGAGAATTGAGGAGATACGGAGGCAACTTGAAGTCCTCGCGGCTAAGCTCACCAACGAGGTAACCGCCAAAATATAAATCGCCCTTTTTCCGACCCCAAGTGTCTTTGGAAACAGGGAAAAAGAGCGTAAAGCTCACGTTGGGCAAACAGATCCTCACATTTCCTCTGCCAGGTGGCGAGCCCGTGCCCACAGCCTCCTTCGACGGCGATACGCTCAACGCCTCTTGTTGCGGCGTCGAGGTTGTTCTGAAGGTGGAGCCAGCCGCCGACGGGACCGTCATACGTAAGGAGCTGGGGCCGCGGGAGCACGTCTTCGGCCTGGGCACGCGCGCGTATCCGCCCGACAGGAGGAGGGGACGCTTCTTGCTCTTCAACAACGACCTATACGGCTACCAGCTCGGCATGGACCCCCTCTACGCCTCCATACCCTTCCTCGTCTTCGTCGAGGGAGGGAAGGCCTTCGGGCTTGTGGTAAACAGCCCCGCCTACGGCGTGGCCGACATAGGCGCCTTGAGATACGGCGAGGTGGCGATAGAGGTGGAGGACAAGCCCGAGGTCTACGTGTTATTCGGCCAGTCGCCCCTCGATGTTTACTCCACATACGCCGAGGTGACGGGCAGGCCCTTCCTCCCCCCGAGGTGGGCGCTGGGGCTCCACCTATCCCGCTACAGCTACGAGCCGCAGAAGGCGGCGGAGGAGGTGGTCAGAGAGGTGGCCCAGGAGGCGCCCGTGGAGGCCGTCTACCTCGACATAGACTACATGGATGGATATAAGCAGTTCACCTGGGACTACAGAAAGTTCCCCGACCCCCGGGGCTTCGTAGAGGCCATGCACGAGGTGGGCGTCAAAGTCGTCACGATAGTAGACCCCTACATAAAGGCCGAGCCGGGGTACCGGCCCTTTGAGAAGTTTCTCAACTGCGTCTTGGTCACAGAAAACGACGAGCTGTACCTAGCCAGGGGGTGGCCCGGGCTCTCCGCGCTCCCCGACTTCTTGAACCCGCGGTGCAGGGAGCTGTGGGCCTCCCACGTGGCGGAGTTCGTCTCTACGTACAACGTCGACGGGGTTTGGCTAGACATGAACGAGCCCACCGTCTTCAACTGCGACGTCTTGACAAGCCGCTCGCGGATGTACGCCCTGGCGGGCGCCACCCCCCACCCCCTGGACAGAGGGGAGCTGTACTGCAAGGCCCCCCGTGGCGCCTACCACGTCGTCGACGGCGTCAAGATCCCGCATGAAAAAGTCAGGGGGCTGTACCCCTACTACGAAGCCGAGGCCACGTACAAGGGGCTACAGGCGGCGGGGAAGGAGCCGTTTATACTTTCCCGCTCCGGCTACCTCGGCATACAGAAGTACGCCGCCCTTTGGACAGGCGACGTGCCCAGCACCTGGGAGGGGCTGAGGCTCGCCGTGATGTCTGTGCTGGGGCTCTCCGCATCAGGCGTGCCGTACGTCGGCTGCGACGTGGGGGGCTTCGCCGGGCTCGGCGACTACGAGCTGGCGGCTAGGTGGTACCAGGCGGCGGCCTTCTTCCCCATATACCGCGTCCACAGAGACAAGGCAACCCCCGACGCCGAGGTGACGCGGCTGCCGAGCAAGTACCGCCACATGGCGGTGGAGGCGGTCAAGATGCGGCTCCGCTTCCTCCCCTACCTCAGGCATCTGGTCTGGGAGGCGCATCTCCACGGCTACCCCATCGTGAGGCCGCTGGGGCTCGAGTTCCCTGAGGACGAAGACGCCTTTAAGATACACGACGAGTATATGGTGGGGCCCTACCTCCTCTACGCTCCCATCTTAGACAAAGGCGTGAGGCAGAGAGACGTCTATCTGCCCAGAGGCGCCTGGATGGACCTGGCCACGGGACGCGTCCGCCTAGGCCCCAGCTGGGTTGTGTCTGAGGCAGACATGCCGCTGTACATGCGGTCGGGCTCCGCCGTGCCTACGCAAGAGGCCCTCCTCATATACAGCGAGGGGAGGTGGACTATATACAGAGACGAAGGCCCCGCCTCAGTGACGCGGCTGGACAACGCCGTGGAGACCGACGTCCAGTGGCCTGCTCTCTACGTGCTGGGCGAGAGACTAGCCGAGGTTGTGGTCAACGGGAGGAGGCGGGCCGCCGCCTACGCGAAGCTGGGCACCTACGTGGAGCATGGCGACTGAGGAATATCCACGACGTAGACCCTTCCGAACTTCGAAAGAGCCTCCGCCAGCTCCTCGGGGGCCTCTGTGACGAAGACGTGAGAGGGGCCTGTGCCGGAGACGCCGCCCACGGCGCCGCGGCGCAGGGCCTCCAGCGTGGGCTCTGGGGGGTAACCCAGGGAGTGGCCGTACGCCACAGCGTTTATCAACATCGCCTCGCGCCACATGCCCAGCCCCGCGTAGGCCACGGCCGTCCGGACGACAGGCGCCAGAGCCTTCATCTCCTCCAGCCTATGCCGCCTCTTTTCGTAAGGCGGCACCAACACCACGGCCCTCCCCCCCACCTCGAGCTCTCTTATGACCACCAGCTTGTGGTTGTCCGTTAGGTAGCTACGGCCGACGGCGCTGGCGACGGCGTCGTCGAAGGCCCCGGTGACGCTTATGCCGGCCCACTTGCTCAGCTGGGCGTTGAGGCGGGCCACGTCGAACAAGTCGATCTCGGCGCCGGCGAGGCGGGCCGCCGCGATGATCAACGCGTTCACAGCGGCGCTGCTGGACTTCAGCCCGCCGGCGGTGGGTAGGTCGCCGGAGAAGCGGACCGAGAGGGGGCCAGTGCCGAACCTCTCCGCGATCTTCTCCACGATCCTGCGCACCGGCGCCAAGTCGACCTCGGCGTAGCTCTCCACCCTATACTCATCAGAGCGGCACACCTCGGCCACGACCTTCAGCGAGATGGGGAAGGCGGCGCCGTGGCCTGTGGCTATTGCATTAATCACGGTCCCGCCGCCGTATGCGCACGCCGAGGCGCAACCCATGGCCCTCAACGCGGGCCTCCGCAGGCCGCGTTCACCGCTGTAAAGGCCTCCTTCAGCCTCTCCTCGTCTTCTACAAGCGCCAGCCTCACGTGGCGGGGGTCGCCGTAGAGCGAGCCCGGGAGGAGGGAAACCCCCGCGGCCAGCGCCGCCTCGAAGCAACGCGCGTCGTCACCGACGCGGGGAAACACGTAGAAGGCGCCGCCGGGCTTCACGAACTCCAGCTTGAGCCAGCCGGCGGCCAGCTCAGCCCTCCTCCGGTAGGCTTCGGAAACCTCGGCTCTGCGCCTCGGCAGGATGTCCACTACGGACGCCACGGCCCTCTGCGTAGGGATCGGCGGCACGTTTACCGTGGCTCTGTTGAACTTGGCCACCTCCCTCGCCACATCCCTAGGCGCTATGACTGCGCCTATCCTCAGCCCCGGCACGGAGAACACCTTGGAGAAGCTGTACACCACGGCGACTGAGGAGCTCAGCTCCATAGGCGATGTGAAGCCGTCGAAAACAATGTCGCGGTAGATCTCGTCGCTGATCACAAACTCAGCCACTTCCACAAGCTCCCTCACCTTCTCCCTGGGCAGAACCACCCCGGTGGGGTTGTTGGGGTAGTTAACCACGTAGACCCCCCTCTCTGCGAACTTAGGCATCCACCCGCCGTCTGTCTCCACCAGCCCCAGCCCCAACTCGAAGGTCCCCGCTATGTCAAAGTAGCCGGGGTAATACGGCGTAGGCGTTAGAAGCCTCCGCCTCCTGAAGACCCACATCAACGCCGCCAGTCCGTGTCTGCCGCCGGCCACCGCCACGACCTCGCCCGGCTCTACGCCAAAGGCCGAGGCGACGGCCTCGCGGAACTCCGGAAGGCCCTCTGCCGGGCCGTATCTGAAGTCCTCCTCCTTCCTCAGAGCCTCCAGAAGCTCTGGGGGCGGGGGCAGGTCGGGGTCGCCTATGTCCAGCCTGTGCTTGGGCGAAGCCTCCTTGATGCGCGTCAAGACCTCGGCAAAATCCATATAAGATACGTCTCCTTAAAATAGATGAGGCTCTGGCGCGTGGAGGAGGCGGAGAGGCTCGTAAAAAGCGAGCTGGCCAGGGAGCTCGCCGAGGCGTGGGCCCGCTGCGGCGACGAGCAGTGCCTGGCGGACACGCCCTTCGAGCCGGAGCTGGTCGGAGTGGGGAGGTGGTGGCTTGGCCCCTTCACCATCGGCAACAGGAAAATGGGCGAGATACCCTTCTTCTCACTGCACCCCGTCTCCACCTGCCCCGGCCACACCCCCTTCTGCCTCAAGTGGTGCTACGCCATATACGAAATCGCCAACTGGAGAGCCCACGTCCGCGAGGCGGCGGCCTACCTCCTCTCTCTGAGAGACGACTTCCCCGACGTCGCGGCTAGGTACCTCAGCAGGCTCCCCCACCCAGTGGTGAGGCTACACGTAAGCGGCGACTTCTACGACAGGAGGTACCTGGAGAAGTGGGCTGAAGCCGCGAGGAGGCTTCCCCACAAGACCTTCTACACATACACCAAATCCCTCCGCCTAATCCGCGGCGCCGACATCCCCAAAAACTTAATCATCCACCTAAGCGCAGACCACTTCAACTACGCCGAAGCCGCCGAGGTCTGGCGGGAGCTGAGGCGCGGGTTCATCACCTTCGTCTACACGCCAGGCCGCGACGAAGAGCTCCAAGCCCTCCAGCACCTGCTCGAAAACACAGAGGCCACGATACTCCTCTTCCTCAACCACGTCCAACACGCGCCGAGGGCAAGAGTCGACATAGCGCAGTTGCGCAGATGGCTTAGAGAGAGGCTGGGCCCCGCCGCAAGCCGCGTGGTGCTTGACCCAGAGGAATTCGCAGGAGGCCCCCAGTGCCTCCACTGCAGGCTCTGCTGGATATATAGACAACCTTTTAAATAGCCCCACATGCAGAGCCATGGGGTATTGATATGCGGGGCGGTTCCGGTGAGGAAGCCGGCGGACGTGTACAGAGCGCTGGAGGCTCCCGTCACCTGTCTAGAACTCCGCCTGGACTACCTAGAGGTTGGGCTGGCCGAGGTGCGGCCGGCGCTTGAACAGGCGGCGGCTAGGAAAACCGTCATATTCACCGTGAGGAGGCGCGAAGAGGGCGGAGCTTGGCGCGGCTCCGAGGAGGAGCGGGCCAGCCTCTATCTAAGGCTCCTCGAGCTAAACCCCCACTACGTAGACGTGGAGGCGGAGGCCTCCATCGCGGGGCAGGTGGCCGCGGCGCGGGGAAAAACCCTCTTGATAGCCAGCAGACACGACTTCGGAGGGACGCCGCCTGTCGACGTCCTCCTCAGCTGGGCGAAGAAGGCGGCGGAGCTCGGCGACGTGGTCAAGGTGGTGACCTACGCAAAAGAGGCGCGAGACGGGCTACGGGTGTTGTCTCTCATCGGCGCTGTGGAGAAGCCCACCGTGGCCTTCGCCATGGGGCCGGCCGGGGCCTACACCAGAGTCGCCGCGGCGGCTCTGGGGAGCCCCATAATGTACGTCTCCCTCGGCGAAGCCACAGCCCCCGGCCAGATGACCGCAGACGCCTACTACGCAGCCCTCCTAGCCGTCGGCGCGTCGCCAGCCGGCGAAGGACTGCCGACGCTTAGAGAAACGCTGGATTGGGTAGACGGCGGCCTCATGTACCTCCTCAAAAAGAGGCTGGAGGTCTGCAGAGACATGGGCAGGCTGAAAAAGGCGGCGGGGCTACCCATATACGACGACGCAAGAGAAACCCAAGTCCTCAAGAGGGCAGGAGACTTCAAACAAATTTTCGACCTAATAATACAGATGTGTAAAGCGGTACAGATAGTAGCCTAAACCTCAGCTCCACCCCAAGACGACCTCCCCACCAGACCGCTGACGTCAAAAGCCCCCGGCGGCTCACCGGCGCCCTCGCCCCGCCTTCATCGGCGGTCATCGGGGGCTTAGGCGTTTTTAGACTCATCACGACCTGAGCGGAATCCCTCTGCTGAGCCTCGCAGGCAGGATGCGCAGAGGAGCGCCGCCACGGCATCCGCCGTGTTCAGTCCAGCCACTGCGGCTATTACTGTACCCAGCTCCACATCTCCGCGAGCTACAGCGTCAGCCGACTACACGCGCCCCCTTTCGACGCTCTGCGCGCCGATAGACCCCGAGCTAGCCGTAGCCAGAGACATGAGCCGCGTTCAGGCCCAGCGGCGTTGAGCCCACCTCCTCCACGGCCGACACCACCAGCCCTCGAGGGGGCGGCGGCTGGCGCGTCTTGCCCCGTGGTTAAGACTCAGGATAAGACGAGACCTCTACCTTTATCAGATAAACCGTGTCTCTGGCGCTGCGGCTGTCTACCACAATCTCCAGCCTGCCGGGCACGCAGGCTTTAGGTCTGAAGAGGGCGCGCCACTCGGTGTAGTTAACCCCATCCCAGCCAAACCTCGTCTCGTTTATGTAGAAGAGGAAGCGCCTAACTTCTTTAGGCACCTCCACCACCTTTACAACCACAGACACGCCGCCGTCCGCCGCGTTGCAAAAAGCCACGTCCCACCGCACAACCGAGCCAGGCGGAGCCCACACAAAAAACTTCTGAGACCCGTTATACCCCACCAAAACCACATTCCCACCTGCAACCCCCTCCACCGGCGCCGCCGACGCGGAGAATGCAGCCCCCGGCACCAGACCGAAGAACCCCAGCCAAAAGGCAAAAAGCGCCGCCAAGCCGAGCAGAAGCAACACAACACTACGCCTCCTCTCCTCAGCCTCCAGCTGCTCCTGCTGGACGCCCGCCTGCACCGCGGCCTTAGACTCAGCCTGAGTCATATCACCCCAACGCAGTCACGTTGTACACCCTCAGCAGTCCGCCTCTGAACCCTACGAACTGCGGTGCGGCTGTGTATATACAGCCGTATCTGGCTAATATCGCGCCGTATTGATCCCGTATTATCACATCGCCGAAGCCGTTGAGCGGCCTAAGCTCTACATATCTCGCCGCCGGCAGAAAGCCAAGCGGCGTAGACAAGCCGCCGCACAACGCCGTAAACAAGCTACCGCTGACCGAGACGCCAAATATTACGCCTAGCGAAGAATCAAAAACTGCATACGCCCCCACGCCGCTGAAATTAGCCACATATGTCAAAGCCCCACCCACAAGCCCCCTATAGGCCGTGGCCGAGCCGGACACAAGGAGGTAGGTGTAGGACTGCCACACGTAGCTACCAGCCACACTCCAGCCGGCGGGCGGGGGACATGCGCTGTATTGAATAGTCAGGTCGTCCCAATACACCCAGAAGTCGTCTGCCGTGCCGGAGGCGTAGCCAGAGGCATCCACGGCTGTAAACGCCACTGCGACCACCGCCCCTTGGTCGTACAGTGTGTAGCTCCACTGGTAGTTGCCGTCGCTGGTCATAGAGCCGGCGTTGACAACCACGAAGCGGGGGTCTGCAGTAGTGCAAGCGCCCGCTGTACTCACCGTGCAGACGTAGACCGGGTTCCCACCAGATCTAAAGAAGGCCGACACAATTGCGCCGTTTGAAGACGCCGTGTCGTATCGATATATGATGTACTCCTTGTCCACCTGCCCGTCGCCGTCTGTATCTACGCCTATAGAGAGATAAGCTACGTTGTTCCGAGCGTCGCCGGCATCTCTCACATACCTACCCCACACCGAAACTGTGGTGCCGTAGGCAGGCACGGGGCTGGGGAGTTGATAAATGGCAATCGCCGCGCCCCAGTCAGCAGAGGGGTTGTTACTCGCGCCGTAGGCGTCCACCTGGGTGGCGAGGGAGGGCGGCAAGGTGGGGCTTGTGTTGGCGTCTATAAACACGTCAGTAGACGGCTGACCCCGCGTATACACCGACACTGCGCCCGGAAGGCTACACCTATACTCAGAGATTGCGAGATTATCCCAATACACGTAGAAGTCGGCATTCCACTTACCCGAGGCAAAGAACCTATCCACGGCGACCAGTGCTATTTTTTCTATCGTGCCGTCGCCTACGTATGGATATACGGAGCCGGAGAAGAAAGTAGCCCAGGATGAGGAGAGGACGCCCAGCCTCACCACCAGGTGCCCCGCTGGGCACCCAGAGGCGCCGCTACCTATATTGTAGTTGCACACGTACTGCGCCGTGCCGCCCATGACGTTATACACACGTGTAAGGCCGGACCCATCGTCTCTAGCCAAGTAGAGATACACCAAGGAGTCGTCTGGCCTCCTCACCTGGAGCTGGATGTAGGCGAGGTTATTCCGAGTGTCGCCACCAGCTAGGCCGTACAGGTGTTGTATAGATATGGTGGCTTGTGTGGTGAGTCCCAAGCTGGACACGTCGATTACCAGCGCCGCAACGCCGTATCTGTCTGACGCGGCGCCGTCTACCAGAGTGCGCAGGGAAGGCGCCGGGTTGCCCACGTTGGAGCTCACCTCCACCCAAGCCTCGGGGCCGTAGGTGACCACTTGGTACGGCAGGTTTATAAGCGTGGTATTGGAAGCGCCGTCCCAGCCATAGCTGTAGGAAACGGGGGAACAGTAGTTAAACGGCTCCGAGAAGGCGGAAACGCCGCAGGAGAAGGTCTGCTGATAGAGCTTGGACATGGGCTCTGCGGTGAAGTTTATCAGCTGTATGGCTGTGGTTCCGCCTTGGCTGAACCAGGCTCTGGCGAGGATGGAGAAGCGTTGGGTGGCGTGTATCTGCCAGTCTAGCGGCGTGGCTCCGGCGATGGGCACGTAAGGCCCGGCGTTTTGGCTCTCCGTGATCTGCACCTGGCCTCCCAGCGCAATGGCGTACTGCCCCGTGCCGGATCTGCCGACTGCCTCCAGCCGCGCGCTCCAGCCGGGGTCTCTCGGCACGAAGTACCCAACGGTGTAGAGCTCAGGCCACCCCGGCACAAACCTCGCCCCGTAGTAAGTCACGTTGTATATATCCGACGCCTCCCAGCGGGCAGAGGCGAGGGGGTAAACCGACAAGTTGAGGTTTTTAGAGACAGGCGGCAGAGTGGCGTTTACCTCAAGCCGCACGACGTTTAGAAAGGTTAGGGCCGCCAAGACAGCCAAGACGCCTAGCAGAAACAACGCGAGACTCCTCATGCCCCCGACGCCAGCAGGTCTAGTTTTTCCCTATCTTCTAGGCTCAAGCTGTCGGGGCTGACTGAGGCGAGTATGACCTCCGCGGCGGCTTTGGGGTTTACGAAGTAGTAGGTGAAGGGGCCTATTCTTACAGACTTCAACCTACCCTCCCGCTCCAACACGTAGAGATGCCACTGCACGGCGCCCCACCCCCTGCCGGTGGCCTTGACTATCTGCGAAAGCGTGGCGGCCCCCATCTTCTCAACGGTCCGCACAATCTCCCGCCTCACGGGGTCGTCGGCAACGGCCCTCTTCACCCTCGCAATTACCGGCAGAAGCGGGGCTATGAGGAGCTCTCTCCTGTTGCTCGCCAGGTGGCTGAGGCCCGCCGCCGCGGCTACGCCGGCCGCCGCCGCGAGCAACGGAGCCTCCGGGGCTTTAGGCGCCTCGGGCGGAGGCGTCTTTGGATACTCCACAGCCACGTAGCCGCTGAGCACAGCCGGGCTCAGCGCAGTGTTTGCGCAGGCGACCACGACGGGCCTATCCACCACGAAAGTCCCGGTGGCGTTGCAGAACTGATGCGGAAGTTGCATCGTCACATACGCTGTGGAGTTAGGCGGCACATACACTGGGAAGAACCAAGCCGCCAGAGGCGCAAGAACCATAAACACAGTGGCGTTCATAGTAACCTGATAATTCTAAAAATTTATATTCTACGTTGTGGAATGCGGTGTTGTGCCCCCTGCTAGATTATGAAGGGGTCGCCGAGTCCCAGCGTCCGCGCCACGACTGCCAGGAGTATGATATATATCCATGCGGCGGCGGCGAAGAGGTAGGCGAACCATCTGCGTCTAAACATGCCCCAGTACGTATACGCGGTGGACGCCAGGAGGAGGGCGAGGGCGAGGATGTAGGTATATCTTGCGTAGAAGAGCCCCCACTGCTGAGCCAGCAGAGTGAAGATGAAGCCGCCGATGAAGGCCACCACGGCGCCGGTCCACACTGTGAAGGTCACGGGTCTGGTGTAGTAGAAGAGATAGATCAAAGGCGCCAGCGCCGCAATTACGCCGCCGGCGGCGGATATGAGGACGATCTCTGCGAAGTTCATATCAAAACAGCCAGAGGCTGTAACTCCCCGCGGCTAGGGCGGCGACGTAGAGGGCGAAGAGGTAGACATACGGCGTGCACGATATAAGCGCCAGCTGGAGGTCGCGGCTTGTCGGCCTCAGCGCTATGTGTAGCTGAATCATCTGCGCCGCGGCCACCAGAGCCATGCCGAGAACTGCCGAGAGCCTCCAGGCGGATAAGCCGCCGTAGGCCACGGTGATCCATACGGCGTAGACGTTAGCCGCGGTAGCCAGCACGAGAAACGGCACAATCACATCTCTATGTTTAAAGAGGAGTGGAGGCACCAGCCCGAAGTACCTAGCCACAAGCCTCTCGGCGTACACCCTCCCAAAGGCCACAGCCATGCCGGCAGCCACCCCCACGAGGAGCGCAACCCAATTCATAAGACCTCCCAAGCCGCTGAAATAAATATTTTGCTTTTAGCCGCCGCGGCGGTCAAGACCTCCATGGTTGCAGAACTTCGCGCCTCACCGCGACTATCTTAGGCCAGCCGCGCCACTGCCCGGTGGGGTCTACCACCACGTATAGAGGCTCTTGCCAGCCCGCAGGCGCGCCGCAGGGTGGCTCGCAGAGGCGGTGGGGCTGGGGGCCGTAGATCCAGTAGGTGACGTTGCCGACGCGGTATATCCACACGTCGCCGACTCTCTGCAACTCGCCGCCCGGCCTAAACAGAGAGATCTTGACTGTGAGAAGCGTCGTCAAGGCGAAGTTGAATCTAAGCACGGCGCCCCAGAGGCCCACCGGCGTGTTGTAGGTGTACACATACAGCCTATATACACGGGCGGCGGCCTCTGTGTAGTTTATAGTCCTAAGCCCCGTGGCGTATGTAACAGTATTGTTAACCACAGGCGCGTCGAAGACGGGGCCCGTGGGGGTGGGCAGAACCACGCCTATTTCAGCCCTAAGCGGCGGGGGCTCGGAGAGGTTGAGACGAGGCGTCGTGGGGCAGTCGGCCTTGTATATATACAGTTGCGACGCCCCGTCCAGCTTTATAAACGCGCCGTACCGCACGGAGCCGGAGTTTGAAGGCGCCACGGCGGGTGGGATGACGTTAGGCGCCACTTCTCTATAGCGCTGGGTCTCGGTGAGGAGCACCGACTTGTTGTACACAAAGACGCAACCAGCCACGGGTATCTGCGCCATTGGACGCTCCCATATGTGCAGTGTACCGCCTTGCCCCACTTGTACAAACTGCCAGCCGGAGCCGTTGAGCGTAACCACCGCCCTCTCCGTGGCCCCGGGGTACCAGTCCACCAGCTTGACCCTCAGCAAAACGGCGTCGCGCCAGCCGGAGGGATGAGTGAAGTTAACCCAACAATCCCCCTGGAAGCCCGGCGGCACAACTACGTCAACGAGGTAGGAGCCGGGGGCCCCGCCGACCGAAGACGCCGCGACGGCGCCGCATGTGGAGGAGATAAAGACTGTGGTTGGGTAGAACAGCTTAACCTCGATGGTTTTTGGATAGGGCCAGGGGGCGTAGGGAGAGCTGTAGAGATGAAGCGTCTTGTTCGACACGTAGACATAGTGGGGGAGCTGACCCGCGGCGACCTCCGCCAGGGGGCCTGCGCGGAAGGCGTAGTCGCCCCCCGGCGCCGTGAGGGCGATGATGAAGACTAGGGAAGGAAGGAAATAAAGAAGTGTTCTTATTACCTGCTCACGTTGCATTACGACTGCGGCACCTTCTCGATGTTGATCTGGTAAGCGGCGAGCGTCCTGTAATACGGCGCGTTGGCGTCGATCACTAGGTCGACGCCTAGTATCGCACACTGACCCGGCGCAAGCGTGACGTAGTCCGTGGTGGTGTCCACGGCGGCCTCGTCCCGGATCTCCACCTTGTTATCGGCGGCGCCGGGCGGGTCTACTATCCTGACGGCCATGTATCTGATGTAGATGTTAGCGGGGTAGTAGTCTTGTAGGAGCGAGACGTCGGATATCCTGATTTTGACCGGCACGTTGTAGTTGTTGCACACCCTCAGGGCGTTGGTTATGTTGACGATGTCGCCTGGGACTCCGGTTACGTAGATCCGCGTGATGTTGAGGCCGGTGGTGGGGTCGTAGTACCAATCGGCCCTGACAAAGGTGCCGTTCATGACATTGGTGTCGTTGCCGACGTATTTTATCACAGGAGGCGCCGTAGTGTTGACATACCAATAAGTCACGTTTATGATAGACACCGCGGCAAACAGCGCAGCCGCCCCCAGCAACACAGCCAACAACGCCACCCTCCTACCCACGTTTTTGTTTCTCGCCATGGACGCCTTAGAAACCCGCAAATTTATATTTAACGTTGTGTCACACAAACGTATACGCCACCGTCTAAAAGCCACACCGTCAATAAAACTGAAGGCTCAGGAATCTGGTAAAAGGAAAGGCAAGTTCTTAAAAAAAGATTGGGTTTAGGCGGCTACTACATGCTCATTACGATGGGCTCATTCTGATGTCTACCTGGTACTGGCCCAGCACCGTCCTGCCGTCTGCGAGGGTGAGCGGTATAGCGGGGTCTATGGCTACGTATGCGCCTATGTCAATGCACCCGCCTGTGCCTATGGTGTAGGGGCCTGCTGTGCTGTACGTCGTGGAGCCGACGAAGCCGACGCCTTGACCGTCGGGCCCCTTTACGAGGAAGGCCCTGATGTAGCTTTCATAGCCTGTAGTTGTCACCGGGCCTACCCAGGCTAATTGAGCGGTGATGGGCGTGCTACCGTAGTAGTTGCAGACTCTTATCACTGAGGTGTAGTTTGTGGGGTCGCCTGTGAAGCCGATTATAGATATGCGCGTGATGTTTATGCCCCTGTCGCTGTCGTAGTAATAGGTGACCTTGACGTATTGGCCGCCGGCGACTGCCGTGTCGGCGCCTGGGTACTTCATGGCGGGCGGCTTTGTGGCGTTTATCAGCCAGTACGTCACGTTGGTGAACGTGACGGTGGCCGCCACCAGCGCGGCCGCCGCCAGCGCCACCAACGCCATTAGTGGTTTGTAGTTCTTTCTCTTTGCCATGTGTCGGTGTAACTCCGGGGTTTAAATATTCAACGTTGTGCCGTGCAAAATATTTAGCTGGGCCTTGGTTTGGCCTATGCGGGTTGGCGTCGTGGGTGGGGGGTCTATGGGGGTGTGGCTGAGGCGGGAGCTGTCGACGAGACATCAGGTGCTGATCTACGACGCGGATCCGGCGAGGTCCGACGCAGGGTCTCTGGAGGAGTTGGCAAAATGGGCCGAGGTAGTGGTTGTGGCTGTTCCGTTTTGGGAAACTGCCAAGGTGCTTAGGGCGCTGGCGCCGTTGGCTGGGGGACGCCTTGCGATGGACATCGCCACCTTTAAGGAGGGGCTGGCGGAGGCGTATGCCGAGTTTCCGCCGGACGCCAAGGCGGCGTCTGTGCACCCGCTGTTTGGGCCGGGGGCGCCGTCTATCAGGGGGCAGAGGGTGTTGGTGATGGACGCGGGGAGGGAGGGGGCGCGGGAGGCGTACAACTTCTGGCGGGAGCTCGGCGCCGACGTGGAGTGGGGAGACTTCGCGAAGCACGACTACTACGTCTCGCGGGCGATTGCCCCCAGCTACGCCGCGCGGCCTGACTGG
>Ga0081478_138738_pt1 | contig 16442 bp, 18 predicted proteins | sample OctSprmetagenome_FD_70983 | JGI IMG/M metagenome (GOLD analysis project Ga0081478, IMG submission 70983) | Hot spring and microbial mat streamer communities from Octopus Spring Streamers, Yellowstone National Park, USA - T=80-84 v2 (version 2) | ecosystem: Environmental > Aquatic > Thermal... | reverse complement strand
GTAGGGCCCGGCGACTGCGTCGATTTCTGTCTTGTTGCGGTGGTAGTACACCTCGCCGAATTTCCGGTATAGGTGTTCCTGCACCACGTGTTCCAGCATCGCCGCCTCGTTTATCTTTTTGGATGTCCAGTCGGCGGAGGCCCGGTATATCAGCGGGTCCCGGAAGAAAATCTTCTTCTCCCTCCGCGGTTGCGGCTTGTAGCCGGCCGCCGCGTATGCAATGCCTATCATGTATATGTCTGATAGGAACTCCAGGTACTCCCTCACCGTGTTGTGCGAGACGCCGATTTCTTGCGCCAAGGAGTGGTAGGAAAGGGGGCTCGGCACTCTCTCCACCACCGCCGCCGCGAGGTCTTTAAGTAGTTGCGGGCTTTTTCCGTGTCTATACGCCTCAGACACCACGCTGTCGAGCAACGCCTCGGCCGCGTCTGGATGCCGGTTTATAGACTTAGGGAAGCCCCCCGTCTCTAGATACTCCTCGAAGAGCTCCTTGATTACCGCCGGCTCCGCTGACTGCCCCGACTGCACCGCTAGGTAGGTGGGGAAGTCTAGGGGGAGCACCACCACGTCGCGGCCTGAGCCCCTCCTCCCGGGGAAGCGCTCCGGAGTCTTGACGAGGCCCACGGTCGAGGACCCCGTGGCGGTTACCACCGCCTTGTGGAGGAGGCCGGCGTCTATGTAGTACTTAACCACGCGCCACCAGCCCCTCACCGAGGTCACCTCGTCGAGGAAGAGATACAGCGTCTTGACCCCCCGCCGCGCCGCCCTCCCAGCCACGTATTCAAAAGCCCTACGCATCTCGGCGGGAGACAGCAGTATGTCTAAGTCGAGATACGCCACGGAGTCGGGCGGGCGGCTCCGCAACAGCTCTCTAATCAAAAGCTTGATGCCGGTGGTCTTCCCGGTCTGCCTCGGCCCGTAGACGAAGTTCAACGAGGGAGGCTCAAGAGAAAGCTCCCAAATCCACCGGGGCACCCACCTGACCTTCTCCTCCTCCCACTGGCGGATGTGGCGGTCCCGCTCCTCCCACCGCGGGTCAAACCACCAAGGGTTGACCCTCTCCAACACGTCCATCGTCACCTTTCCAACAAATATTTTTTAAAGATTTGTCAGTAATCTGACAACGAAAGGGGTGTTGAAAGGCGGGCTGAAGGCGCTGAGGCTTTAAAACCGCGGACAGGTCTCTACGCGCCTCTTGAGTTTATAGTTAGGGAGCTGGAGAAGCGGGGTCTGAACCCAGTTGCGTACGTAGTTGAGCTAACTGAAGACGTCGCCGGCGCCGAGAGAGTTACGCTGTACCTGGAAGTTTTAACTAATCCTAGCAGATGGGGGCTCGTCCTTGAGGATAGGCAGGGTGGGGAGAAGCTGTGGAACTCAATTATCCAGCTGATAAAGGCCTTTACAGGTCAAGGGGTTTGCGTCACGACTCGCACAGGCTTATGTGGGCTGTGGTTGGGGAGAGGGGGACGCCGCAGAGGGAAACGTGGAGGTGGTTAAGCTCTCAGCCGCTGTCGAGCTGAGAGATAGGCTCAGGCAGCTAGTTGCTTCATAGACCCCACCTCGACGCTGGCGAAAGGGCCCAAGTGCTCTCACCGCCGTTTTCACATGTCCGGGCTTGCGCCGCTGTGTACGCCACAGGCGCCTTATATCGCAGGTCGTAGCGCAGGTTATCGGCCTGGACCACACCGACGGAACGGCAACGATGCCCGGCGAGTTTGAGCTAGCCATGGGGATCCCGCCGATGGGCCGCGACGTGGCTACACAGACTAGGCTTCTGGCTGAGACCTTTAGAGAGGGCGTGTCAACGACGTCTTAACGTGAACCACATGTGGAGACTGACGGAAAACAACACCGCCTTGGTGGCCGCAACGTCTCTAGTCGGGGGTACGACTGCGTCTGAGGTCGGAAGAGGGGACGGCCAAGCGCCTGTGGTGGGGAGCCGTGGGAGGTTGGATGCAGCGACGAGGAGATCAACGAGGTGCTAGACATGGGCAGACACAGGTCCCGCTCTCCGTTAAGGAGACCTAGCCCGCGCGGGGCGGCCCTCCAGCGAAGCCAGCAGCGCGGCTGCAGTTATGAGGACATACGCAGAGAGAGCAGTGGGGTCGGGGGCCTGGCCGAAGAGCAGTAGCCCCCAGACGGCGGCGAGCACGGGCTCCAGCGTAGCTATGACAGACGCCCTTGACCCCCTCACCGTCTTGACGGCTGAGGCGAAGAGCTTATACGGCAGAAGCGTCCCGAAGATTCCTAGATACACTCCGGCAAGAACCGCCTCCAAGCCCGGAGGCTCCCGGCGGAGAAGCAGGAGAGGAGCTGTTATAACGAGGGTGTAGGGCATGGCGCCTAGCGAGGCGGCTTTTTCGTCTCCCGACTTCGACAGCCTCCGGGCGGCGGCGATGTAGAGCCCATAGAGCGCCCCAGACGCCAAACCCGCGAGGAGACCCACGGGGGAGAGGGCGCCGGAGAGGGACTGATACGCCATTAGACCCACGGCGGCTAGCACCAGGACCACCGCGGCCAGCTCCCGCCTCGTGGGCCGCTCGCCTGTCAAGGCAAGGGCGGCGGTTGTCCACAGAGGCGCCGTGTAGAGGAGATACGCCGCCGTCCCAACGCCTGCGGATACGGCAGCCAGCGGGTAGGCGGAGAAAAGCCCGCCGAGGAGGAGCCCCGGCACCAGCCCCCTCCTGCTGGGCCTCGCCGTTAAGGATATCAGCGACGCCGTGAGGGAGCGGAAGAAGGCCAGCCAGATTACATCTCTGCCGTACGTCGCAGCCACTCCAATTGTCGACCAGAGAAACGCCGCTGTAAAGATCCTCAACAACATGGGGAGAGATATGTCCGCACTATAAAAGCATGGTTCCACAGCGTCTCTCACATCGTCTTGTGGCTGAGTAGATGGTTGAAGCTGTGCCCACTGGTCTGCCCCTAGAGGTCGCCAGAGACCTCCCGCAGGTGGAGGGGCCAGATCTTCTCTGCTACGCAGGTTAGGTATACCCGCCGCCTTCTCTGCTCATGGCTTAGAGGGGGCCGTACATAGGTAGCGGTACAGTTAATAACATGTTGCTTTAGTGCCTCCATGTTGAAGATAGCCCACTCGCCCGACGCAGATGATGCCTACATGTTCTTCGGCATAGCCACAAGCGCCGTGAGGATGCCCGCTCCGCATGTGGAGTTTCTAGCCGACATAGAGACCCTTAACAAGCTGGCTCTGGAGGGGCTTCTAGACGTCTCCGCCGTAAGCGTCCACGCCTATGGCCACATATGCGACAAGTACTACGTCATGGAGGTAGGCGCCTCCATGGGCGACGGCTACGGCCCCGTGGTGGCGGCGGGCCCCGGCGTGGACGAGCCCAGACACGTGGCTGTGCCCGGCCGCTACACCACGGCGACGCTCCTCGTGAAGCTGGCCATGCCCGGGGTGAAGACCGTGGAGGTGCCCTTCGACAAAATCATAGACGCCGTGGCGGCCGGCGTTGTAGACGCAGGCGTGTTGATACACGAGGGGCAGATCACCTACCACAGACACGGCCTCAGGAAGGTTCTGGACCTCGGCGAGTGGTGGATGCGGGAGACGGGCCTACCCACGCCGCTGGGCATAGACGTGGTTAGGAAAGCCCTGGGGAGGGAGCTGGCGGAGAAGGTGGCAAGGGCCCTTGCGGAGTCCATCGCCTACGCCGACAGCCACAGAGAGGAAGCGCTGAGGTACGCCCAGAGGTTCTCCCGGGGGCTGACCCTGGAGGAAACCGCCCGCTTCGTCGACATGTACGTAAACGCATATACCAGATCCCTCGGCGCCGCGGGGCGCCGCGCCGTAGAGGAGCTCCTCGCCCGCGCCTCCGAGGCGGGGCTAACGCCTAGTTGCACGCCGGAATACGTCTAGCCAACAGCGCAAGCACCAGCCACGCGCCTTTTTCTGCGCGCCACATGAACAAAGGCGAAACGCAGAAGCCTCAAAGGCTCGTCGGCATGCAGTTTCCAGACCGCCGCAGAGCACGCCCCGACACAAACCACCAAAGCCAGTTCTGACCCAGTTAAAAACGCAACCTCCGGCGGCCGACGGTGGCGGACCGCCCCTATTGACGCACCGGCGAAGCGTCCAACCGCGCACTGGATAGCCTTCGTTGGACGGCTTGCCTTAGACCTCCGTCTATGTAGGACAAAGGATGAATGCAGAGCTGGACCATCTGCCCAGCGTGTAGGCACGAGATCGCGACGTGTTGCCAGCCGCCGATAGCCATCCGCCCATCTGCCGGAGGCTTCAACTCGCTAGTTTTGTCTCTATCGTTACGAACTCTCTGGCCGCATCGTCGCTTGGTATGTTGCTGAGAACTACTGTGGGATCTGGATCGTTGTATAAGTGGCGCCGCGGCATCGCAGTTATTTAGGGGATGTATTTGGACTTGTGATCTTCGAAATTGCGAAGAGGGAAATGGAGTTAGCCCGCGCGTCGCGGCACAGAAGGCTTTTCGTGCTGGTGGGCACCGACGACAAGAGGCTGGCTGAGGCTGCGGCTGAGGTTCTGCGGGGCTACGAGGCGGCTGGCGGAGGCGGGGAGGGGCTCTACGTGTTTCAGCCGGAGTTCTCCGACGCCAACAAGCGGATGAACTACTTCAGAGAAGCCGTGGCCGGCTCGGCGCTGGAGGTGGACTTCAGGCCGTATAAAGACACGCCGCGTATACTGGGCACCACCTACGACTTCGCCGTGCTCGACCTCGTGAACGACCTTAAGCCTAACGACGTGGGGAGGCTGGGCGGCGTGGTGCGGGGCGGCGGCGTATACATCTTTCTGGTGCCGCTCCTGGACGCTTGGAGGAGGTACGTCACCAAGTTCCAATCTACGCTCCTCGTGCCCCAGTTCACCCCCAGCGACATCCGGCACAGGCTTAAGGAGAGGTTTTGGCGTAGCCTCTACAGCCACAGAGGCGTGGTGATATACGACGTAGACCGCGGCGTCTTGCTCAAGTCCTCCGGCGTCGAGGAGGTGCAACCCCACGAGCCCAAGAAGCCGGAGCCTCCTGAGAAGGCTGTTCTTCCCCTCAAGATCTACCGCCTAGCCGCCACCCAGGACCAGGCGGAGGTGTTGAAGCTGTTTGAAAGCTTCTACCACAAGCCCAGGAGGAAGCAGGCGTTGGTCGTCATAGCGGACCGCGGCAGGGGGAAAAGCGCCGCGTTGGGCCTCGGCCTCGCCGGCATAGGCCACAAGCTACGCAAGGCCAAGTCGAGGGTTCAGATAGTGGTCACCGCAATGGAGTATAGCAACTTGGAGACCCTCCTGGAGTTCGCCATAAAGGGGCTGGAGGCGCTTGGGTACAAGCCCGGCGTGGAGAGAGAGGGGGGCGAGGTAAGGGCTGTAAAGGCCAGCGGCATATTCATCGACGTGGTCACCCCCTACATGTTGCTGAAGCGGGAAAACGCAGACATCGTCGCCGTCGACGAGGCGGCGGCTGTGCCGCTCCCCGTGCTCTACGGCGTCCACAGGAAGTTCGACCGCCTGGTCTTCGCCACAACCATCCACGGATACGAGGGCGCCGGCCGCGGGTTCTCCATCAGGTTTCTCAAGTACCTACGGGAGTCGAAAGACACAGACGTATACCTCTACGAGATGGAGGAACCCATTAGATACGGCAAAGGAGACCCGGTGGAGCAGTGGCTTTTCAACGCCTTCCTCCTAAACGCCGAGCCCGCCAAGGTGGAGCCCGCGGACCTAGAGCACGTGAAGAGACAGGTAGTGGCATACCTAAGCGAGGAGGATATACTGAGAGACGAGGACACCCTTAGGCAGTTCTTCGGCATCTACGTCCAGGCTCACTACCGCAACGAGCCCGACGACCTGGGTATGTTGCTAGACGCGCCGCACCACACCGCCCGGGCGCTGGCGTTGCCCAACGGCAAGGTGGTGGTGTCTGTGGAGCTGGCCTTTGAAGGCGCCCTCGACGACCTGTCCATCGACCAAGCCCTCCGCGGCCTTAAGCTACCGGGCAACATCATCCCAGACCGCTTCCTCAAGTACTGGCGCCTGCCAGAGTTCGCCAAGCTGAAGGGCTGGCGCATCGTGCGCATCGCCACACATCCAGAGCTTCAAGACGTGGGGCTTGGCAGCGTCATGCTGAAGAAGATCGAAGAGGAGGCGCGTCAGCAGGGCATGGACTGGGTCGGCGTTGGGTTCGGCGTCTACGACAAGTTGCTGAGGTTCTGGGTGAGAAACGGCTACGTCCCCATACACCTCTCGCCGGAGCGGAACCCCTCCTCGGGCGAATACAGCGTCCTCCTGGTGAAGCCGCTCAACGAGAAGGCCGAGGCCTACGTGAAATACGCCAACGTGGAGTTCCGCAGGAGGCTTATCCACTCCCTCATGGGCCCCTACGGCGACCTCCTCCCCACGGAGGTCCAGCTGTTGCTGGAGGACTGGGGGTGGGAAGTAGACGCAGCGCCGGCCCTCTCAAAGAACCAGCTAGACCGGCTTGTGGCCTACGCCTACGGCCCCATGACATTTGAAAACGTGACCGACGCCATGTATATGCTGGCTTCTCAGTACTTCTACAGCCCGAAAACAAGGCGGCCTAGCCTTCCCGACGTCGCCGCGAGGGTGCTCATAAGCAAGGTGCTGCAGGCCAAGCCCTGGAAGGAGGCCGCGGAGGCCGGCGGCGTGAGGCGAGGCGACCTCATGCTCCTCCTCCGCGAAGTGGTGAAGGTCCTCCTCTTCTACTACTACGGCGGAGAATTCGAAGTACCCCTCTTCGTCGTGGGGACAGTCCGCGGGAAGGAGTAAGAGAGGCTGTTTATAGCGGCGCAACACAAAATATATATTTTCTAAACGAGTGGTTTGTATAGTGAAGGCTGTTATGCTTACTGCTGTGAAAGGCGGCGTCGGAGTCTCCACGTTGACCCTAATGCTGGCTAAGGCGCTGGCGGAGCAAGGAAACAGCGTAACGCTTGTGGACATGGACGTGGCGGGCTACATATCGAGTATCGCTAACATACGCGTCAACGGCCTATTGGCACAGTCGGTAGACGGCGAGAAACTCGAGGCTGGTTACGCCGGCAAGATAGGCAGAATACATGTGGTTAAGTTTCTCGGTGACGGTATGCGATTTTTTGACGACGTAGAGAAACTAAGGCGCAACCCCGACCAGCTTACCAAGCTAGTGGCGGAGTACACTGCGGTTTCCAGCGACAGCGACTACCTCGTTATTGACGTTGCCCCGTGCTTTCTCGATTTAATTCTTAAAAGCCCCTTTATCTACTACTGGCTAATCCCTCCAGCCTCCTTCAGAATATATGTTACCGACGACAAAAGGCCGTCGATAACCGCCACAGTAAGTTTCATAAAAAGGGTTGAAGACGGCTTTGCCGCTGGTCTACCTTTCGCAGTAATTATAAATAAGGCACACGACCTAGAGAAGCCGATAGCCGAGGAGCTCCGCGAAGAGACGGATAGCACCCTTCTGCTCACGATACCATTTACACCGCAACTCCTTCACTTCTCCGGGGACCACGGCGAACTACCCGTGTTTGACCAGATCGAGACGCTTGCCCATTTCTTATCCTTCCCACCTGTGGTTGAATTAACGCATTACTTCGCTGAGAAGATAGTTCCTAAGGAAAAAGTAAGCGCTCTGAAGACAGATAGATCAACACTCTTGATAGTGCCGCCTGAGAGGCGCAATACGAATACGCTGAGCACTCTATTGGCACATCTCTCATACGGGAGAGAGGTGGTGGTTATAAAAAACCCATTTATAGAGAGGCGCTTCCATATCAATGAATTCATCGTGTCTCCACGATACAACTTTCTACGGTTCGAAGTAAGGAATATTAACGATATATATAAACTCGCTAAGAGATTCGGCGAAGAGGTGCTTCGAATAGTGGCAAATAAAACCCGCCCAGTGGCGGTGCTGATCAACGAGGCTGAACTAGGACCCGAATCGACCTGTTGCGACGTAATAACACAAAGAAAAGAGTTCTGGAGGACATTTCTAGCACACCTCTCGGAGAACGCGCCGGCGCTCCACACAGTCCTCGTCTGCGAAGACATCGCAGGTCGTTGCGGCCCGCTAGTCGACATATTTGAGGCCGCTGTAAAGCTTTGACCATGAGGGTCGCCAATCTGCTCCTCGTCGCGGCTGTGTTCCTCGCGCCGGTGCCCATAGTCCTCGCCACACTAGGCGACGCCAGATTTGTCTGGCTAAACTACGGAATATGGCTGTCTGCTGTTGTTACCTTTGTGCTCTTCCTCAATTACTATCTCCTATACAGGCGGGGCAGGAAAATCGACCTCCCCCTACTGGCTGAGACGCCAAAAGGCCGGGTTGCCGTCTTCGTCCCAACCTTTAACGAGGACCCGCAGATGGTAGTTGACACTCTGCGCTCCATAAAAGCCGCCCTTAAAGACGGGGGGGATATCTATTTACTAGACGACTCTACCAAGCCCGAGATCGCCGGCGCTCTAAAAACCTTATGTGAGCAGATGGGCGTGAAGTATGTACATCGTGAAGACAGAAGGGGGTTTAAGGCTGGCGCTTTAAACTATGGACTAAGTCTTATAGGCGACCGCTACGAGTTTCTAGCCATCTTCGACGCAGACCAGCGCCCGCTTAACGGATTTTTTGAGGAGGCCCTGGCCCACTTCCGAGACCCCAAAGTCGCCTTTGTGCAAATCCCGCAACTCTACAGCGATACACGCTCTGAAGTTGCAAAAGCCGCAAGATACCAGCAAGAGCCCTTCCTCCGCAACATTATGCGGGGAAGAACATTCCGGTCTGCCTTTTTCCTGGGATCCGGCGCGGTTTTTCGGGTAAAGGTCCTAAAGGAGGTCGGCGGCTTCGTGGAAAATGTAATAACAGAAGATGTGGCAACGTCGATAAAAATCCACGAAAGAGGGTACACCTCGCTTTACGTAGACGCGCCGCTGATATGGCACGGCGAGGCGCCCCTCGACGTAGTGGCATACCGCATACAACAAAATAGGTGGTCCTTCGGCTATTTCCAAAGCCTCGGGACGATACTAAAAAGCAAACTAAGCTTCGCTCAGTTTTTCGACTACTTTACCGGCTTCCTCTACTGGTTTAAGAAGGGGCCCCTAACTCTTTTTGAGCTACTCGGCCCGGTGGTGTACCTCGTGCTTGGCGCAGCGTTTATAGTAATAGACCCGCTCATATACGCGCTTGCCTACGGCCCCTACATGCTGGCGTCCATTGCAATATATATAAGTACAGTTAAACATGCCAAGTACGGAGTCAAAGGCTTCCTTTACCACCAAGCCGTCGAATACCTAGCATTTACAGCCATCTTCTCCGCATTTCTAGCATGGCTGTTGCGAAGAAAGAAGCCCTTCAGAGTTACCCCTAAGAAAACTGGGAAGAGGAATATAAAGCCGTTACTTCTCCACTTCCTTATTCTGGCAATCCTTACGCTCTCAGCGGCTGTGGGGATCTACAAATATCTCTACTTCGAAATGGACCCCCGCGAGGCGGGGGCTACCATTGTCAATATATTTTGGGCACTTTATCAAGCCTTCTTCATCGCCGTAGGCATAGCTATGGCGCTGGCCCCTATACAGGAGGAGGAGCCTCTTATAGCCGGATCTCAACCACTTTTGTGAACAGTTGAGAAATTTAGTGGAATGATTTTTAAAGATATGTCGCATAAAGCACAATGAAAATCGCGATAGCCACGTCGCCGGAGGGCACAGTATTCCACGGCCACTTCGCACACGCGCCGGTCTTCAAAATATACCGCTACGAAAACGGCAGGCTTCAGCTGGTGGAGGAAAGGAAAAACCCGCTGGGGGACGTCCCCGACCTCGACGCCGGCGAAGGCCATCACCACCACCATCACCACCACATGCACGGCATCGCCAAGTACAGGTGGCTTAGGGAAAAAGTTCTCCCAGACGTAGACGTGGTTCTGGCCGGCGGCGCCTGCCAGACCAGCTACATGTACTTCACCTCTGAGGGCGTGAAGCTCCTCTTCACCGAGCCCGTGGAGGTGGACATGTTGACGCGGTACATCGAGGAGAACCCCAAGGAATTTGAAGACGCCCTCCAGGAGTCAGCCTAGCTCTAAAGTCTGTACGCCTCTTTCCGAAACTCCAAGATGTTTTTCCTGAGCCTCTCCGGCTCAGTCAGCGGCATGGAACACGCCATGCCGGCGCAGACATACGCCGCCGGCCTCGGCCCCCTCAGCATCGCCTTTATCGACTGCTCGGGGTACGGCCACTCCCCCGCGGCGACTGGAATCGCTAGGTGCCACGGCCGGTAGGTAGAAAGCGCCGTCTCCGTCAGCGCAGGCGCGTCGCCCACCACCACCGTCCTAGGCGGCTCCATCAAGTATAGATCGACAGCGACGGCGAGCCCGGCGGCCGAGGGCCCAACCCGCCGCAACTTGCCGAAGAGGGCGCGGAGGGCCTTGCCCGCCGCCTCCCGGAGGTCTTGTCTGCCGGTGACCATGGAGAGGAGAACCAGCGAAACTGCGGCGACCGAGTTGCCCGAGAAGTTGGGCGTGTCTAGGAAGGGGTAATGAGGCGTCGCCACGACGGGGTCCACCACCTCCACGTCTCTGAAGCCGCCGCCGTCTAGATGCCCAGCCACGAGGGCCCCAGCCAGCTCCAGAGCCCAGTCCACATACTTCAGCGCCCCAGACCTGCCGTATGCCTCCAGCGCCGCCAAGATGCAGTATCCGTAGTCCTCCACCACAGCCCTCCCGACGGTGGCCCCGTCCCGCCAGCCGTGCGCCAGCGACTTCCCGTCCCACATCTCAGCCATGACAAATTCCACAGTGTCCAAGGCATGCCTCCAGTTGCCCACGCCGGCGAGCCTAGCCGAGAGAAGCTCGGCCCGCGCCGCCGCGCAACTCCAGCCGGAGTACACAGTGGTGTCCACCCTAGGCGGCCTCCTCTTGCGCCTAGCCTCCATAAGCCTCCGATACAGCTCCTCCACCTCCGGCCCCTCCGCCGGCTCGGCAACGCGCAAGGTGGCCTTGCCCTCGGGCCACTCCACGCCTAGAAGCCCGTAGTGCTTGACGGCGAGGGGCCACAAGTCGCCGGACACCTCCCTAATTTCGTCTAGGTCCCACCGGTAGTAGCCGCCCTCCTCTCCCTCCACGTCTGCGTCTTGGCTTGCGTAGTACCCTCCGCCGGGTCTCCTCATGAATTCGTCGAACCACGCCGCTATGCCCCGGGCCGTCCTTAAATACAGCGGCCTGCGGAAGAGGGCGTAGGCCTCGGCGTAGATGGCTAGAAGCTCAGCGTTGTCTATGAGGAGCTTCTCGTAGTGCGGTATGAGCCACATCCGGTCGGTGGAGTAGCGGAAGAAGCCGCCCAGCAGATGGTCGTAGACCCCGCCCAGGGCCATGGCGTCTAGCGTCGCCTCAGCCATCCTCCGGTAGAGGCCCACCCCGTCGTAGAAATACCGCGTCAACAAAAGCTCCAGCTGAGTGATAGGCGGGAACTTGGGCGCGCCGCCGAAGCCGCCGTACTCCGCGTCGAAGCTGGAGGCGAGCGCCGTCAAGAGCTCCAGCTGGACCTCCCTTTCGGGCTCCCCAGGCGCGGGGGAGTGCCAAGCCGCCACCTCGGCCTTGAGCTCCTCGGCGAATTTCGCAATGTCGCCCCGCTTCCCTCTATACGCCTCAAGCACCGCCTTGAGGATCGTGAGCATCCCCGGCGTCCTCCCCATGTCGCGCGGGGGGAGGTAGGTGGCCGCCCAGATCACCTCGCCGCTGGGCGTCATGAAGACCGTAAGCGGCCACCCGGCTTGGCCGGAGATGAGCTGGGCCATCTCCTGAAGCCTCCTATCCACGTCCGGCCTCTCGTCTCTATCCACCTTAACCGCCACGAAGTGCTCGTTGATAAACGAAGCCACCTCTGGGTCGGAGTAGGTAGTCTCGTCCATGACGTGGCACCAGTGACACCACACAGCCCCCACGTCTACCAGAACCGGCCTATCCAGCGCCCTCGCCGCCTCAAAGGCCTCGCGGCACCACCCCCACCACTTCACCGGGCTGTGAAGACCCTCCAACACAAACGGCGACTTGGTTGCCTTGAGGCAAGAAAGCCTAACATCCTCCATGTATTACCCCGGACATTACCAAATAAATTATAGGGAGGGCGCAATGCTTATTAAGGGGGGACGGTGAGGTGGCGTGGTTAAGATAATCGCACGGGAGAACGGTCCCTACCTGGTGGAGGTCGACGGCCAGGTTAAAGCGGCGCTGTGTAGATGCGGCCGTTCGTCCAACAAGCCCTTCTGCGACGGGACGCATAAAAAGGTGGGTTTCCAGGCGCCGCCCCACGTGGTGGAGCTGTAGCGCTACTTAAGCCTCTTCACCAGAATCCTCAAGTAGCCCTCCGGCGTTTTCTCCGCAGAAACCACCTCATGCCCCATCCTCTTGGCCCAGGCCTTTATGTCCGGATCCGCCGCGGGGTCTGTGGCGAGGATCTCAAGCACCTCGCCCACGCCGATCTGCGTAATTGCCTTAGCCGTCTCCATAACGGGAATTGGACAGAACTTTCCGCGAGTGTCGAGAGTTTTAACCGGCTTCGCGGACATGGTAAAGGAAAAAGAGGAGTGTTTTAAATCTTATTAACGCTAAATAAACAGCGTCACCGCGGCGTCTTTTGCCCGCTCAAGGAAGGTGGCGGCCCCCACCACGTCGTCTACGAAGTCCGCCAAGTCGGATTTGTCCTTTATGCCAAACATCTCCATGGTGGTGGAGCAGGCGTAAACCTTCACATTGCCCATGGCCTTTGCCTGCCGCAACAGCTCAAACCAAGGCGGTAAGTTCATCTGCTTGATGGCCTGCGCAACTGCGGGCCCGTACTCGGCGAAGTCCGCCGAGATCTTAGGCGGGGCGTTCAACATCTCCTTCCTAACGGCGTTGAGGCCCCAGAAGGTAAAGAACACCTCCACCTCCCAGCCCCCCGCGGCGGCCGCGCTGGATAAAATCGCCACCGGGTAGAGCTTGTCGGCAGTGCCAGACCAAGCGATGATCGCCAGCTTATTTCTCTTCTCCACCTTCTCAGACATAGGATCACAAAGACCTCCATATATAAATCTTCCTCATTACTAAAACATACCATAACTACGTTAACAAAATTTAAAAACGGGCCGCAAGCCTCACCGTAGTGGCTCCTTTCCAGCCCATCGATAATAAAAAATAAATAAGTGGAGATCTGCACGCCCCATGGCCGATAAGGTGGCGTTCCTCGCTACCATGCCTCCGGCAGACGCGCCTAGGGTATCCACTATGCTGGGCTACGCCTTAGCCGCGGCCTCCATGGGCTTCGACGTGTTGATTTTCTGGACCCTCGACGGGGCCCACGCCGTTAAGAAAAAGGTGTTTGAAAAGCTGGATAAGCAGATCCAGGAGAGGTTCAAGCAGTGCCTTGAGATGGGTTGCAAGATGTGGCTCTGCTCCTCGGCGGCGGCCACCTTCAACATAAAGGAAGACGAAGTCGTAGACGGCGTCAAGATAATGGGCATAGCCAGCTTCTACGAATACGCCGCAGACGCCAAAATAGTCCTAACCTGGTAGTTTTTCCCCAGCCGGGAGGAGCTCCACCCCAAGCGGATCCCTCACCAGCCTAGACACCGCTGGGGTATACGCGGCCGCCAGGGCGCCTTTTTGCCTCGGCGGAGGCCACCGGTTAAACGCCACGTGGTGGTGATAGCCGCCCCACGCCAGGTGCACCGCGTCTGGCATCTTCCACGTGACGGCCATGCCAAGCTTCTGATGGAACACAACCACAGCGTCGAGATCCACGTGGGCCCTCATGTGTATATGTCCTATCTCGGCGCCGGGCGGGAGGGGCGACGGAGCCGCGTCCCTCGTTAAGCCGTCTAGGTCCAGCGGCAGTGTGTCCACGGCCACCAGCGCCCCCTCCCTAACCCACTCGCCTGTCGGGCGGTCCGCGTACACCTCGAAGCCTACGCCGTCGGGAGACCTGAGATATACAGACTCGCTCACTAGATGGTCAGTAGCCGCCTCCCACGCGGCGGGTCGGTCTACAGCACCGATCTGTAGAACTCCTCAACTTCGTCGAGACTCGGCGTGTAGAGGACGACCCCGGACCACCCTACTTCCATATGAGCAACACCGGCGGGTTGTCCCTCTCCCTAGACACCGAGTAACCCGCGCCCCGCGCCACGATCTCTATGGTCTGGGCCCAGTCGAAGTCGTCTGTCTCGACCCTCACCGCCTGGCCGGGCTTAAGCCTCCCCAAGGCCTCCATGATTTGGTACACGGGGTGCCTGAGGCCCAGCTTGTGGCAACTGTCTTCCCTACTAAATCTAAATTCTACTATCTCCACAAAATGAAAAGAAATTCCACATTAAAACCTTTTCGCACCCGCCGCTGCTACACACGAAAGTCACAATCCGGCGTCTAGGCTGGCCAAGTCGTTAGCCAGACCGCTTACTGCACGTATCTGCAAGTTAACCCGCAGATATGGGTGTTTCTCTGCTTTCCACGTCTACTGCAGAACTGCCACGAAATAGGGTTTCTGGGTATACTTTGCCGCGTTTGAAACCTGCATGTTTAAGGAGCTGTTGCGTCTCGGCTGACTTGTAGAAATTCAGGTTCCCCGCGGCGGCGCCGATGGCCACAAGAGAGGGCGGCGCCTTGAGCGGTGGGGCGGCTACGCCGAGCCGCCTCACCTTTGACCTCAGGCATCTCAGGTCGTTCAGCACTGCGCGGGATCTGTGGAATAAATGAATCGATATGGCGCGCTCCGCCTCTAAGTCGCATAAAGCCTTGGCGGCGCCGGGTAGCTGATACTCCGGCTCGTGAAGCACCAGCCTCTCGTTGAACCCCCTCAGAACCTCCGCCTCCACCCCCTTTTACGCATATGGCACCAAGACCGAGGTGCACCTATCGGCGCCAAATAGCCTAAACATGGCAATTGAAAGGAACGTGTAGAACTCGGAGGTGAGAAAGCTATCCGCAACTGCAACCACGTCGCTGTCTACCTCCCCCCGCGCCACGGCCGCTGTGCCGAGTCCGTCGACGACTCCACCACGTCTAGGGGCTGTAGCAGAAAGGTGTTCGTGGGCCTTTCAGAAGGCTTCTCCACATGGCCCAGCCCCTGCATCTCCACAGCGCGCTCAAGCACATATACCAGATAAGAGCGGCTCCTACTTACGCCGGCCTCCCGCAACTCCCTAAACCACTTGAAGCCATAGTAGTTAAGCCACTTCATGATATTATTAACCTCTCTCAACCCGCCGAAAAGCTGTATCAAATCCCTAAAATACAGCGGCGCTGTTAAAGACATTTCACCACCCCCATCCGCTTCAAGTCCTCTATCACCTTCTCCACGCCTCTGTAGTCGCCGGTCCTCAACGCCTCCTCCACCCTACGCCTCACCGCAGGCGGGAGGAAACCAACGTCCCCCACTAATTCGCAGTCCTCCCCGCCCACCGCACCCCCGGGGCCTATTCTCCTCAGCATGCCGTCGCCGTCTATATGTACCGTGATTAAATGTCCCTTGGGACAGCGCACTACTGTGACGTATAAACCATCTGGCGATTTAAGCGCCATCTCGCGATAACGGGCATCGTAAGGCAACTCAACAACAGAGCCGCACACAGGGCATTTGATGCTATAATGAGGCAACATAGGTACTAAGACTTTTTTAGCTAAATATTTTACGGTATATTTAGACTGTCCAATGTTGCCATCGCGGCGCTACAAGACTGCAGTTCTCAACAAAGCGTCCCAACTTTCGCACATGGCAACCACCTTGTAGAGTATGTCGATTACGTGAACCTAAAAAGCCGATGACCCACACACGTTTCTCTCCATATTCGGCGCGACGGAAGAGGGGGGTTATAAAAATATTGTTTAGGGCTCGTTTCCTTTCTTAACCGGCGCGCCCACTAGGTTGCCCCACTCTGCCCACGACCCGTCGTACACCCTGACGGCGGGGTACTTGAGTATGTACTTAAGCACGAACCACGTGTGGGCGGCCCTCTCGCCGATTCTGCAGTAAGTGATGACCTCCTTATCCGGCGTCACCCCCCTCCCCTCGTAGAGCCTCCTCAGCTCCTCAAGCGGCTTGAACCTCCCGGTCTCTGGATCCACCGCCTGGCCCCAGGGGATGTTCACGGCGCCGGGGATGTGGCCCCCCACTTGGGTCTGCTCGTTGGGGTATTCGGGAGGCGCCGTTATCTCGCCTGTGTACTCGGCGGGGCTTCTAACGTCTACAAGCACGGTGCTCCTGCCCACCTCTCCATGCATCACCTTGTTGAGGACCTCCCACAGATACGCCCTCCTAGAGCCCCAGTCAACCCTCTTCACCTTATACTGTGTCTCGGGGAAGCTAGGCCTCTCCCTGCTGGTGGGCCTCTTCTCCTTAGCCCAGGCCGTCCGCCCACCGTCCATCACGCGCACGTCTTCGTGGCCGTAGGCCTGGAACAGCCAGAAGGCATAGACGGCGAACCAGT
>Ga0081478_135681_pt1 | contig 16442 bp, 18 predicted proteins | sample OctSprmetagenome_FD_70983 | JGI IMG/M metagenome (GOLD analysis project Ga0081478, IMG submission 70983) | Hot spring and microbial mat streamer communities from Octopus Spring Streamers, Yellowstone National Park, USA - T=80-84 v2 (version 2) | ecosystem: Environmental > Aquatic > Thermal... | reverse complement strand
CCCCGTTGTCCTCGAGATACTTCGCTACGTCTCTGGCCTGCTGGGGAACGCCGCCGTAGACCCTAGCCGACAGAACCACGTAGACCTCCACCCCCCGCCTAGCCGCATCCACAAGCGCATCCGCCAACGGCTTATACATGAAGACGTACACCTCCATATACACAGCCTTCTTAGCCGACTTGACGTAGTCCACTATTTTCGTTGTGTTCACCGGCGAAACTAACACTGTGCTGACCTCAAGCCTGATGGGGCTAACTGCAAACACCAGCACCCCCAGCAACAAGACCCACAGCAGAAGACGCATATGCATGAGGTAGGGGGGTCTATTAAATTTAAGCTCTAGACCGCCTGCTGTTGAAGCAGCGGCTTGGGTTCTCATAAAAACGTCAACCCAGCCGCTCCGCAGACACCATAAGTGCTTTTCAGCTAGACGGGTACCTCCCTTTCTCGCAGTCACTGGCGGATTTTCAGTAGTCTGTACCAGAGCTTGCGGCGGCTAATTTGGTAGCCTAGGTGCTGGGCGACGGAGAGAGCCTCCTGCATTTTCTGCATGAGCTCTTGGGGGCTGTGTGGGTTCGTGTAGCCGGCAGACTCAGGGGTCCAGTCGTATATGGCCACAAGTCTCCTGGCGACTCGCTCCATCTCACGGAGGGCTTGTTCCACGTGGCGTATGTGGTGGAGGGCGGCTACGGACACTGCGGAGTCGCATTCGCCGTCGCCCAGCGGAAGCGCCTCGGCGGGGGCGTGTATCACCTTGAGGAGCCCGGCCTCTACGAAGTGTCTGAAGGCAGTTTTTAGGTGGGCCACGGCGACTGGATCTATGTCTATGGCGCACACCCTGTGGCCGCGGGCTAGGAGCCAGTGAGTGGTTGTGCCGTAGCCTGCGCCTATCTCCGCCACGGCTTCGCCGAGGTCTAGGCCGGCTAGGTCGGCGAATATCTCGTCATGCATGGATCTGGGCTAGGGCTTGTCTGGCGGCGGCTTCGGCGCTTTCAGCCTTCACAACTGCGAGGAAGCCCGTGGCGTGTTTGAAGATCACCTCTGGGCCTTGGAGCCTTCTGAAGTCTACGACGTTGGCGTGTCTGTCGGGGCGCCAGAGGGTGTAGGCGCCGGGGTTTCTCCTGTCTTTAACTACGACGAAGGCGGGTTCAGTGGCTGTGAGGACGCCTAGATCTTGGAGGGCGTTCCAGAGGGGGCCTGGGGGTACGTGGTCCTCGGCGGCGACGGCAGTGAGGGGGCCTTTTATCACGGCGTATTTACCGGCGGCCGCGGCTTCGGCGGCTTTCTTGGCCTCGGCGTAATGCCTCTCGAGGCCTTTAAGCACGTAGGGCTCGAGCTCGGGGACCGCCAAGACGGCGTAGCAGGCGAAGTCTATGCCGAAGCCCGCCTCAAGCGCGTCTCTGCTTATGGAGACTGAGACTGGGTCCTTTGCGGCCTCCAGCATCAGCTTCAAGGTGTGGAAGGTGCGGGGGAACCTCTGCGCCAGGTCTGCGTAGGGGAGCTTCTCGGCTAGCTTAAACGCCTCTGCGAAGGCGGGGAGGTCGGCCTCGAAGGCGGAATATATGGCGTCGGCGAGGAGGTCTAGGAACTTCGCGTCCTTCACCCTGCCTGTTGGGGCCAGGTCGCCGAAGTACTTGGCGACGCCGTTGTTGAGGGAGTTGCCGTAGGGCCCCGCCCACCTCTTGGCGGCGGGGCCGTAGCGGTCGAAGAGGTCGACGTGGTGTATGAGGTGGGTCTGCAGAGGCCTCAGCTTGGCGCCTACCGCCAGCACCACTTGTACAACGCTTGACGGCTCCTCCGCCGGGTCGGCCACGCCGTGGTGGTCCAACACGGCGTATCTATCCGGCAACTTGTCGCGGAATGAGTCGCCTATGTCAAACACCACCACGTACCCCTCCACGGCCAGCACCTCCTCGGCGGCGTTGTGGCGGTAGATAGCCTCGGCGCCGTGTCTGTGGAGGAGAGCCGCGGCTAGGGTGTCGTCCATGTGGGCGACCCCGCCGTGTGTAACTGCAGCGTATCTTCCCCCTCTGATTATGGCGGCGGCCTTCTGGACGTCGTCTAGGCAAGTCACAGGCAACTGTTTTAGCTGTCTTATATGGTTTTTAACGTTTAAATTTTCGTCTTTTGTAGATGTGGTGGTTTCTGTGTCTGTTTCGAACTTGGAGAAGGTGTTTCCTCCAAACGTCTACGCGCTGAGAGATGTCTCTGTGGAGATCAGAGACGGGGAGTTCCTCGTAGTGCTAGGGCCGTCTGGGTCTGGAAAGACCACGTTTATTAGGTGCATTGCCGGTTTGGAGGCGCCGACGAGGGGGCGGATACTCTTCGGCGATAGGCCTGTTGTGGACGTTGAGCGGGGTGTCAACGTGCATCCTGCCAAGAGGAACGTGGGGATGGTGTTTCAGAACTGGGCCTTGTATCCACACATGAAGGTGTTTGACAACATCGCGTTTCCACTTAAGATCAGGAAGTTGCCGAGGCATGAAATCGAGAAGAGGGTTAAGGAGGTGGCTGAGGCGCTTGAGATTGGGCATCTGCTCGACCGCTACCCGCGGCAGCTGTCGGGCGGCCAGCAACAGAGAGTCGCCATAGCGCGGGCTCTCGTGAAGGCGCCGCAGGTTCTGCTGATGGATGAGCCGTTTTCTAACCTAGACGCCCGTCTGAGGGTTTCGGCGCGTGAGTTTGTGAAGAGTCTGCAGAGGAGGCTGGGGATCACGACGATTTTGGTGACGCACGACCAGCACGACGCCTACGCCCTCGCCGACCGCATCATGATCATCAACAACGGCGCGGTGCAGCAGATCGGCGCCACAGACGAGATTTTGAACAACCCGGCAAACGTATTCGTGGCGCAGTTCTTCGGCGATCCGCCGATAAACTTGGTGGAGGGCGTCGGCCGGGGGGACCACGTGGATCTAGGCGACGTCAAGTTGCCCGTGCCGGCGCTTGAGGGCAGACTCCAGGTGGGGGTTAGGCCCACAGACATGTACATAGCCGACGCGCCCCTCTCGCCGGGCGACGTAGAGCTCCCGCGGGGCAGGGTAAAGCTGGTGGAGTACCTCGGCTTCACCCCGGTGGCGGTGGTGGCGTGGGAGAAGACGGAGCTGAGGGCGCTAATGTACAGCAAGCTAAAAGAGGGCGATCTGGCCCGGGTTTTCTTGAGGAGGGAGGGGGTTAAGCTCTTCCGCGACGGGGTTAGAGTCAGCTGACCCCGCTGGGCGTTGTTAATTATAATTGCCGTGGTGGCCCCTAGGCGTAGGGCTGAATATATGTTAGCCAAAACAACGTTTTAAACAGGTATTTAGGAGCGGTCATGGGAGTTGTAGTTGTTGGGTACGTCCGAACCCCCGTCGGGAAGTTCGGCGGCGCGTTGAAAGACGTGAAGACCCCCCACCTGGCGGCTTTCACCATCAAAAAGCTTCTGGAGCGGGTGGGGCTTGGGGGGAAGCTCGTGGAGGAGGTGGTGTTTGGCTCCACCCTGCAGGGGGGCATGGGGCAGAACCTCTCCCGGTACGCCGCCCTCCTCGCCGGCCTCCCCGTCGAGGTGAGCGCCTACACAGTCAACAGAGTTTGCTCCTCAGGTATGCAGGCCGTAATTGAGGCTTATAGGGAAATCGCGCTGGGCGACGCGTCGGTGGTCGTGGCCGGCGGCGCCGAGTCCATGTCCGCGGCGCCTATATGCCTCCCACAAGACGCCAGGTGGGGCATGCGGCACTTCATCGGGAGGCGGGCGGAGCTGATCGACCTCATGGTGTACGACGGCTTGATAGACCCCACCAACGGCCTCATCATGGGGGAGGAGGCGGAGATGGTGGCTAGGGAGCATAAGTTAACGCGGGAGGAGCTGGACTGGATCGCTTACGAGAGCCACATGAGGGCTTGGCGGGCCACGGAGAACAGATGGTTTGACGACTTGGAGCCTATCGACGAGGAGCTCGGCGGGGCGAGGGTGAAGCTGGATAAAGACGAGGGCATCAGACCTGATACCTCGCTGGAGAAGCTGGCTAAGCTGAGGCCGGCCTTTAGGCCCGACGGGGTCTTGACCGCCGGCAACTCCAGCCAGCTGTCAGACGGGGCGGCGGCGCTCCTCCTCATGTCTGAGGAGAAGGCGAAGGAGCTTGGCGTGAAGCCGGTGGCCCGCATATTGGGCTACAGCTGGCACATGACGGAGCCTTGGCGCTTCACCGAAGCGCCCGTCTACGCCGTGCAGAAGCTTTTGCGGAGGCTGGGCGTGGGCCTGGACTACTTTGACTACGTGGAGGCCAACGAGGCTTTTGCCGTGGTGAACGCCCTTGTCCACAAGGTGCTTGGGGTTCCCTATGAGCGGCTGAACGTCTTCGGCGGCGCCATCGCGCTGGGGCATCCGCTGGGGGCTTCGGGCGCTCGCATAGTAACCACCTTGATCTCCGTGTTGAAGAAGATGGGGGGGAGGAGGGGCATCGCGGCGTTGTGCCACGGCACCGGCGGCGCCACTGCCTTGGCGGTGGAACTTATTTAAACATCTTCATTTTTACTAGGCGGTGGATCACCGCACTGTGGTTGAGGCTGTAGATTACGACAAGGCCAGGGAGGTCATCGCCTCCTTTGTGAGGGAAAACGTGGCAGGTGCCGGCGCCCGGGGTGTCGTGGTTGGGCTGAGCGGCGGGGTGGACTCCACCGTGGCGGCCGCCTTGGCTGTGGAGGCCTTAGGACGCGGGGGGGTGTTAGGCGTGTTTATGCCCTCTGTATATACGCCCCCCGAAGATGAGCGGGATGCCTACGAGGTTGCTAGGCGGCTTGGGATTGAGGTTCTGCGGGTGGACGTGACGCCCATCGCCGAGGCCTTCGCCAAGGCGCTTCCTGGCTATTCGCCGGATGACGGGGTCGCGGCGGGGAACATACTGCCGAGGGTGAGGATGACGATTCTGTACTACTACGCAAATAGGCACAACCTGTTGGTGCTGGGTAGCGGCGACAGGAGCGAGCTTCTGCTGGGCTACTTCACGAAATACGGCGACGGCGGGGTGGACCTTCTGCCCATCGGCGGTCTCTACAAGGTACAGGTCAGGGAGATGGCTAGGCGGCTTGGCTTCGGCTGGATCACCGAGAAGCCCAGTAGCCCTAGGCTATGGCGGGGGCACACGGCGGAGGGGGAGCTGGGGGCTCCCTACGAGGTTATCGACGCAGTCCTCTACGCCTTGTTTGAGAGGAAGATGCCGCTGGAGGAGGTCAGGGCGAGGTTCGGCGGCGTGGCTGAGTTGGTGATAAGCCGCGTGAGTGCTAACGCCCATAAGCTCAAGCCTCCTCCTGTCCCTGATTTGTCGCCGGCAAGGAGAGACGTTTAGGCATCGGGGGGTAAGAGGGTTGTCCTCTATGTGCTGAGGAAGAGGCCCATGAGTGGGTACGAGATGTTAAAGGAGCTGAGCAGGCCCACCGCCGGCAGGTTTATCCCGTCGCCAGGCATCCTATACCCACCACTTGCGTATTTGGAATCTGAGGGGCTCATCACGGCGCGGGAGATCTACGTGGGGCGGCGCAGGAAGAAGATATACGAACTCACACCGCAGGTCGAGGAGCAACTGGATAGGCTTATGTAGGTTGAGGAGTTTAGGGGTCTCGTACAGATGTTAGAAAGCGGAGCCGCCGCCGGCGATCTCCTGGCGGCTACTAGGGATGAGCGTGTGTATATAGACGAGGTGTTTGACGAGGTGGAGGGGGGGAGGGGGACGAGGCGCTTCTGGAGGAGGTTTTGATGCTTTTTAGGAGACTGGAGGAGAGAGTGTATGCGCGTCTTGCGCAGTTGCAGGGGGCGCGTTAAGTCTCGGTGTATTTCTGCGCGGTTTTTACGCCGTGGGCGTAATACAGATGGAGCGCGGCATCTTTCAGCGTGAAGAACTTCTTCCTGCACCTTAGGCAGACGATATGCGCCACGTCCCACTGATCTACCTCAACCTTTAGGTGGTTGGCGAGCTCCTGCGGGATCACCATCGGGATTATTTAGGGGTGGGTTTATGTGTGTTGTGATTGGGGGGATCGACGAGGCGGGGCGGGGGCCTGTGGTCGGGCCCATGGTCATCGCCGTGGTGGTGGGGGACGGGGAGGCTCTGCGGCGGCTTGGGGTTAGGGACTCGAAGCGTCTGAGCCCGGCGGCGAGGAGGCGGCTGTTCGCCGAGGTGCTGAAGGCAGCTGACTGTGTTAACTACGTGGTGGTGGAGCCTCATGTCGTCGATCTGTACGTACAGCGGGGCGGCTTGAACGCGTTGGAGCTGGACTTCACGGCGAGGCTCGTGGAGGCGTGCCCCGCCGATCTCTACTACGTGGATTCGCCAGACGTCAAGCCGGAGCGGTACGGGGCCGCGCTGTCGTTTCTGACGGGGCGCAGGTTCGTGGCGCTTCACCGGGGCGAGGAGGTGCCGCAGGTGGCGGCGGCTAGCATAGTGGCTAAGGTGGTGAGGGACCGCCTCATGGAGTTAGTCGCGCAAGAGGCGGGGGGTGTTGGGACCGGCTACCCCTCCGATCCCAAGACGGTTGAGGCTCTGCAGACGGGCAAGGTTCCGGCTGAGTGCGTGCGGTGGAGTTGGCGTACGGTCCGCGGATAAAATTATTTAAAGGGGACCTGTCTGCCTCGTATGTGAGCGTCGTCGATTTGAGTCTTTGGGAGCCGAGGACTGAGCTCGGGCGACTGGTGAAGGAGGGGAAAATCAGAACCATCGACGAGGTTTTTGCGAATAACCACATAATAAAGGAGCCGGAGATCGTCGACGTCCTTCTGCCGGGGGTGAGGCAGGAGCTTCTTAACGTGAACCTGGTGCAGCGCCAGACGCATGCAGGCGAGCGCAACCAGTTCCAAGCCGTCGTTGCGGTGGGCAACGAGGATGGATACGTGGGGGTGGGGATCGGGAAGGCGAGGCAGGTTAGGCAGGCCATTGAGAAGGCGACTAGGGAGGCCAAGCTTAACTTAGTGCCGGTGAGACGCGGCTGCGGCTCTTGGAAGTGTTCCTGCGATGAGCCGCACAGCGTGCCGCTTGTGGTGAGGGGGAAGTCAGGCACCGTGGAGGTGACCTTGATACCTGCGCCGAAGGGCGTCGGGCTTGTGGCTGGGGACGTGGCAAAGGCGGTTCTGCGGCTGGCCGGCGTTAAAGACGTCTGGACCAGAACGCGCGGGGAGACCAGAACCACTTTGAACTTCGCCCTAGCTGTGTATAACGCATTGAGGAACACCTACTACTTCAAGGTATGACGGAGGCTGTGCAGAAGATGATCTATCCGCGCTACGCCGTCATAAGAATTAGGGGCAAACCCACAACCCCCAGGGACACAGCAACCGCCTTGAATCTTCTGCGGCTGAGGAGGAAGTTCACCATGGTGGTGGTCCCCGGCACCCCCGACGTCATGGGCATGATCGAAAAGGCAAACGACTGGATTACCTGGGGCGAGATAGACGCCGACACCCTCGCGGAGGTGTTGAGGAGGAGGGGGAGAATCGCGGGCGACAAGCCGCTGACGCTTGAGTATCTCCAGAGGTGGGGGTGGCAGTCGTTTGAGGAGGTGGCCTTGGCATATGTCGCGGGAGAGATAAACCGCCTTTCGTGCGGCAAAAGGGCGAGGTTTAAGGACGGCCAGAGGCAGTCCTGCATACCGTATCTCAAGCCGTTCTTCAGGCTACATCCGCCTCGGGGCGGGCTAAACAGCGTCAAGCTCCACTTCTCCGTCGGCGGCGACTTGGGCTACAGGGGTCCGCTTATTAACGACTTGATCCGCCGAATGCTCTGAGCTGCTCCCCGCCCTAGAAGGCGGGGGTTCCCTCCAGGGCGGCTCACAGACACCCTCGTCCGGCCTTCAGCGGCCGGGGTTATGGAGCTACCCGGGCCAGCACCGCGGGTCATCCGCCCACAACCGCGGGCCTGGGATGAGCAACACCCACACTTTAAACTTTTCCCATCCCCGCCCTAAATGGGCGGGGCTTTCGGTTAAACGCAGTTGGCGAGCGCTTTCCTCAGTCTTTCTGCAGTTTCCTCGGGCGTTGTGTCTAGCGTGTATAGCGAGGCGCCTAGCTCTGCTCCGGCGGCGTATTTAAGCTTTGCATCAGGCCTATACATCCCATATATCTCGAAGTGGAGGTGGTAGTGGGGGGTTTCCACCCTCAGGGGGGCTTGGTGTAGCACCATTATGTAGGGCATGGGCTTGCCTAATGCTGTCTTGAAGGCGCATAGGGTTTTCCTCAGCATGTCGGCGAGGTGTCCTACTTCGTCTTCTCTGAGGGCTGTGAGGTGGCTGACGTGTCTCTTGGGGTATATGTGCACCTCGTGGGGCCACCTGGCGTAGTAGGGCACGAAGCTTTTCCAGCTGGCGTTTTGGTAGACGATGCGTTTCTCTTCTCGCGTTGTAATTAGGCAGTGCAGACAAGTTCCCCTCTGTCTATACCACTCCTCTGAGGCCCTTAGCTCCGTCTCGACGCGTGGAGGCACGACGGGGAGGATGTATATCTGGGAGTGGGGATGCGTCAGGGAGACCCCGATTTCCCTCCCCTTGTTTCTAAAGAAGAGGAAGTAGAGCGCTTTGGGGTCCTCCTCGGCCTCTTTCTGAGCCTTCATCACCAGCCTCAGCACCTTTTCTATCTGGCTTGGCGGCAGGTCGCTTAGGTCGTCTAAGTCGTGTTGCGGCGTCTCCACCAACACGTATGCCTGTCCGTAGGCCTCCTCGGCCTGGAAGAGCTCCTCCTGCGTGGGGGTTGGGGGATTCCTCGTCACCACTGGGTAGCGGTTGGGGAGCAGCAGTACCTCCCACCCCTGGCCTGTCTCGGGGCCGCCTGGGCAGAAGGGGCAGAAGCCCTCTGGTTGCCAGGGCCTTGAGAGGCGGTGCGGCGAGACTAGGACGCGTTCCCCCGTGAAGGGGTTCCGCCTAATCTCCATACCGTAGCCCCTCGTCGACCTGGACAGCCCACCACCTCTCCGCGCTTGATCTCCGGCCTATCTTCTCCGCCGTTTCTCTGTCGGGGGCTAGGGCTATCACGACCCCGCCCAGACCTGCGCCTGAGAGCTTCGCGCCGTATGCGCCGGCTTCTACGGCCTCCTCCACCAGCTTGTCCAGCCGCGGCAGAGACACCCCGTAGAGCTCGGCCAGTAGTTTGTGTTGTAGCGTCATCTCCCTCCCCACAGCCTTGAGGACCTCCCCCGGGGGGGCGAGGGGGCTCCGCAGGAGCTCCAGTGCTCTTTCTGTGGATTTCTGCATCTCCAGGGTAAACACAACTCTGCTCCTCATGGGCTCAGGCAACTGCTCCACGGCGTCTTCTCTGCCGTAGAGGAGGTGCCACGGGAAGTCCCAGAACCCCTCGCATCTCACGCCTAGGGTTTGTTTAAGCATCTCCACGGCTTTGCTGAGCTCCTCCTGCCTCTTTGTGTGGACCTCGGCGGTGCTGTGGCGGATCCCGCTGTCGAGAACCACGAAGACTCCTCCCGGCAGGTCCAGCTGTTGGACCTTCACCGGCGGTCTCGTGTGTATGAGGGATACGCGGCCGAAGGCGGAGCCGTACTGGTCGAGCCTGCCGCACGGGACGCCCAGCACCTCCCGCTCCGCCGCGTAGGCCAGCTCAGCCACCGCGTAGAGGTCGGGGTCTCGGCCTGCAAGCCGCAACAAGGCGCCTGTCAGCGCCACAAGCAACGCCGCGCTGCTGGCCATGCCGGCTCCTATGGGCACGTCTGAGCTCAACACGCCTCGGAACCCGCGGAGCTCAACGCCTGCTCCCCTCAGCGCCGCGACGGCGGCCTTCACGTAGTCGCAGAAGGCGCGGCCGCCCGGCGGCTCGCCGGGGCTGAAGACGCAGTGCTCCCCGGTGTTTTGCGACATTATTTCGCACAAGGCCGCCTCCTCCACGGCGACGCGGGTACGTAGGTCCACCGCCACAGACACCACCGGCAGGCCCTTGTAGTCTTGATGTGTGTTTAGGAAGTCGAGCCTGCCGGGGGCAGACGTCTTCACCAGGCGAGCCACAGAACGAGGAGCGCCGCCACTGCTATTACCGGGAGCCACAAGACGGGGTTTGTGCGTATCATCTTCGACCCGTCGAGAGGCGGTATGGGGAGGAGGTTGAAGAACGCCAGCCACGCGTTTATGTAAGCGAAAAACCGCCAGATTTCTGACTGCAACGCCGTCATCAACGCGACACCAGCCGCGGCGAATGCTATGTTTGTCAAAGGCCCGGCGGCTGATATAAAGAACACGTCGCGCCTCTCGTCGCCGTATCCATGGAGCCTGAAGGGCGAGATCACCACGGCGCCAGGCGCGGCAAACACGAAGCCGAACAGCAACGGGAAAATCACGGCAAGCGGCAAGAAGGTGTAGTCAGCCTGGTACATGGCTATGTACCCAAGCCTCCTCGCAACTTGCCGGTGGGCCATCTCGTGGCCTATGAAGGCGAAAAAGAGGACAAAGGCGGTTAGGGGCAGATACGCAACAACGAGATCCCAGCGTATCCCGCCGACGACCCCCCGTCCGGCCATCGCAATCGAGAAGCCCAACGAAAGCACCACTAGAGAGATTACGATATCCATCAGCTCCCGCCTCCTCAGCTCTGGGTCATGCACGTCTTTATTCAGTGAGGGCTTTAAATTTGTTCCGCAGAACTGATATCCACTTGGTAGGCGCTGGGGGCGTTAACGACATATGGCCAAGTTTCGACGACTTCATGCCCTCCTCCAACTCGTCCACCTCTTTACGCCGGGCTCCAGCTTGGGCGGTTGCAACCCGTGGGCGTGGCTCGCTGGTCCGTCTCCTCTAGCCACTCCTCTATGGCGTCTGCGAGCTCGTCGTAGCGCATGAAGCCTTCTAGATGCCCCTCGTAACACTCAATTCTTATCCTGCCGTCCTTCATGCGGTACACCCTCGGCCTCTTCCCCGTGAGGGCCTCCACCAGCGCCGAGTGCCTCTCGGCGTCTGCCTCTGCCCTCTCCACGGCGAAGCCCTTAGCCGCGTTTTTGTTGTATCTGCCGTAGGTAATCGTGTAGTCGCGCCTTACGCCGCCAACCTCAGCCGTTATCTTAATCCTCAGCAACTTTCTGCCGCCTCTGTCCTCCTCAACGGCTTCTCCGTCTATGACCTTCACCTTGTATTTTTCGCCGTTCACCTCGACCTCCCTCTCGAAGCCCTTTAACGTCAAGGAACCCCTCGACATGCCCTCCTCTATGATCTTTTGAGCCTTTTCGGAGACCTCTTTACCAGCCTCCCCCGCCCTCTCTAGTATGTACTTGACGAAGTCCGCCGCCAGCCTCCTCTGCTGTTCATCCTTGCCGCGTACGGAGAGCCGTGCGGCGCGCGCCAAGCCCTCCTTGAGGATTCTCACGTAGCCGTCGCGGCCCTCCTCAGGCATCTTGACTGCGAAGTGTCTGCCCTCCTTAAGCCCCATCTCCCTAAGCCGCCGCGCCTCCCGCTATATGCTGTAGAGGTTGGTGGAGCCGAATCTGACCATCAGCGCGCCATCTTTCAGCTTTACGAGATACTTCGGCCACCCCTCTCTCAACATGCGTCTCCTCTCCAGCTTATCAAGCCGGCGCTCCGCCTTCTTCTCGTCCACCCAGCCTCTCGCGAGGGCTGTCTCAACGATCTCGATGATGGCTTTTCTGAGCTCCTCGCGTCCAGTCGCCAGCACGTCGGTGGTGGCTTCGACGTACCACACATCTCTGCCGCCCTCCTTCTTCACCTCTGCGCTGATTCCTGCAAGCCTTAGTAGGCGGGCCGCAAGCTCCACGCGGCGTCTATCAGTCGAGCGGAATTGGAGCAGGATATCTCTACGCAGATATACATTGTGATCTTGATATCACCTTCCGATATGGTCAAGTCGGCGGCGACGCGTCCGCCCTCGGCAAGCCTTAAGCCGTTCTTGTCAAACTGCACCTCTATTCGGGCATCCTTCACGAATTCATTGAACTTGTCGCTTAAATACTCTCCGCCGGCGGAGGGCGCAGAGACGGCGAGGAGGCGCTTAAACCTCGCCGCATCTCCGCCGTAGGTGGCTATGTAGTAATATCTGTCCCTCACCACGTACGTCCGCACGCCGAGCCCGTTGGATAGAAGCTGGCTGAGCAACAGCAACGTGGCTAGGCGTAGAAGCGCGGCTCCTCCGCCAAGCTCCCCACCGACAGCCAGCTCGACACTCCTCCGCCCCACGTGGCCGTCTCCCGCAACCGCCGTGGCGTACATCTCGCCGAAGAGGAGCCGGGCTTCCTCTCTGTCGAATTCTTCATTAAGCGCCTTGTCCAGCATTATCAGCTCAAGGGCGGGGGCGACAAACTTTCTGACCACCTCATCCCTAGCGCAATCACTAGCGAGGCAGTACATATCACTTAAGGCGAAGTCGACGACATGCCAGACCTCCTCCCTAGAAACGCCGACCTCTTTAGCTAGGTTTTCGATACGCTTTTCTGCCTCTTTCTTATCCCCCTCTGCGTAGTAGATAATCAGCTTGGCCAGTCTCTCGGCGTACTCGCCCCTTATCCTCCCGCCGCTCAGCGCCTCCACCGCCTTCGCCAGCCTCTTGGCTCTCTCCGCGTGCCACATATCGTCGTCCTTGCCCCTTCTGGCCTCGGCGAAGTGGGCGAGGAGCGCCAGCTCGCCCAGCATCCTCCTCACAAGCTCCTCCCCCTCCTCGTCGCTTGCCCCCTCGCGGCCAATCCAGGGCTTCAACGCGTCGGCCAGCTCCCTAACTCTCTCCAAGACCCAGCTCCAGTCTATTGTGTCTACCAGCTCCCGCCAGCTCTTGACGGCGCGGCCGAGGAGGGGTTTGAGCTCTTCTCCCTCCGCGGCGATGATGTCGTCTAAGCGCTCCCTAGGCCAGTACATAGTGACGTTGGGCCTGTTGCCCTTCCTAGCGACGTTGGCTCCGCCCCCGCCTATCCTCCCCTCGCCGAAGAGGGCAAAGTACCACCTCAATTGCCAAAGATGGGCGGTGCCGCCCACTATCTGTCTTCCGTGGAATGACATATCTGTGGCAAACCACTCCAGCGTCTGCCACATCTTCTTGATCCCCGAAAGGTCTGGCACAGTTCTCTCCGCCTCCTCCACGAAACGCCTCAACTCCTCCCCGGCGGCCTTGGAGCGGGCCGCCGTCTTCCCTATCATCAGTTCATCGATGCGGGTCTCCACGCCGCCGTGTGCCATAAACACTTCGAAGCCTCCCTCCACCCGTCTAAACAACATGAGGTCCTCGTTGATGGCCCTGCCCATTAGGTACCGAAGAAGCGCAGAGGCGGCCCTGTCCTCCCAGCTGGACTGGCCCACAGACCTCCCACGCCGGCCTGAATATGACGGATCCACAGCCTCGCCGCGCTCCTTGGCGACCCTCTCGGTCTTCTCGTAGGCGCCTCCCGGCGTCGACAACCCTATGTCGGCCAGAGCCCCCTCCCCCATAAGCAACATCGCTACGTGTCCGTATAACCCGCCCCTCGCCGCGGAGAGGAGGGCGGCGTAGGCCTTTGTCCCCATGTTGGCGTCGGAGTAGTCTGAAAACCTCCTGCGGCCAGCCTCAGCCAGCCCCTCCGCCTTCTCTACGTCCACCTCCAGGTGGGGCCTGAGCTTTTCGTATAACTCACGGCTGTGCGATGCGTACAGCGCCAACATGGCGTTCAGCTCCCTCCTCACCTCCTCAGCCGCCTTCTCAAGCCTCCTCTGCGCTTCACGAAGCTCTCTTATCTTGTCTGCTGTCACCACGAACTCTTGTTTCTCAACCAGACCCCTCGCCCATTTGTACAGCTCAGCCCACTCCCTATAAACCCCGGCGTTCTTCACAAGCGTCTTGTACAAAACAAGCGCCGCAACCACTGCGGCGTCCCTCTCCACCTCGTCTTTGACCTCCCTCAGCGCCTTCCTCAGCTCCACAAGGGGCTTGGGCAGATTCTTCAATCTTGTCAACTTCGAAAACGGCCTCTCTCCATTCAGAGGGGCATTGATAATCTCGTTGATGACTTTCTCCCCCATCTTCCACCTCTCGTACCCCTCGGCCAACGCCCCAAACCTCTCAGCCGCCTTCCCGCCGGCATCCGCCAGCCCGGCGAAAAACGGCGGCGCGCCCACGGCGGCATGCGCCAACTTCTCCAGCTACACAAGACCCCACAGGTTCAACGCAACCGACAGCGCAACCACCCCAGCCGCGACGGCGACCATCAAGAAGAGGTAGGCCTTGTGCTCATCCACCCAAGCCAACACCCTCGCCACCGCCTCCACAAACAGCTCCATAAGACGCTGAGCCGTCACCTTCACTTTCTCGAACGCCTCCCTAGCCGCCTCGTAAAGCGCCTTAGCCGCCCTCTGCACATACTCAACAGCCTCTATGAAGCGGCCCACCTCCACAAGCGCCAAAGCCGAGGCCACCGACGAAACCATAGCCTCAGAATACAGCCCATGATACACCGAATACGGCGCCGCCGAGAGGCCGGCTGAGGTTGCCTCTCCGCGTCTACGCCACACCCCCATGCGCCAGTTTAAAAACAACTATACGCAAGGAAATACCTGCTGTAGACATTCGGCGTGGAGTGGGTTAGGAAATGGTTGAGCCTTAGGGATACGCTGATGGAGATCGCCAAAACACTGCGCAGATACCCATGGATGGTTGAGGTGGTAAAACAAAGGCCTATGAGCATTCTCCACCCCTACGCGGTGGAGGTTTACGTGGCTAGGGATGGGTCTGAGGCGTGTCTCTCCCTCACCTCGTCGAAGGCGTACTGCGCCCAAAACGGCGCCGTGAAGGAGCTCAAGCTGGAGCTGGAATTTAAGCGATACGAAGTATACGAGGATAAGATGAGAGAGGTGTACCGCCCCAAGGGGCTACTGGCATATACCACGGCGGCGAAAGAATACGTGAGGATACTCTAACCGCCTTTTTCTTCATTTATTTCATGATTTTTATACCGAAAATTCATCATCTAGATGATCTGTTGGCGCAGAACTGAAAGGACTTTGTCTAGGGCTTCCCTCTCTATGAGGTAGACCCCCTGTTTATGGCATTTAGCTAGGCCCTGGGCCACTAGAGACATCATCAAGCGGCGGAGCGCCCACCCGCATCGCCTATCTACTCCACAGATCTCGCGGGTCCGCACGGCGATCACCACCCCCCGGTCGCTCCTCCCACGCCTCTGCAGGTACCAGATCAGGGCTGGTAGATGTTGTTCCGTCTTCACGTTAATACGGCAACTTAAAAAATTGCTGAAGGCTAATTGATATAACTCCCCCATTCATCGCCCCTATGGAGCTCTTGGTCAAGAGGACGCTCTCTATCCGCTCGGCAACCTCGCCGAGGGCGGGGCCGCGCGGGGCCGTGTACTACCTAAGCGACGTGACCGGCGTAATGCAACTTTGGCGTTTCGACGGAGTTGTACACGACGTGGTCGTGCCTTGGGAGGGGAGAGTGGGCGATTTCCGCGTCGCCGGAGACGGCGCAGTGGCCGTGGCGACGGACGTGGGTGGAGACGAGAAGTGGCGCATCTATATTGTCGACGGAGACATCACCCCCGTCTCCACAGAAGGCGTGAACAACATGGGGGCCTGGTCCCCCGACTCCCAAAGGCTGGCCTTCACCTCCACCAGAGACGACGGGCAGAACTTCCACCTCTACCTATACGACAGGTTCAGCGGAGCAGTGACGAAGGCGGCGGAGTTGCCCGGGATAAACGCGGCGGAGGAGTGGTCCGAGGTGGGCATCTTCGTCACGCATTACGAGACGAACCTCGACAGCACGATCTACTGGGTTAGGGAGGGGGAGGTGCGGGAGCTGACCAAACACGCAGGTGAGGCGCTTAACCACTCACCCAAATACGTGGGGGACGGGAGGCTCCTGTACCTAACAAATATGGACAGCGAATACGTTGGGATAGCCCAGATGGATCTCTCCACCGGCAACTGGAAATACGTCGTACAGCTGGACAGAGACGTGGAGCTGTTTGACGTTTGGAGGGACTACCTCGTCTTCGCGCTCAACGAGGGAGGCGCCTCCGGCCTCTACTATATGCACATCCCCTCAGGTCTCACCCACAAAATCGCCCTGCCCCCAGGCGTCGTGACCTCCTTGCAGTTCAGAGACGGCAGGTTCCTCCTCTCGCTCTCGGGCATCAACCGCGGCCACGAGATCTACACATACCAGGCAGGTGCAGTCAGGAGGCTGACGTATTCGCCGAGGTACGGCGTGGAGCTTGAGCGGATCCCCAACCCCGAGTCGGCCTGGTACGAAAGCTTCGACGGAAGGCGGATACACGCCAACATATACAAACCGCCTGGGGAAGCAAAAGGCGCCGTGGTCTACCTCCACGGAGGCCCGGAGAGCCAGGACCGGCCCGAGTTCAAGCCCCTCGTCGCGGCCCTCCTCATGGCGGGCTACATAGTGGCGGCCCCCAACTACAGAGGAAGCACCGGCTACGGCAAAACCTTCGTCCACCTAGACGACGTGGAGAAGAGGTGGGACGCGATAAAAGACGTGGAGG
>Ga0081478_140768_pt1 | contig 16446 bp, 17 predicted proteins | sample OctSprmetagenome_FD_70983 | JGI IMG/M metagenome (GOLD analysis project Ga0081478, IMG submission 70983) | Hot spring and microbial mat streamer communities from Octopus Spring Streamers, Yellowstone National Park, USA - T=80-84 v2 (version 2) | ecosystem: Environmental > Aquatic > Thermal... | reverse complement strand
AAAGTCATCATAATTTATAGCAATAAAATCGTTTCCACAAGCATCCATTTTTTTATAATTAATCATAAGTTAAATGTTAATCACTTTCTTTTCTTGGAATTTCAAAAATTTTATAAAGAATCTGTCTTATTTCTCTAAAATCCTGTTCCATTCTGTCAAGTCTTTTGTTAGTATCTTCAAATCTTCTATTAATATCTTGCCTTAAATCATCTATTCGTTTATTTAACAAATTTGAAACAATACTAATAAATACTATAAGACTTATAATAATTGTTAAAGCTTGTATCCATTCCATAAGCTTAAAATTTTAAATCATATTTAAATAAAGCAAAGCAAAACTATTTTTCTTTTTCCATAGTAAATTTCCATCTTTACTAATTCTTTCTAGAATACAAGATCAAATTTGTAATCAGTTTTAGAAGAGCCTATTAAAATGTTGTTATTTGTTTCATCAATTGAATAAATAGCCTCAATACTTTCATTATATTCCTTATCTTTTTTAGTGCAAGCAATTATAATATCCAAAAAAATGTTTAAATTCCACTATGTTCAGATGAAACATATTCAAGACACAGGAAAAATGTATCTAATAGAATTGTTTAAATTCCACTATGTTCAGATGGAACTTGTAAAATCAAGCATAATGGAGAAAATAAAACAATAAAAGGGTTTAAATTCCACTATGTTCAGATGGAACAAAAAGGTTTATTTAGTAAGCAGAACTGCTCTTTAGTTTAAATTCCACTATGTTCAGATGGAACAGCGAATTAGAAAAAATTTTATCATTTGTAGAAATAAGTTTAAATTCCACTATGTTCAGATGGAACCTTGCCCTGACGTCCCAAAATTCCCTTGCCTCCTTATTGTTTAAATTCCACTATGTTCAGATGGAACTCAAGAAATACTGAACAGAGTTAAGAATGAGCATAAGTTTAAATTCCACTATGTTCAGATGGAACAAGAGGTGCAAATGAGTTATAGGGATTGGGTTAAAGACCCATTCCCTATACTCGTTGAGAGAGTATCAAGGGTTTAAATTCCACTATGTTCAGATGGAACCACAGAAGAAAATAGCGATGAACCCCCCTTCTGATTGTTTAAATTCCACTATGTTCAGATGGAACAAATTTCCTAAAAAATGAGGGAATTTTTATTCCTTCGTTTAAATTCCACTATGTTCAGATGGAACTGCAAAACAACAACAATGAAGCTATGGGCAAAGTGAAAGTTTAAATTCCACTATGTTCAGATGGAACTATGAAAGGGACAAGATATATTTACAGCGATACCTTCAGTTTAAATTCCACTATGTTCAGATGGAACGACCATGAGAAGACCAAACTACTTCAACAACAACTTTGTTTAAATTCCACTATGTTCAGATGGAACTCAGTGCCATTATCAACATCAATTAACAAACAAATGTTTAAATTCCACTATGTTCAGATGGAACTGCTTTATCTTCACTATCTTGAAATTCTAACACATACTGTTTAAATTCCACTATGTTCAGATGGAACATGTAAATTCCATCCCTAAATTCAAATGTTTTAAATAAGTTTAAATTCCACTATGTTCAGATGGAACGCTTTATCTTCACTATCTTGAAATTCTAAAATGTATTGTTTAAATTCCACTATGTTCAGATGGAACCATATAAATCACACCAACCTTCCCAAGCAATTTCCCTGTTTAAATTCCACTATGTTCAGATGGAACAATATTGTTGAATTCGGTATTAGCACAACACTGCAGTTTAAATTCCACTATGTTCAGATGGAACGAGTTGAAGAACAGAATAGCCAGAAATATCTTTTCCGTGTTTAAATTCCACTATGTTCAGATGGAACTAAATTTTATTTAAAACCGATGAAATTAAATAACCAAAGTTTAAATTCCACTATGTTCAGATGGAACACTTTTCTTTTTTCTATCTTACCCCCCCTATTCACTAGTTTAAATTCCACTATGTTCAGATGGAACAAACAAATGTGGATGTAAATGCCATAGATTATCCCCGGTTTAAATTCCACTATGTTCAGATGGAACCCGTCAAAAGCCCTCTTGACTTCTACCGTTTTATTGATTGTTTAAATTCCACTATGTTCAGATGGAACTTTCAATAACTGCGTCTTTTTTACTAACATTTTGGAAGTTTAAATTCCACTATGTTCAGATGGAACCAGTGTAAGATAAAGCATAAGTTGAGTGATATACTGCTTGTTTAAATTCCACTATGTTCAGATGGAACTCCGTTTCTAACCTTCCAAACCTCTTTCAACAAGGCATAAAGCCTTGTAAAAGAAAAGCATAAAGCAAACCCAAGCCAAACCTTAAAAATTCTAAATTCTCCCTAACGAAAATGTATATAACAAAATGCTATGCTAAAATTTTAAAGCATACCTCAAACGAATGTCAATTGTCACAAACCTCCACCTTGTTATTTGTCAAATTAAAATGCTAAATTAATAAATAACTCTTAATCAATAACTTAATTAAATTAGCTAATTTTAATTTGCTAAATAAAAATATTCAAAATTTTAGGTTTGTGACTCTCGCTTCCAATAAGCTTTTTAAAATAAAAATCTAATAAATTATTGAAAATCAATAACTTAAAACGTATTTGAAATGCTCATCAGAGCTAACTTTTAATTTGGCTAATTAAAATTTAAAGTCTTGGAAAACTGAACTTTTTAAAGAATAGGGGGTTTGTGACAAGGTTTAAATTGTTGATTATCAATAAGTTATTTAAATTTTGTTTTAATTTAACAAATTAAAATATCAATTTATGAAAATTCTATTAAAAAATAAAATTTTATAAATTATCAATTTAAAAAAATTTAATTTGATTGTTTGAGATTAAGAAAAAAGCCTTTTAAAAATTCAAAGCATTTTTTAAGTCTTCTATTAAATCATTCACATTTTCAATACCTACTGAAAGTCTTATTAAATCCTTTGTAATACCTCTTTTTATTCTTTCATTCTCGGGAATACTTGCATGTGTCATATAATAAGGAACATTTAATAAACTTTCTACACCCCCAAGACTTTCACCAAGTGTTATAATTTTTAATTTTCTTGTAAATTCAAAAACATCTTTTTTTATTCTAAAACTTACCATTCCTGAATATCCAGGATAAATTACTTCCTTAACATTTTCATTATTTCTTAAAAATTCAACAATTCTTTTAGCATTTTCTGTATGTCTTTCCATTCTTATATGTAATGTTTTTAAACCTCTTGATAATAAAAATAAATCAAATGGTGATGGAACACCTCCTTTTGTATTTTGATAAAATTTTATTTCATCAGCTAAACTTTTATCATTTACAATAATTGCTCCCATGACAATATCAGAATGACCGGAAAGGTACTTTGTAATTGAATGAATAACAACATCAGCCCCATTATCTAATGGCTTAAAATAATATGGTGTTGAAAATGTATTATCAACAACTAATAAAGCATTTTTCTTAATTTTAGATATTTCAGAGATATTTGGTGTCCTTAAAAGTGGATTTGAAATTGTTTCTACAATTAACATTTTTGTATTATCTTTAATTGATTTTTTAAGAAGCTCTAAATTCGTAAAATCAACATATTCAACATCAACTGAAAATTTTTTGTATAATTTTTCAAGAATTCTATATGTGCCACCATAAACATCAATATCAACTAATATATGGTCATTTGGTTTTAAAATTGAAAGAAGTGTATCAATAGCACTCATACCCGATGAAAATAAAAATCCATAATTTCCATTTTCAATTCTCGCAATAACTTCTTCCATAATTTCTCTTGTAGGGTTTTGGGTTCTTGCGTATTCGTACTTTATTGGTTTTGATGGCTCAATTTGTCTAAATGTTGAACTTAAATATATAGGAACATTAACTAATCCAAAATTTTCATCTTTCTTTTGAATAACATAATAAGTTTCATCTTTCATAATTTGAAAATTTTAAAGTAAATTAAAAAGGCATATTAAGAGAAGCTTTAAAATTTGGATATGAATGAAATGGAAAAAAAAGACAAGCAAACTAAAAAAGAAGAGATAAAAGAGGAAAAAAAAGAAGAAATAAAGGATGAAAAATCAGATTTAATGGTAATAGTTGAAGCTATAACAAAAGGCTTTGAAACTCTTGGCAATAAGATAGATACAGGCTTTGAAGCTCTTGGCAAGAAAATTGATACAGGCTTTGAAACACTTGGAAAGAAAATTGACGCAGGCTTTAATAATCTTGGCACGAAAATAGATAATGTTAATGATAATATAGGAAAACTTACTGATGTTTTCAAAAAATATATGTCTCGTAAAAATGAATGGACTTTATTAAAATTATATTCAGATGAAGTGAAAAAAATTATAGAAAAAGAATTAAATTTAACTGATTATCGTTTTCATTATGAAAGCAAAGAGAATGGAGCTGACTTTTTAATAAAAGTAATGGAAATAATAAAAGAAGAAAATGAGACAAAAGAAGAAATAAAAGCTTATATAATAGTAGAAGTAAAAGATTTTCCAAGTGAAAATAGCATAATAAAGGCTTATGAGCAAATAGAAAAAACAATTAAAGAGGAGAAGGGTAAAAAGACAATAACTTTTAAAGTTCCAGTTATAGCAACTATTTTATTTAGATTTTGGGAAGAAGACCCATTAGAATTAGTGGAAATTATAAGAAATGTTTTAAAAGAAAAAGTAAATATAAAATTTTATGATTTTCATATTGGATGCTTTTATGGTAATAAATATCACATAATTAGCTTATTTAATTATGGCTGATATAATAATTGTTGGGACAGGATTAGCTGGTTTATTTTGTGCTTATAGACTTTCAAAAATAACGAAAAACATTATTTTAATTACAAAAGGAAGTTTAAAGTTAAGTAATTCTTATTGGGCGCAAGGTGGAATTGCAGTTGCTTTGAGTGATAATGATAGTGTTGAAAAACATTATAATGATACAATAAAATCAGGTGATAGTTTATGTGATGAAGAAAATGTTAAAAAGCTTGTTCAGATTGGAAGAGAAATTGTAATGGAATTATTAAATGAAAATTTCCCATTTGATAAAGAAAATGATGAATTGAGTTTTTCAATAGAGGGTGGGCATAGTGTGAAAAGGGTTTTACATTCTGGTGGAATTCAAACAGGCAAAAATATAATTGAATTTTTACATCAAAAATTATATGATTTAAATATTCTTGAAAATACAAAGTTAATGGACTTAATTGTAAAAGATAATAGAGTTTTTGGTGTAGTTGTTCAAAGAGATAATGAAATTTTTAATATATATTCAAAGTTTGTTGTTTTGGCAAGTGGAGGAGCAAGTGGATTATATTTAAGAAGTTCTAATCCTTGGACATCAACAGGTGAGGTAATGTTTATAGCTTATAAGAATGGAGCTACCTTAGAAAATCTTGAATTTATTCAATTTCATCCAACGGTATTTTTTGCTCCTGATAATTCAAGAATTTTAATTAGTGAAGCTATAAGAGGCGATGGTGCTATTTTACTTAATGAAAAAAATGAAAGGTTTGTAGATGAGAAATCAACAAGAGATAAGGTTTCAAGAGAAGTTGCTTTACAAAAAGAAGTTTATCTTTATGCAGGCAATTTAAAAAAAGAAATAATTTTTCAAAAGTATAATTATCTTTATAATATATTGAAGTTTTATGGATATGATTTAACAAAAGACAAAATTCCAGTAAAACCCGCTGCTCACTATTTCATAGGAGGAATAAAATCTGATTTAAATGGAAAAACTGATATAGAAAATTTATATGCTATTGGAGAATGTGCTTCTACAAGAGTTCATGGTGCTAATAGATTAGCAAGTAATTCATTACTTGAATGTATTGTAATGGCTCATCTTTCTTCATTGGATATTTCAAATAATTTAAATAATGTTAAAATTAAGGAAGTTGAATTTAAAAGAGATTTTTATGATGTTAAAATTTCTTTTGAAGAGAGGAAAATTTTAGATGAATTTTGCTTTGTAATTAGGAATGGAGAAGAATTGAAAAAAGCTGTTGAAAAGATAAGCTCTGAAAATTTAACTAAACTTATTTTAAATTTTGCATTATTAAGAGAGGAGAGTAGAGGTGTTCATTATAGGAAAGACTTTCCAAATAAAAATGATAAATTTTTAGGATATTTTAGAATAAAGAATGGAGAAATTAGTTTTGAAAAGAAAAGATGAAATAGTTTTTTTGAATTAACAAATTGCAACCTTACCTTCTAATATCTCCTTCCATAGGCTTGGCAGTTCTTCTAAATGCTTTTGTGCTATTTTCCTAATTTCATTTTCAAAAATTTTTAAATTATCTTGTTTTGTTCTGATTTTTATATCTAAAACTTGTGGCTCATTTATTGGTTTTCCAATTTGACTTACAATATAAACATAAGCTTCACTAATTTCTTCAAAATTATTTACAACATCATTTGCTATCCTATTTGCTATAATATTGTAAAGTTTTCCAACATGACTTATTGGATTTTTACCTGCTGGTGCTTCAAGTGACATAGGTCTATAAGGAGTAATTAATCCATTTATTCTATTTCCTCTTCCAACTTGACCATCATCTCCTGCTTCTGCACTTGTGCCTGTCACTGTAATATAAACAATATCTTTATCAGGTATATCAGCGGTATTTATGTGAATTTCAATTTCATCATCTATATTTTTTGAAATTTCAGAAAGAATTTTTTCTTTTAATAATGATTTCTTTTGTAAATAATCATTAACATCTTTAAAGTACTTGTCTATGAAAGCAAGGGCAATAGTAATGGTTATTTTTCTATTTATTCTAACACCCATAACTTTAATATCCTCCCCAATAAAAGGATAAATTTCTCTTAAATTGAATAAGAAGCTTTCAATTTGATAAACTAAATTTTCAAGCTTTGAAAATGGAGCATATCCTACACCAAAAGAAGTATCGTTGGATTTAGGAATTTGATTATAACTATTAAATAACTCAACTAAATCTACGCTTCCGGGTCTAATTTTTAAACTTAATTTGATGTGCTTATTTATATTTAGATGTTTAAAGTTATTTTCTAAAAACTTTTTAGCACTTTCATTATAAATCTCTTCAATTGGTATTTTTTTGTCTTTTATTTCAAGAATTGCTCTTCCTACAACCTTTATTTCAATTGGCTCTAAAACTTCTCCACCACCAAACTTAGGTATGGCTTTCCCACCAATTAGAACTGCTTTATCAACATTATGGTGAAATATTCTTCCAAAATTTTCATAATAGTATTTTGAAAGCTCAATGCTGAATTTTTCAGAGATATTATCGCATATTGTATCGGGATGTCCAATACCTTTCCTTTCTACGATTTCAACATCTTGCTCTTCAATATAAGGAAAGTCTAAAAAATTTACTCTTATCATCTTTTCCCTCCTCTTAAATCTTCAAAATTAACTTTTGGTGCTTCTCTTTCAATACTTGTTATTTCAAAATATGGCTCTTCTTTAAATCCAAAAAAATTTGCTAAAATGTTATTTGGAAATTTCTTTATGAACATATTATATTCTCTAACATTTTCATTATATCTTCTTCTTTCAACTGCTATTCTATTTTCAGTTCCTGAAAGCTCATCCATTAATTTATTGAAACTTTCAGAAGACCTTAATTGTGGATAATTTTCAACAATTACTAATAATCTTGATAGTAATCCTTCAATTTCATTAGCAGATTTTATTTTTTCTTCATTTGTAATAGCTGAGCCATATTTTGTTCTTGCTTCTGCTATTTTTAGAAAAATTTCTTGCTCTTGAAAGGCAACACCTTTAACTGTTTGAATAAGATTTGGTATTAGGTCATATCTTCTTTTAAGAACAACATCTATTTGAGAGAATTGGCTTCTTATTGCTTCTCTTTTTGATATAGCATTATTATAAAATGAAATGACAGGTGAAACTAAAAAGATAAAAAGAATAAATAATAACCCTACTACAATTAAAAAACCTCTCATAATGTTTGAAATTTTAAAGCTTATGCTTTAAAATTTTCGGATATGAGCAGATGGAAGCAATATCAAATTAAAAAACAACAAAAACTAAAATTAAAAAAGAAAAGTTATAAAACGGAAGCAAAAATTGCTGAGCTTTTGCTTGCTGGTGAAACTGAAAAAGCTCTTGAAATTGCTAAGACATTCTTAGTAAAACATCCAACTAATATAAGAGGTTGGGCTTATAAAAGAGGTGTTGAATTATGGATAAAACATATTGAGCCAATAATTAGTAATTATCCTGTTGATGTTCGTTTAAATGTTTTAAAAATTCTAAGAGAGGAATGGAAAAAAGACCCAAGAGTAAAACCTGAAATTGTTTTACCAAAAATAAATGCTATCTTACCTTCGTAATTATTTAATTGAAAACGATTTTGACGGATTTCTTATAACTAATTTATCAAATATAAAATATCTTTCAAATTTTTCAGGCTCATCTGCCCAAATTTTAATAAGTAAAGAAAAAAACTATTTTATTACTGATTTTAGATACAAAATTTATGCTAATGAAAAAATTGACAAAACAAATTATGTAGTCATTATTTATGATGATTATTTCAAAACAATGGAGGAACTATTAAAGCCAATAAAAAAATTAGCTATTGAAGGAAAATATATTTCAATAAGCACACTTAATAGCTTTAAAGAAAAATTTAAAGATGTTGAGTTCATTCCTACGAATAATGTAATTGAAAATTTAAGGGCTATTAAAAGTTATGAAGAAATTCAAAAAATTAAAAAAGCTTGTGATATTGCCAAAGATGTCTTTGAAGAAATTTTAAACATTATAGAGCCTGAAAAAATGACTGAAAGGGATTTAGCAATAGAAATGGAATATATAGCAAGGAAAAAATATAATGTTGAGAAAATGGCTTTTGAAACAATTGTTTTAACATCTTATAGAAGTGCTATGCCACATGGAAGACCTTCAAATTATAGAATTTTAAATAATAATCCACTTTTAATAGATTTTGGTGTTGTTTATGATGGATATTGCTGTGATATTACAAGAACAATTTGGATAGGCTCAAATATAAATGGAAAATTTTTAGAAGTTTATAAAATTGTTAGTGAAGCACTATATTTAGTTCAAGAAAGGACGAAAATTGGACTTAAAAATAAAGAAGTTGATTCAATAGCAAGAGATTATTTAAGAAGTTTTGGTTATGATGAAAATTATTTTGGTCATGCACTTGGTCATTCTATTGGAATTGATGTTCATGAAATTCCTGCTTTAAGCTATAAGGCAGATGAATGGATTTTAAAAGGAAATGAAGTTTTTACAATTGAGCCTGGTGTTTATATTGAAAATGAATTTGGAATAAGAATTGAAGATACTGTTTATCTTGATAAAGAAGAAAATAAAGTTATAAATTTAACTAACATAACCAAAGACATAATAAAAATATAGGAGGTTGAATATGCTTGGAAATTTAAAGCAAATTATGGAAGCAAAAGCTAAAATAGATAAGATGCAAAAGGAGCTAAAAAATATAAGAATAGAGGAAAGTGGAATGGATGGTAAAATAAAGGTTATTGTAAATGGAGCAGGTGAAGTAATTGATATAAAATTAAGTGAAGAAATTTTTAAATCACAAGATGTTAAGAAAATTGAAAAAACTATTGTTAATTTAATAAACAATGCTCAAAAGAAAGCTCAGCAACAATCACTACAAAAAATGCAAGAATTATTAAAAGACCTGCCACCAGAGGTTAGAAAACAACTTGGTATATGAAATTTCCAAAATCTTTTTTAAAACTTATTGAAAATTTAAAAAAACTTCCTGGTATTGGTGAAAAAACTGCTGAAAAGAGTGCCTTTGCTATTGTAAAAAACAAAAAAATTTTAGAAGATTTAATAAATTCTTTAAATGAAGTAAAAGAGCTAAAATTATGCGTAAAATGTCATACAATTTCAGAGAAAGATATTTGTGATATATGCTCAGATATTCAAAGAGATAAAATTATTATGGTTGTTGAAAGTCCATATGATATGTTTCATATTGAAAGGCTTGGTGTTTATAATGGTAAATATCATGTAATTGGAGGATTAATTTCTCCACTTGAAGGGATTGAGCCAAATAGTTTGTTTATTGATGATTTAAGAAATAGAATTTTGGAGGAAGATATTTTGGAGGTGATAATTGGTTTAAGTCCAAGTGTTGAGGGTGATGCTACAAGTTATTATATTTATGAAAAAATAAAAGATTTGAAGATAAATATAACGCAAATAGCAAGAGGCATTCCAACAGGTTATGAAATTATTTATGCTGATAGTATTACATTACAAAAAGCAATTTTATCAAGACAACCATTTAGTCCTTAAAACATTACTTTTTACATTACTTTTTAATCAATTTGAAACCTCCTAACCAAAGGAATTTGTCAAACCTGCATAGGTGATATTTGTAGAAGCTCTATTTCTTTTAAAAACTTTTCCCAGTCTTTTTCTTTCCACTTGAGGTCTTTTATTTTCAATAAATATCTTTCTTCTCGGACTTCACCGAGATATTCCAGTTTAACACCTTTAGGTTTTAATAGACATTTCCTTGTTTTAAAATAACCGCATACAATTCCTTTTAAGTCAGTTTGTATTTCTCCACATTTGTAATGACCGATTCTTTTTCTTATTTCAGCAAGGTAGCCTTTGAAAAGGTTGTCATCGGAGGGAATTTTCTCTTCAGCGAAGTCAACGAGTCTTGAAAATCCGCAGACCTCAATGAAAAACTGTAGGATTACAGCGTGAGGGATAGAACACTTTACCATGATGCCATATTCATAACCTATATCTGCCTCTGCCCAAATACCAGCCAAGTTCGGGGTTGATTTTATGCTAACTTTCTTTTTGGCATTTATGATATCATTTCTATATCTATCAATTTGCCTTGAAATCTCCCAATCTAATGCTATCTTTACGGGAAATCTTTTCTCTAAGAATTTCTTGATCACAACCTCACCCAACTTTCCTACAAATTGATCTACAAGGATAGCTTCAAATGTTCTCTTTCTTTCTCTAAATCCCTTTGCTGTTACTGTTGCCTTTGTTCCTCCCGAAAACATTTGATAGGTAATTTCAATGCAAAATATCAGTAATCTTATAATATCTTCGTCATTCAATTTCAAAACAACTGTGTTTGGCAGTATTTTTTCTTTGAGCCAAGATAAAACTCTATCTTCATTAAGAAACATCTTTTTTCCTTGGTAAGAAATTACTTCAAAATCATTAACCCGACATGCTGAAAGTAATAGATCGGTAAGCTCGTCATCATCAAGAGGTATATTTTGAATATTATTTCTCAGATTCCGAACAAAGTTTAACATTTTCTCTTTAAAACTAATTGGTTTATCTAAATCTCTTTTTAAAATCTGCATATTTATCTCTTCTTTTTTAACACAACCAAATGTTCTGTTTTTATTCTGCTGTCTTTTTCACCGGAAGCGGGGTTAATATCTGTATTAAACATCACCCTTGATACAATTTTATCAACAAATGTAACCTCATGTTCCCATCCAAATTCTTTTAGATGTTCAATTATTATATCATCAATAGGAATAGGCATTGTCCTTATTTTGGCTGGACCGACAAAAATACACATATAATCTGTAACTCTTTCCCCTAAATTGGAAAAGACGCCTAAAATACTATGAAAATATCTATCGTATAGTGTTTTAAGATGCTTTTCTTTTATTTTTTCTCTATACTCATAATATTTTTCCGAGTGAATTTTTATTTCAGGCACAGTTCTATATGGTATTTCTTTTTTGCTTAGTTCTTTTATATAGGATTCTTCATAACCCAGCCAGAATAGTTCCAATTTAGTTGATCTTATATATTCTTGAGCTTGTAAGTAAGGTGGTGATGTTATGAGAATATTTACATCCTCCTCTAATTTTGTAAAAAGTGTATCCACTCCCGCTTTGATTTTATAGTTGACTTGTTTGGGATTTAAATAGTTATATTCCCAAACTTTCTTTAAGAGTTTGTATATTTCTTTTTGAAGCATATCATAAAATTGAGATTTCCAATCTTTTTTTAGAAGTTCGTTTATTTTCTTTCTTGAATAATTTGATTTATACAATTTATGAACTTTTTCATCTGCATAAGAGAAATATCTTGTTACTTTGATTAAAGGTATCAAAAGAATATATTTAGTTTCGTCCGTTAATGAGTGGGCGAACCCCCAGGATCTTGAAAGGATATGGATAAATTCATCAGGAAACCAATAATTCAAATTAGACCATTTTGGGATAAATTCTTCTTGCGAATTTTTAATTTTCCTCATTAATTCTTGAAGATTTGTTTTAGGGTTTTTCATTACAGCGGTATCATGAATTATACTTATAATTGGATTTAAATCCCAAAGCTCATAATCATACCCATACACTCTTGATACTATGCCTACGGTTCCATAACCAGCGAAAGGGTCAAATATTTTCATACCGGGTTTGGCATACCTTTTTAGAACATAAGCAATAACTTGGGGGATAAATTTTGCTGGATATTTATAAATAGAAAAAGTTCCATAAGTCGTTGATGGAATTTCTGGAATTGTATTTCTAAAAAGTATTGGAATTTTGTTAACCATCCATAATAAAACTGAAATTTTAAAGCATGAAAAATTGCTTTTTATTAAAACATTTCAAAAATTGTCAAAATTCTACTTTTTTCTTTTCTTCTATGAGAATAAAGAATTGGATTTTCATAAGTACAAGATGGTGGATAAATAATTTCATTAATTCCAAATTGTTTAAGAATATCTAAATTGAAAGTTAAAATATCAAGAAAAATTTTTTCATCTTTAAAATGAAAGTATTCTCTTGGAAAATAGTTAAATAAATCCTCTTTAACTTCATAACATTTTGAGCAAATACCAGGACCAAAAATTGCCATTATATCCTTTGAGTAAAATTTAGTTTGGAGTATTCTCAAACATTTCTCTAAAATTCTTAAATATGAGCCTTTCCATCCAATATGTAAAATAGCTCCAATTTGATTTTTCTTATCAATTAAAATAACAGGATAACAATCAGCAGTTCTTATCCTTGATTTTACATTCTTCAATTTTAAAATTATTCCATCACCATCTAAATTACCTTTTGGTAAATTTTTTATATCATCAATAATGTAAATTTTATCTGAATGGATTTGATTTAGCCAAACATCACAAGTTATTGATGCTTCATCTATTAGTTTTGTAGAAACCTTAACTATGAAAAAATCTCCTTCAATAACATAAAAACCATCTTTAAATACCCACATATTACTTTTTCTTTTCCATTATAATTTTTATTGGACTTCCATAAAAACCAAATTTTTTTCTTAATGCACTTTCAATATATTTAACATAATGGCTTTTAAATTCTTTATCAAGAACAAATTTAAATGTTGGAGGTTTATGACCAACTTGCTTAATTTCATAAATTCTTGAAGGTGGTTTATTTAATTCAAATGCTTGTGATAATGTGTCAAGTAATTCGTCTTTTCTTAATTGTTTGTTATACTGCTTATAAACTTCTTTTATTGTTTGTTTTAAAATATCTATATTTTCTCCTGTTTTGGCAGAAACAAATAGAAAAGGAGCCCAATCTGCAAATTCAAGTTCCTTTTTAAAATAATCAAAAACTTTCTTTCTATCCTTCTTCTTTATTAAATCACATTTATTTAGCACAATAATAAGTGCTTTATATTCTTTTTGAGCAATTCCTACAACCTTCTTATCTATTCTTGTAACTTTCTGGGATACATCTAAAACAGCTAAAAGAACTTCTGAATAATGGATACTTCTTGAAGTTCTAACATAAGCATAATATTCAATATCATCTTTAAATTCTCTTTTAAGTCCAGCAGTATCAACAAATATAAATTCCTTTGTTTCAACATCAATTGAATCTCTTGTTGTTCCAGGAATATCTGAAACAATGGCAATTTCTTCACCAACAAGGGCATTTAATAGTGATGATTTTCCAACATTTACCTTACCTATAATTCCTACTCTTGGTTTATCTTTTAATTTTTTATATCTTTTTAAAGGCTCAAAACCTTCACTTTTAAGATAATCAAAAATATCTTCAAATAGTTCATTTAACCCAATTTTATGCTCTGCTGATATTGGATAAACCTTATCAAATCCAAGTTTATAGTATTCTACATATGAAAAATCCTTTCTATCACACTTATTAACTGCTAAAAAAACCTTTTTATTATAATTTCTTAAAACCTTAGCAATTTCATAATCCATAGGTAAAGGCTCAGTAGTTCCATCTGTAAGAAATATAATAACATCTGCCTTTTCAATAGCCTTTTTAATACTTTCTAAAACCTTATCATATAAAACTTCCATTTCTTTTTTATCTAATAATCCTCCTGTATCTGTTAAATAAAAGCTCCAATCAAGCCAATATCCTATTTTTGTAATTCTATCTCTTGTAATAGCAGGTTGATTTTTTACAATAGAAAATGGCTTTTCAATTAGTTTATTAAATAATGTTGATTTTCCAACATTTGCTCTTCCAACAATTACAATTCTTGGAAGCCTTTTTTTTACTTCCATTTTTCACTTACTCCTTCAATTAAATCATTACAAATAACCTTTTTGACTTTACTATCAAAAAATTCAACATTTACTAAATTTGATTTTACAGATATTACATCTTCATTATTTTTTGTTTGAACATCAGCATTACTTATAAATTGAGCATTTTCAATTCTTGAATTTTTATAATAAATAAAAATTGTATCAGCACTACCTTTTCCATTTTCCCAAGATATAAAAGCATTATTGTAAATTGTAATTTTTTCTGTTGAATCTTTTAGTGTTTCATAAATTAAGCTATCACCCTTAGCAAATTCCTTCTTTGTTTTAAGACTTATTAAAGGTTTAAGTTTTAAATTTTCTTTAAAAACAAAAACGATATTTGTTTTAATATCAACTGTATCGCTATCTCTTATTATGTTTATATACTTTACATTAAAAATAACACCTTCATTTTTATTCAAGTCATAATTTCCACTATCACCTTCACAAGCAATTTTTTTATCTTTTAAGTAAATATAAACATTATTTTTTGCCCTTGAAAAATTATTTTTCACATGAATTTCATTTGCCTTTATAATTCTTAAACTATCTTCAAGATAAACATTTCCTTTTAAATAAATTTCATCATTTTTTTGAATATGTCTTAAATAATTGGAAGTTGTAATGTAATTTTTCCCTTTTACTAAAACATTCCCTTCAAGCTCAGAAATACCTTCTCCTTCATAATATATTCCCTTATTTGAATAAATTTCGTAATTTTCCGTCTTTAAAAAAACATTACCTTTTAATTTATAAACATAACCTTTTTCAGAATATTCTATTTCCATATTATCCGCCTTGAATTCAAAGTAAGTAAGGAAAATTATAATAGTTATTAAATTTTAAAGCTTCTTAATTAAAGAGGAGTAAAAGCCTTTTTACATTGGACAATGCATGGACAAGTTATTTTATGGCTTTAAAATTTCCTTATGACTGAAAGAGAAAAAGAAGTAATAGAAATTATTAAAAAATATCCCGAGGAAATTCTTGAAGTTATTTTAGACCTCTTGAAAAAAAGATATAAAATTGCCACAAAAAGAGACATAAAAATTTTATATTACAAAATTAAATTGAAAATTACACAACTGGAAAGTAGGATTAGTCAATTAGAAAATAACACAAAATTAGAAATTGAAAAAATAAGAGCAGAAATGAATGAAAGAATTGAAAAGTTAAGAATAGAATTTAACGAAAGGATTACTCAACTTGAAAACAATACCAAGTTAGAAATTGAAAAACTAAGAGCAGAAATGAATGAAAGAATTAACCAACTTGAAAATAACACTAAATTAGAAATAGAAAAGTTGAGAACAGAATTTAATGAGAGAATTACTCAATTAGAAAACAATACCAAGTTAGAAATTGAGAAATTAAAGTCAGAATCTAATGAAAGAATTACTCAACTTGAAAACAATACGAAATTAGAAATTGAAAAAATAAGAGCAGAAACCAAGTATCACATTGCCAAATCAGAAAGTAGAATTATAAAATTTATTTTAGCATCTTCTATTATTCAGACGATTTTTATTATTTCAGCAGTCTTGGCAATTGTTTTCGCAAAGCCTTAATTCCTTACCTTTAAAATTTAAAAACTATGAGATATTACAAAAATTTTATAAATGGTAAGTGGGTAGATGCTAAAACTGATAAAACTTTTGAAAGCAGAAATCCTGCAAATTGGGATGAAGTTATAGGGATTTTTCCTGATTCTTCAAAGGAAGATTTAGAACTGGCTGTTGAAAGTGCTAAAAGAGGTTTTGAAATATGGTCAAAAATTCCTGCACCAAAGAGAGGTGAAATTTTAAGAAAAGCAGGTGAAATTCTATTAAAAAGAAAAAAAGAAATAGCTCA
>Ga0081478_137079_pt1 | contig 16530 bp, 16 predicted proteins | sample OctSprmetagenome_FD_70983 | JGI IMG/M metagenome (GOLD analysis project Ga0081478, IMG submission 70983) | Hot spring and microbial mat streamer communities from Octopus Spring Streamers, Yellowstone National Park, USA - T=80-84 v2 (version 2) | ecosystem: Environmental > Aquatic > Thermal... | reverse complement strand
CTTGACGGTTTTACGGGTCGGGCTCAACCCTCTTAGCCAAATTCCGCTCCAACTGCTCAGCCGTGCGGAAAAGGTAGGCATCTTGGGTCATGTTGAGTTCCTGCTTGAAGCCAGTGACATTCCAAGGGGCACTCTCAACTTTTTCACCAAGCCTTGGGAACTTTTGGTGCAGCCTATCAGCGAGCCTTCGCTCAAGTTCGTTTTTGACTTGCAGAAAGAGGCGATAGCCTGGACTTGTCCGCTCAATGAAGGCGGTCGTCAAGTTAACCTGCCTTCGCAACCTTTCAGGGCTCGTTTCGGGCAAGTCCAGAAACTCTGGGTCGTGAAGCATAAAAGCGGCGGGAAATTCGTCGGTCTCTTTGCCCTTCTGCCAAACGACGGTGGCGAACTTGAAGGAACGATGGATGGGCATGATGCCCTTGCGGTTTTCAAAACTGAAGCAGGCGGTCAATTTGCTTTTGTCAAGCAGCAACCTTCTCAGTGCGGTAGCGCCTTCGGTTGAGTAGAAGGCTGCGGGGAGAAGGAAGCCGACGAACCCGCCGTTTTTCACGAGTTGCCAAGCCCGTTCGGCGAAGAAGCGATAGAGGTCTTCACGCCCCGTTGTTTTGTTCAAGGCATTTTTCGCCTTCAAGTCAGCACCGCATTGGGGGCAAGGCATGGGTTTGGATCGCCCAAACAAAGTCGCACCGCAGAAGGCGCATTTTTCGTCCATCGGGGTCGGGGCATCGCATTGTTTGCAGTGAACTTCGGGCAAAAGGGCGTTGCAGGAGTTGCAAAGGGTGGCGAACTGGTGGCGGTAAACGCCGCTCCGTGTCAGGAAGGCAGAGTAGGCTTTGATGGCGCTTTCGTATTCGTCCCACCTTTGCTTCAGACCCGCAAACAACCGCTGCAACTCCCTGATGCGGTCTTTTCGGCTTTGCCCTTGGTAGTCACCGATGAGTGGGTCATAGTCAGCGTAAAACTCCAGTTCCTGCGGTTTAACCTTGTCCCAAGGCGGGTTGCCCAAGAGGGCATCAAAGCCTGCGTTTTCTTTGGGCGTTCCGTCGGGCTCAAAGAAGACATCGGGGAAAGCCAGTTCCCAAGAGAAGGCACGGTTTTCCTCGCCGATTAGGCGAAGGTGCTCGCCAAGTTTGAGCGCCCCTTCAAGGTTGCCCGCCAAAAGTTCCTGTCGCCACAAGTTGTCCTCGCTCTTGTTTCGCCCTCTCTCCTTGCTCAGTTCCGCTCCGATGGCGATTTGGTGGAGTTGCCAAAAAGGTTGCAAAGCCTCCTCCATCGCTTGGTGAGCAATCCTCAGCCCGTCCAAATTGGCGGGGTCGTCGCTTATCAGGTCGCTAATTCGCTCCAAGTGCCTGAAGGCTTCACGGAGTTTCGCCCGCAGAAGGTCGGCGAAAAGCCCTTTGGGCAAAAGTCGCTTGAGCGGGATGCCGAGCAAACTGTCGCCGACTTTGAAGCGGTGGTCAAGGAAGGTGAGGGGTTGGTCATAAGCGGCAGTTTCAATCCACAAGGTCACTTTCGCCAAATCAACGGCAAGGGGGTTTTTGTCCACGCCGTAGAGGCAATGGTTGGCGACCAAAAGTTTGCACGCTGCCAAAGCCCGTTCGTCATCGTTCCAGACACGGGCAACTTGTTTGGGGATTTGGGCGATTTGGAAAATTTCGGATTCGGGCAAATCGGGGTTCTCCCTTTGGACCTCGTTGAAGCGCTGCTTGTAGCCAGCCAAAAGTTTTTCTGCGAGAAACCTGCATGCGGCGACCAAAAAGTGACCGCTTCCCATGGCTGGGTCAACGACCTTGATTTGCAGCAACTCCTCGGGCGATTTTCCTTCAGCAAGTGGCTCAAGGGTTTTGCGGACGAGGAAGTTGACGAGGGCTGGGTGGGTGAAGTAAGTTCCCGTTTGCTTGCGTCGGAAACCCGCCCGAAGGAAGACCTCGTTGGGTTGGAGTTTTTGTTTGACCTGCAAAGTCTTTTGGCTGCGACCTCGTGATTGGCTTCTTCGGGCGATGCTTTCCAGTTCGCTGTCTTCCAGTTTCTCTGGATTTTCGCAGGGACGCCTGCTCAAAACCTCACGCATTTGCTCTCGGTTCAAAAATTCCGCCCGACCGTTGACTTGAACTTCCCACATGGTTTCCCTTGCGACCTCAGGTTGGAACTCAAGCAAAGTTTCGTAAACCGAACCGATGTGCTCAACTGCAAGGTTGCGGTAAGAGACACGATACCATCCCTGCGGCGTTTGACGGTAAGTGAGGCGGATTAGGACTTCCGCCAACGACCTGTCACCGATGCGGGCAGAGTTGAGCAAGGAAGTCGCTTCGGGGTCAAACAAGTTGCCTTTGTAGGCGGGGATTTTGCCGAGGTGACCGAGGTCAGCGCCTTCCCACATGAGTTGGAAAAGGGCTTTGATGGTCGCTTCAAGGAAGCAATCGCTGTCGGTGAGGCGGCTTCGGTTTTCAAAAGCCCACTTCGCCCATCGTTCAAGGGAGTAGCCGTCACGGTAGAGGGGCGAGTCCAAAGGCAAAAGACCTCTCGCTTCGGCGTAGAGGATGAAAAGTAGTCGGTAAAGGAAGCGAAGAGTTTGCTCGTAGAATTTGGGCAACTCGCTGAGGAGTTGGTCTTTGATTGGGGCGTTTTCGGGGTGATTGATGACGGCGGAGATGAGGGTTTTGATTGCATCTTGGACTTGCCGACCCAAATCTTCGCCGACTTTCTGGGCGTGAGATTGCGCTTCCTTAACGGCATCGTGAAGGTTCTTTCGCCTGAGGGCATCGGAACGCAAAAGCGCCCAAAGCAACATCCACGCTCTTTCGCCGTCCCTCGTCCCGTCTCCGATGGCGGTCAAGTCTATCTCAACCCAAGAGCGCATCCCGCTTTCAAAGTGCAGGAGGCGCAAGGAAGTGCCGTTGAGCAAGATGCCGAAGTTGTGCGCCTTCTCCCTTAATGCTCGTTCCATCACCAAAGTGGGAGCGAACCTTCGGTGGTGACCTTCAGGGGGCGAGTCAAAAGAAGCATCGGGTGCAAGGGCTCGGACGAACAAAAGGGGTTCGTCGCCATCAACGAAAACGGGGTAGCCGATTTCTTCTTCGCCTTCCGTCGTCTCAACATGCTCGGGTTTATCGCCCAACCTCCAACCCAAAAGTCCAGCGAGGGGTTGAAGCAGGTGACGGAAGGTCGCCCTTGCTTGCTGGCGCTCGGCGAGGTTTTTAAGGGCGTTGCCAATGACAAAGCGAGCATCCCTGAACCGTCTCTGTGCCGTCCCTTTGTCAAGCCTCTGTTCCCATCTCCTGTCCGACCAAATCAAGCCCTCTTCTGGGTCGAAAAAGTCTTCAGGGAAGGCATGCCCTTGGAAAACGATGGCTTGCATGAAGCCTCACTCCCTCACTGAACCTGCCGTGAGATTTCCCTCTCCAAGGCTTGGAGTCTCTGGATGAGGTTGAATTTGACTTCTCGGCTCATTCTTTCCGCTTCTGCGGCTCTTTCTTTAGCCAAGCGTGCTTTGTCAGCGATTTCGTCTATCCGCTCCGCCTCGTTGATGATTTCGTGAATTTGCCTGCGCAGGCTCGTCCAATCAACCTGAGCGGCGGAGCGGAAGTAGTTTTCAAGGATTTGCAAGCGAGCCAATTGGTAAGCGAAATTGAAGTTCAGCCCTTGTTCGTCCCAAACACAGACTAACTTGGAGCAGTTCTCGTCAAGAACGGCGAAAGGCAGGTCGTAAGGGTTTTGGTCTGGTCGGGCAAAAATGAGAATGCCAACATCAGCGTTCCTTTGGGTCATGGCTCGGTTGAGGTCATCATCCACTTGGCTCCGAGTCCTGCCCGTATCTTTAGCCTCAACGACAATCCTTCCAATCTGCTGCCGATTTAAAACGCTTCCATAGTAAACGGTGATGAGCCAGTCCCCTGCTCTGCCATCCCTTCCAACATGCTCGCAAGTATCTCCTGTCACGGAAGTGGCTCTGTGCAAAAGGTCTGCGACAGCAGTTACTTCAAAAGCCCTTCCCCTTTCGGGCGCTATCCCGCCGAGGCGTTCCATTATCCTCGTAATGTCGACCCGAATTTGCTCCATCATCGATTGGAAAGGCTCAATAGTTTGGCGAATTGTCTCCCTAATGCATTGGGCAGCCTCACCATCACGACCGTAGAATTCCGAGAGGGTGTTACGGACTTTCCAGAGGTAGGAGTTTTCTCGCTCTGGGTCAAATTCCTGCTTAATGGCGCTGACCGTTTCTTGAACGATGCCGAACCAACTTGTGGGATCGCTTGGGTCTATGCGTCTTTCCAAGCGGTCAATATGCTCTCGGATGCGTTCCTCAGCGCTCCTCGTTGCCTGCTCAATTTGGTCTCTAACAGGCTGAGTAACTTGCTGCCCGAAGTGCTCGGTGATTGTTTGGGTGATTCTTTCCCTGCTTTCGCTCAAAGCCCTTTCCAGTTCAGCCCTCCATCGTTCCAAGGCTTGCTGAAGGGTCAGGGAGGTGCTTCCAACCAAAGCGCTTGTCATCGCAGTGACGCCAACTTTCAAAGCCCTCTTAACTGCGTCAACCCGCCCGTAATCCGAATCACTCACCTTGTTAACCCAATCAACCACATCAGGGTCATCAATGAACAGTTGGACGAAGAGCCTCCCATCTGTCAACTCCACCCTCTCTTGACTTAGCATCGCTCATCCCTCCTTTACAAATCTCTGCGGCACCCTCAACAGGATGCCCAGTTCCTCAACGATTGGCTCTTCCATTTGCGTCCAGTTTTCCCAGTATCGGTAAAGGGCTCTGACTTGCTCACGGTGGTGCTGTAGCCTTCTTCGGATTTGCGTTGGCAGTTTCTCTTCCGTTGGCTCACCGAACAGCCTTCTTTGCTGATACTCTTTCCACAGGTCGCCCAAAATCTCTCTCTCCCTCTCTTCCGACCAAGCCTGAATTTCCCTTTGCATTTGCCTCCAAAGGTTCTCCCTAACGCTTCCGAGAATTTGGCGGTAACTTCTCGCACGAGCCGTTGCTGCTTCTTGCGCTCGTTCCCTCCCCTCCTGCCACCAATCGGCGAAAAGCCCCTGCAATGTTTCGGTTGGGACATTACCGCCCGGCTCTTTGATGGCAGCGTAGAAAATCTCTCGGTCGCCTCTCTCATCGCCCGAAACAAACCCTCGCCCAACTCGGACAGGCTCAAGCAGTGTCGTTACCGAGCCAGCCTTATCTTGAAGCGAGACGAGGAAGGTCACAATCATCTCGGGTTCGCTTAAATCCTCGCTCACTTGGTAGGCAATCCGCACTTCTTCCCTTGGGTCAAAGCGCAACCGATGGAACCACTGCAAAGCCGCTTGAACCAGAGGGTGAGTGGGGTGAAGGATTTTTTCGGGTGGGGTGGTGGGATCGTCGGGAATGTCCCTCACGAACAACTCCCAGACATCACTTTGCTGTCCATGAGGCAAATATGCACGCCAACTTTCAGGGACTTGAATGACGACTTCCCCGTTTTCCCTCTCTTCCCACCTTCCTCCAGCCAACTTGACGGAATCTCGCAGGAAAGAGGCAAGTTCAAAGTCAAGTTGCAAAGACGGCAGTGCAGAGCGAAGGGAGGTAAGCAACTGGTCATCCATGCCTTCCGACAAAACTTCTTTCGGCACAACGGCTTTCAGCATTTCGTCCAGTTCCTTTTCCGCTTCTTCAACCCGACGGTGAGAAAGCAAAAGTCGCTCCAACCGTTCTTGCTGGAAACTGCCCAGAATATCGGTGACAGTCCCTTCGGCTCTCAGTTTGTTGTCCAGTTTCTCCAAGAGCCGCTTCAAAACCTCATCCTCGTAGGTGTCGGCGAGATAGAGGAAGGCGATGACTGGCGGCTTAGTTTGCCCGTATCGGTCAATGCGACCGTTCCGCTGCTCTAACCGATTGGGGTTCCAAGGCAACTCAAAGTGGACGAGGTGATGGCAGTTGTAGTGCAAGTTGAGCCCTTCACCAGCGATGTCTGTAGCGACCAAAACAGTTGCGTCGCCGGAAAGGAAATCGTTTATGGCGGACCTTTGATCGGCATCAGGGTCTTTACCCGTTGCCGTCACGACTTTGCCCTCGTAGCCGTTGGCTTTCAGGAATTCCTCAATGGCTTGAACGGTGTCCACATACTCGGTGAAGACGATGACCTTTAGGTCTGGCTGTGATTGGTGGAGTTGCTGTAGCCATTCAAGCAACCGAACCAGTTTCGGGTCTGGGCTTGACTTTTCCAATTCTTGCAATGCGTTCAAGAGGGTCTTGACTTCGTTTTCCTCATCCTCAAGCCGAGCCAGTTCCCTTCGCAACCGCCTCATTATTGACAGGTAGTTGCTGTAAGCATCTTGCTCCAATTTCTGCAACTCGTCAGGGCTGAGAGGTTCGCCCCTTCTCCATCGGCGAAGCAACTCCCTCTCCGCTTCAATTTCCTCCCGGCTCTCTTGTAACCTTTCCAGTCGTCGCTTGAGGGTTTCCAATAATGCTTTTCGGGAAGAAACTGCCCGCTTGCACAAAACTGTTGCCACAAACTGAATCGCTTGACGGTCAGCAGGTTCGGCTTTTTCGGCAAGAGCAAGAATCCGTTCGGCGTAAGCCCGAACTTGCTCGTGAAGTTTCTTCTCCTCAGGCGATAAAGTGACCTGCAAGGGTTGAACTGGCATGCGCTCAACGAATTTGGGCGAGCCATCTGGGTTGCGGATATGTTTTTTGAGCCGACGGATGTAATGGCGACGGTAACGGTTGGGGATGAGTTTCTTTCCATCCGAAACCAAAGACGGGTCAAGGAAACTGAGCAAGGTTGCCATGCTTTCGTCGTAGCCATTGTGAGGGGTCGCTGTCAGCAGCAAAAGTGCATCAGATGCCTCGGCGAGGAACCGTCCAAGGCGAGTTAACTGCTTATCGCTTTCCGCTGCACCTGATGGGGCAAGGTGGTGAGCCTCGTCAACGATGATGACATCCCAACGAAGCCCTTGAATTTCACGGAAAGCGCCATCGGGTCGCTTCAGGAAATCCATACTGGTGATGATGCGGGGCTCGTAAGCCCAAGGGTTAGTGCCAGCCTCAAGTTCCCTTCGCTTTTGAGCCAAAGTTTGGCGGTTGAAGATGACGAAGCGGAAACCGAACTTAACTTGCATCTCCCGCTGCCATTGGAGGCACAAACTGGCGGGACAAACTATGAGCACTCGGTTGGCTCGTCTTCGGGCATGCAGTTCGCACAAAATCAAGCCAGCCTCAATGGTCTTACCCAAACCAACATCGTCGGCGATGAGAAGGCGAGGGCGGGGCAAGGAAAGAGCCATCTTGACGGGAACAAGTTGGTAGTCTTCATGACGAATGGCAGGCAGAAGGAAGGGTGCTATCGTCTCTTGACCTATACCAGAGGTTTCAAGGAGCATGGCTTGGTGAAAGAGGCGGAAAAGGGATAAGCGCCCCATTCGCTCTAAGGAAGGCGGTCTGACTTCCACAGGTTCAACGGTTTCGACATGAGTTGCGACTGAGAAGGTGAATTGTGGGTCATCCAAAGCCTGAAGTCTTAAGACAAACTCACCATGTCCGCATGGTATACTCTCAACGACCCGACACTGTCTTCCCCTTACCTTAACCGTCATTCCCGACGCGATGGTCATTTAGTTCCACCCACCCTTGCATTTGAAGTTGTTTGGTATTATAGCGCATAGGACTACCGACCACCGGGAGCCCGATAGCGAGCTAACGCTTTGCCTCAGCAATCACCGCCCCTTAGGTCGTTTTGACTTGACAGAGTTGCTGACGGAGAAATTTGACATAATCAATGAAGATAACTGTCCTTGACAGTTTGTTGCTAGTTCTTCGTGCGACTATCTGTCATTAGCCTTCCCGCTTTGTAACGATGGGAGCGCCTAAGACATTGAACGGTCAATACAACCACTAACCATGTTAAGTCCCACCTTATCTTGAAGGACTTCTCGCCGTTGGATGAACGACTTCCATAGCAACAAAACAGTGTCAAGTTTATGAGGGGAAGAATTTAGGCGGTCAATTTGAGTTGGAGGTGAAGATTTGTGGGAGAAAAGGTGAGAGCGATTGCGACCATAAGCAAGGTGAGTTCAATCGTCAAAAGAAAATCCCTATCCCCAGTCCCTTACCTTCGCCCCGAAGAAGTCTCGGCGCTCCTTGAGGGGGCACGGAAACTCCGTTATGGGGAGAGGAATGTCTTGCTCATCAAGGTTCTGTATCAGTGCGGTCTTAGGATTTCCGAAGCCCTCTCTTTGACCCCCTCCCACCTAACCCAATTTGAAGGAATTCCCTGCTTGAGGGTGAAGGGGAAAGGCGGAAAGGAGAGGCTCGTCCATGTCCCAGAAGCCCTTTCCTCTCAATTGCTGGCTTACGCCTACCAGAGGGGCTTGAAGGCGACGGACAGGTTTTTCAACCTGAACCGAAAGAACGCCCACAAGATGTTGGTCAAGGCGGCGAAGTTGGCGGGGTTGACCAAAAGGGTCTATCCCCACTTGCTTCGGCACAGTTGCGCCATTGAAAGACTGAGGCAGACAGGAAACCCGAAGGCGCTTCAGTGGCACTTAGGTCACAGCAGCATGGCGATGACGATGAGGTATCTTGCAACCCTGACGATGGAAGAAGCATTGAAGATTCAGGCTCAGGTTAAGTTTGAGGAGTGAGCAAGTTAAGGGCAAAATGGGAGAGGTGAGATGGAAATGGAAAAGGAAAGGCTGCTTGAGAGGATTGAGGTCAACCCGAAGGTGATGGCAGGGAAGCCTGTCATCAAAGGGACTCGCTTGACTGTCCATTACATTCTCAGCCTCTTAGCCAGTGGGATGACGATTGAGGAGATATTGGGAGAGTATGAGGGTTTGGAGAGGGAGGACATCTTAGCATGCATTGCTTTCGCCTCTGAAGCGTTGAAGGAACGAGGAACACCAGAAATTTGGGTTTGCCTTTAAATCCTTCCCATTTCAGACAAAATGGTTTTCACTTGCCCCTTCAACTCAGGCAGGTCTTTTTGAACGACCTCCCAGACGATGTTCAAGTCGACATTGAAGTATTCGTGGATTATCCTGTTTCTCATCCCGATGATTTGCGACCAAGGAACCGCAGGATACTTCTGGCGCAACTCGTCAGAGATGTGACGACAGGCTTCCCCAATGATTTCCAGTTGACGGACAACACCATCTTGAAGGAGTTCCTCTCGCAAAAACTGCTCCCGTGTTACATTGCTCAGGTATCGCTCTATGCGGTGAATGGCGTCCAAGATGTGCCGCAAGTAGACCGAATCATCCCTCGTCATACAAGACCACCTGTTCCTTTTCCACATAGGGGCGGACAGAAGGGCTGAGGCTTTCTTCCGTGACCAAATCCACTTTCCGCCCCAAGATTTGCTCTATCTTCTCCCAAATCCCAAACCAATTCAACCCCAGAGGGGGGCGTTCCTTTGGGGGCTTTAAGGTCACCAAGAGGTCTATGTCGCTGTCGGGGGTTTCTTCCCCTCGGGCATAAGAGCCGAACACCGCCACCCGCCTCACATAAGGTTTCAGCAAGGGCAGAACTTTTTCCTTTAGTTCCTCAAAGCGATCCATGCTCATCCCTCTCTTTGCCCTTTCCCTTCGCCCTCCCCCATTCTGCCACTATTCTGCTATCACCGTTCCTCAGGGCTTCCCTCAGGCGCCATGGAGGGGCAGGTAATCGGCAACGGTCTCCACCCTTACGACCCTCGCCTTCGTCACTTCCCTGATCGCCTCCATCTCTTCCCCCTTCGGGTTCTCCACGATCAACCAAACGGTTGCCCCTCCCTCCCTCTTCCCAAAGACCCTCACGGTCACCCGCGACTTCTCCGACATCCTCCCCATCAACCGACAGACCTGGCATGGCTTTCCCTTCGGCGGGCAGGTCGTCACCTGCCCTGGATGTCCTATCCCCCAAAACTCCAACAACCTCCCCCTCAGCCATCCCCGATAGGCGAAGGGGTTTTTGATCTCCGTCTCCCCCGTCAGGTAAACGATCCGTTCCATCGCCCCCGCCTCCACCGCCTTCAACCACGCCTTCCAATTCATCTGCAACTTGTTGAAAATCTGTTGGGCTAATCGGACGAAGGGGGAGGGGAGGGAAAAGGTGCCGTCGCCCGCCAACTCCTTCGCCTTCGGGTTAAAGCGGGGGAGGACTTCCTCGGCTTTTCCGAGGGATGTCCCGACGACCTTGATGGCGCAGTAGCCAAAGCCCATAGAGGTGTTGGCGCCGAGCCCCAAGTTTTGGAGCAACTTCAAGGCGCCCAAGACGACATCCAGGCTTTCTTTGGGGGTTTGGACTTGGAAGGCGATCGTCCCTTGAAAGAACTCCTGCCCCCGAACCTTGACGATTTTCCCCTCCCCGACCAAAAACCCGTCGGTGACCTTGACGGACGGGTTGGGTCGGTTCGCCGCCTTCGCCAACCGCAAAGAGGTGGCGGCGATTTGGGTCGTCAAGACGAGGGAGGGGAGGAAAGGTTTCCCCCTGACATCCCTGACCTGCTTTCCCGTCCCAAAGCCCACATGGGCGGGCTTCTTCAGTTCGGCGAGGCAATTTAAGGTCACCATCGCCCCTCTCCCCTTCCGTTAAGTCTTTTTCACGGAGTTTCTTTCTTGCCGATCCCAATCGCTTCCACGAGGGTTTGGTCGTTGGCTGTCCATCATTTTGCCTCAAGGCTTTAAAAGCATTGACGGAACTTGGGCTAACTCCTTCCTTACGATGCGCTAAACTCGTTAGGCGAGAAAGGGGGTAGGTGAAATGAAGGCGTTTCAGATGGAACTTCCCCCAGAAGTGTCAGAAGACGAGGCGAGGCTTCTTTTGGCTATCAAACTCTATGAACTTGGACGCCTTAGTCTTGGGCAATCCGCTAAGTTGGCTGGCTACTCAAAGCGGGCTTTCATAGAGTTGCTGGGGAAGTATGGCGTCCCTGTCGTCGCTTACCCGCTAGAGGAATTGCGAGAGGAGGTCAATAGGTGACAGGGGGAAATAAGCGCTGAATTCATCGGCTCTAGGCTGCCCCTTGAGAACAAATATGTTAACCTAAGACCAATTTTGGTGGTATGGTGTTTACAAATGCGTCACCACATGGCATAATGATTGCGCCATTGATCCAACTCTCAAAGGAGGGCCAGAGACGATGGACTTTGTTGCCGGGAATTTGAACCAACAAGAAGTTTCTCGGGTGCCGTCAAAATGTGGCGTTTATGCTCTGGGATTCTATCTTAGCGGAGGCAACTTTTATGTGCTCTATGTTGGTCGGTCTAATGACCTGAATCAGCGTTTGCGGGATCACCTGCCAAACAACGAGAGTAATCCACGCCTCCAAAGAAACCGAACTACTCACTTTGCTTACTTGGTCACTCGGAATGAAGAAGAGGCTTATCAAGCCGAATGTTGGTTATACCATCACCATAACCCTCCATGCAACAGCGCACATCCCGCAAAGCCTTCAGTGCGGTCACGGTGTCCTGTTTGTGGTCAGTAACAGGATTCAAAGGGAGGGCAAAGTTTGTGTGGAGGTGTAGGCAAACATGGACATCCTGAAACTTATCGGGCAAAGGTTAAAGGAAGCGAGGGAAACTTGTGGCTTCAAGCAAGAGGAAGTGGCTCAGAAAATCGGCATAACGAGGGAGTATCTCTCCCTCTTGGAAAACGGGAAACGCAACCCTCCTTTGAGGATGCTCCAAAAACTCGCCGAACTTTACGGCTGCCCAGTCAGTTACTTCTACGGCTTCAACGGAACGAAAGGGGAGAGTTTCAAACTCCTCTTGAGAAAAGCCCAAAAACAATCCTTAAGTCCCGAGGTCATCAGCCAACTTCGCCGCTTTGAGTTCCTTTGCCGAGAAATCGCTTCCTTGCGCCAGCGTTTAGGCATACCAAAACCTGAACTTCCGACCTATCCCGTGACCAAAGAGGCTTTGGAGAAACAGGCGAAAGAAGCGGCAGAGGCAGAAAGGATGCGTTTGGGTTTGGGCGATGACCCTGTTCCGAACTTAGCGGAAGTTTTGGAAGATGAGGGCATCCCTGTCATCCGACTGCCCTTAAACGGTGAAGTCTCAGGGGCGATGGCTTACGATGAAGATTTGGGAGGCTTCCTTTTGGTCAACTCCAACGAACCTTCCTTCAGGCAGAATTGGAGCGTCGCCCACGAATATGCCCACTTGCTGAAAGACCGAGGTAAAGGCGCTGAGTTGGAGAAACTTTTAAGGGACGATGGCGGTGAAGGTCAGGAGCGAGAGCGACGGCAGCAAAGCCTTGCAGAGCGGTTTGCCGATAGGTTTGCGACTCATTTCCTTTTGCCAGAAAGCACCGTCCGAAGGCTCGCTGAGCGATATGCCGACTTGGACAATGCGTGGGCATTGATGAGCCTTCGTCGCCTCTTCGGCGTCAGTTACCCTGCCTTGCTTTATCGCCTTTGTGAGTTGGGCTATTTGAGGGAGAGGGATGTCGCTAAATGGCAGCAAGAAAACCTTTGGAGGCTTGAGAGGAGACTTTTCGGCGAGCGGGAAGACCATCTTGACCAGCCAATGCAGGTTTCCAAAGTCCTGTGGGAGTTGGTTTTGGAAGCAGCGAGGAGGGGCGAAATCAGCAGGAGTTACGCAGCGGAGGTTCTGGGGATTAGCCCGATGGAAGTTCAGGACATCCTCTACGAGTTGGAGGCGATAGGGGTTGGCGGACAGTCATGAAGCCATCGCCGACAACTCAACCCTTTCCAACTTCGCCCGAAGCGGGCATTTGGGTTTGCTGCAGAAAATTTTCCCCCAAGGAGTTTGGACGACAGCGGAAGTTGTGGCCGAGTTGGAGCGAGGGACAGGGAAGTATCCTGAACTGCGGAAACTTTTGAACGCACAAAGTTCATGGCTTAAGGTCGTTGAGGAACTCAGCCCCAAGGAGTTAGAGATTCAAAGGCAGCTAAGAGAGCAGCATCCAAGCATCCGCAAGGGCGCAGATTCATCGGTTTTGGTAGTTGCGAAAAGCCGAAGTTGGTTAGTGTTGACTGACGATGAAGCGATGAAGAAAGTCGCTGAAAGGGAGGGCATTGGAGTCTTGGGAACCACTGACATCCTAAGGTTGGCAACACAGAAGGGTTTCATAACTCACTCGCAGGCTCGGCAGATAAAAGCGGACATGGAGGCAAAAGCAAGGTTTCGGGTCAAAGACCCAGATCCTTAGGGATGGCAGAATTATCAGAACGAAGGAAAGCAAGCAACCATCGTCAAGGAGGAAACTACCGTGACAGACTGGCAGGGAAGAATTTCCTTTGACCCAAGCGTTTGCCTCAAAGCACCATGCACCAAAGGGACTGACATCCATGTTTGGGGCATCCTCAGTTGCCTTGCAAACGGCGATTCCATTGACGATGCTCTCAAGGCTTACCCTAACTTGACGAGGGAAGACATCTATGCAGCCTGATACAAGAGGATGAGGGAAGGAGGTGTATAGTGTGAAGTTCCCTCGCATCACCATTGATCCAGAGCAGATGGGCGGAGTTCCTTGCCTTCGCGGGTTGAGGATTCCTGTCGCCACGATCTTGGCGATGTTAGCGGAAGGAATGACGGAACAGGAGATACTTGCCGCTTATCCCGATTTGGAGCCAGAGGACATCAAAGAAGCCCTTAAGTTTGCTGCCGAAGCGGTTCAGGAAAGGCAACTGCCTCTGGTGACAGTGCCGTGAGGGAGATGATGCGTTGGTGGGGAAGGGTCGTAGGGTGGCTGGATGACTTTTGTGACCCGTGAAGAAAGAGAGACGAAAGACCCCCTTTTGTCTCTTTTTTATCGTGAAAGACCCCTTTAATAAGGCGGTTTTGAAAGGTTTGAAGGGCTTAAAAGGAGACATTTATTAGGGCTTGGAGAGAAGTGTCTCCCTTGCTAACCGCTTATCGCCCTAATGACCCCTTTAGCATCGTTAGGCTATTGAATGCCCCCTTTGCTGTCCCGAGGGAGGGAGAAAAACCGATTTTGCTGGGAGGTGTTCTGTGATGGACGAGTTCGCGCCCAAACCACCCCAGCGCTTCTGGCGGGTCGGTGTCTTCATTGATGTCCAGAACATCTACATGTGCGTCAAATCCATCTTTGGGCACACCAGGATCAACTACAAGGTCTTGCGCGACTTTCTCACACGCAACGGAGCGTTGGTCAAGATGGTCGCCTTCACCTGCTACGACCCCGAAAACCGCTCGCAAGTTGATTTCATGCACGCCTTAGCGATGATGGGCTACCGAGTAGTTGCGAAGCCGCTGAAGAGACTGCCTGACGGCGGCATCAAAGCCAGCATGGACATGGAAATGGCGCTGGAGATTTTGACCTCCGCGCCTTACCTTGACGAAATCGTTCTGGTGACAGGCGATGGCGACTTTGCTCCGATGGTGGATTACCTGGCTCGGATGGGCAAGATCATCAAAGTCATCGGTCCTGACCGCCTCACCTCACCTGACCTCATCCGTTCCTGCGACCAGTTTATTAACCTCAGCCAAATTGATGGCATCTTTTCAACCACCTGAAGTTGCCTAGCGGAGGGATTGCAGAGAGTGTTGCCTCTTGACGCAACGCCTTGAAGTTCGTCATTGCCATCTGGCCACTGCGTTCTACGGGCTCGTCGGCGACCTTGAAGGCTTTGACCGATGGTGACAGTGGCTTGAAGGTCGCGATTGACCTCAACGATGGCAAAGGCAATCAGCGGGTCACTCGGCAACGATGGCGCGGTTAACGAAAGGTCTTCGCTGAAAGGGCGGCGTCTACTACTACCGCTGCCGTCCAAAACTTGTGAAAGGGGACGATGGTGATGTTGTGCGGTCGGTCGCGACACAAAGAAAACCTTCAAGGCGATGTCCTCATCTTGCAGCAAATTTCAGTCCTCAGACGCGACTTATCGGCAATTCGCAAGATCAGCCTAAGAAGGTGTGGTTTCTGTCAAACCGAAACGGCAGCGATTAGCGACTGGCAAATGGCGAGTAGCGAATGGCAAGCAGTTTTGTAGGGCGGTGCCCTCCTGCCGAAAAAATTTTCGGCGCATCGGGAGATGTGCCCTAAAGTTTCGTCAATCTTTGGAGTGTCGGGCTTCTGCCTGACTGAAAAATTTCAACTCTAAAAGGGAGGCGAGTTTGCTCATGTTCGGGCGGGCGAAGTCACCAACTACCGCCTTTCTCGTCATTGTCTCGCTCATCACTTCTTTCCGATTTGGCTGGGCAGATAGTTGGGGTCCGCCACCGAAAGAACATTGGTCAAACGATCGCCAATTTGTCCTGTTCGTCTCCGAGGTGACTTGGGGGCAAAGCAAGTTGGTGCTCGGAGCGAGGTCAGAACGGATTTCGGTCGCGATGGATTGCCTTTCATCCCACCCCCGTTCAGGCTTTCATCACTGACGACGGACGCTATGTCGTCTTGCGCGACCGATGGGGGCAAGTGGGTTACGGGAAAGTCCTGACCTTTTTCGGTCCTGACGGCAGGGTTTTGGCATCCTACACCTTAGACCAACTCCTGCCCTTTGACGAAATTTGGGAAGTGCCTATCACAGCATCTTCCCGTTGGTGGGGCAGCAATGCCCTCTTTTTCTTTCGCCAAGGGCAAAAGCAATTCGCCTTCGTGACCGGGAGGGGGACGACAGGCGTCTTTGAGTTGGCGGCAGGGCGACACCTTCCCCTTTCATCGGCGCTGAATATGGCTGTTCGTCAGGAAGCCCTTCAGATTACCCGCAAGGAAGTTCGTCACCCTAATCCCTTCTGTCGGACGAGGGCAGCGTTGCTCCTTGGAAGGCTTGGCGACCGCTCTGATATCCCTGTCTTGAAAGCATTGCTCCATGATTCCACCTCTTCCTGCAGGGTCATCATGAGTTACTGGCGTCAACCTCAGAAGCGTTTTGAAGTGCAACTTGCAGCAGGAAAGGCATTGGTGCGGTTGTTGGGAGCGGAAGCCGTCCCGCTTCTGGACGCTAAATTGCCAGGTGCCAACCGCTACATGACTTTGGAGTGGATTGAGTTGCTGAAGAAGACAGGGGCAGCCTACCGCTTAAAAAGCCTTCAATCAGTCGGGTTCAGATTGGTGACTGTCAGGGTTCGCTTCGGCAACGGCGTCCGTCGGGGCTTGGTCGGGCGCATCAGCGGGGTCGGGTTGTCCGCCAAAGATCAGGGTTCGGCAAAGCGTCATGTAGCAGCCACGACAAATCACGCCGAATTCGGGCAGCCCGAAGCGGTGTTTGAAGGCGTCGGAAAGGCGCGACAGCGCCATCAGGTTGTTGACCTGCCCCTTGTTCAACGCGGGATGGGGTTCGCCCTGAAAGCGCCCACAAAGGTCGCAGGAAGGCGGGGGCAAGGGTTCGCCATCATCGTCGTCCTCATCGTCGTCATCATCGCCGTCCGTCGGGTAGGTCAGTGGGTCGGCAATGGCGTCGTCGCCATCATCGGCGTCATCGGCAGCCCGAAGGGCTTCGGTCGGGTCGGCAACCGTCGGGGCGTCATCGGTAAGGGCGTCGGCGTCCGTCGGGGCTTGGTCGGGCGCGTCAGCGGGGTCTTGGTCGGCGTCTTGACCGTTCCCGTCCCGCAAAAAGCCATGCCGCCATAGCAGGGCAATCG
>Ga0081478_145250_pt1 | contig 16614 bp, 16 predicted proteins | sample OctSprmetagenome_FD_70983 | JGI IMG/M metagenome (GOLD analysis project Ga0081478, IMG submission 70983) | Hot spring and microbial mat streamer communities from Octopus Spring Streamers, Yellowstone National Park, USA - T=80-84 v2 (version 2) | ecosystem: Environmental > Aquatic > Thermal... | reverse complement strand
GAGAGTGGATTGGCTTTGACGGGGCAACCGCCGACGGGCGGGGTGTGGGCGAGGAAAGGCGACGGGTCAGCGCCGTAAATCGCTTCGCCGTTTTGCCGCAGCCATGCGCCGATTTGCCTCAGCCGTTCCACTTGTTCGGGCGGGATTTTGCCGTTCGCCATCGGACCGACATTGAGCAAAAAGTTGCCGCCCTTGCTCACGATGTCCACAAGGGTCTGGACGAGTTGGCGGACGGACTTGTAATTGAAGTCGTCCTTGCGGTAGCCCCAAGTGTCGTTCATCGTCATGCAAGTCTCCCACAAGCGCCGTTCCTTGCCCCGACGGGGCGCAGCGGCGGGCACATATTGTTCGGGCGTGTCGTAATCGGCGGGCAATTGGGCGCGGTTGTTGATGACGGCGTTGGGCAAGATGCTCCAAATCATCCGCAACAACTCTTCGGAACGCCACTCTTGGGCTGAATGCTCCCAACCGCCGTCAAACCAGATGCCGTCGGGGCGATACTTTTCGCACAACTCGCGGATTTGCCCGAACATGTAGTCAAGGTAGCGGTTGAAGTCGCGTTGGTGACCCGGCGGGTCTTGAACCCATTTAGGGCGTGGGACATAGTGCGGGTGATGCCAGTCCAGCAGCGAGTAGTAAAACTGGATGCGGACACCATGTCGCCGACAGGCTTGCACTAATTCGCCGATGATGTCGCGCTTAAAGGGCGTGCTCATGATGTCGTAATCGGTCAGGGCGCTATCAAAAAGGCAGAAGCCGTCGTGATGCTTGGTGGTGATGGTGATGTAGCGCATCCCCGCTTCCTTCGCCAGCAAAACCCACTCGTCGGCGTTGAACTCCGTCGGGTTGAATTGGGAGACGAGTTGTTCGTAGTCGGGGATGGGGATTTGGGCGTTGTGCATGATCCATTCGCCGATGCCGGGGATGCGTTTGCCTTTCCATTCACCAGCGGGGATGGCGTAAAGCCCCCAATGGATGAACATGCCGAACTTCGCCTCCCGCCACCACGCCAATCGGTCCGCCTGCGTCGGCGCTACCGCTGTGCTGACCAACACCACCCACCACATCGCTTGGCACACCTCCTTAACCTTCAGGCAATTTCCGTCACAACTCCAAAAGGTTCACTTGCATCGTCTCGGTGTCCAAGACGGCGGCGGTTACTTTGCCCGTCAGCCAACCACAAATTTCGCCGGGGTTGACAATCAAACAGCCATTGTCCAACCGCCGAAGGTCAACGGCGTGGGTGTGTCCATAGACGACGACTTCAAATTTGCCACTCAAAGCGAGGGCGTCCACCAAGTCGCCTTCGTGGACGATGACGAAGCGTTTCCCGTTTAGTTCCACGAAGGCAGGTTGCACCTTCACTTCCGCCCCGAAAGTTTTGAAGCGCGCCTGCAAGCCCAAGCGTTCGCCGTCGTTGTTGCCGAAGACGCCGAGCAAGGGGCAACGCAATTTTTGCAACTCGTTGGCGACAAAGGGGGCGACAAAATCGCCCGCGTGAAGGGCGTAAGCGACCCCCAAGTCATTGAAGGCTTCTACGGCTTTGCGCAAGTTGGTCAAATGGTCATGGCTGTCCGAGAAGATGCCGACTTTCACGCCGTTTCCCTCCTTTGCCCAGCCATCGCCAAAAACTGAAAAGGAGCGTCGCAAGGAAAAAGAAAAGCAAAACGCGTTCGCCGACCATGTGGATTTTGGCTTCCAGCGACCAATCCATCGCCCGCAAAGCGACCAATTGGACGCGGTGTTGAGAGGCGCCGGGAATGTCCCACACGACTTCACCGATGACCTGCCCTTTTTGAACGGGCGGGCGGGTGACCCACTGTTGCACCCAGCATCGCACCTTCTTGACACTCTGGCGCGGGACGATGACCCGCAGCGTTTCGGCGGCAGCACCGCGCAGCCATTCAGGGTTTCCGCCAGGCACATGAAAGAGGGTGATGGGTTCGCCCGCTTGCGTCAAGGTCAATCGGACGAAGTTTCGGAAGCCGTAATCCAACAAGGTGGCGCAATCGGCGAAGTGGTCTTGACTGCCCAAGACGATGGCAATCAATTGCCATCCGTCTCGCGTGGCGCTGGCGACGAGGCATTTTCCTGCGGGGACGGTGTAACCCGTCTTGACGCCATCGCAACCTGGGTAAAGCGTCAGGAGTTTGTTGCGGTTCTGGTAACGGCGCAGGGCGGATTTGTTCGTCGGGGCGATGACGATTTCCCGCTGGCAAACCCAATGGCGGAACTCCGAAAATCTCAGGGCATATCGGGTCAAGGTCAGCAAATCCCGTGCCGTCGTGAAGTGACTGGGATGGTGCAAGCCGTGCGGGTTGACGAAGCGAGTTTTGGTCATGCCTAACTCCTTCGCTTTGGCGTTCATCCATCCGACAAACTTTTCCACGGAACCTGCCAAGTGGATGGCGGCGGCGACGCAAGCATCGTTGGCAGAGCGCACCAAAATCGCCGCCAGCAAATCCCGCATCTTCACCCGTTCGCCTTCCTTCAGCGCCATAGACGATTCGCCCGTGAAGGCAGCCTCCTTTTTGGCGACGACCCAATCGTCCAAATTGGCGCGTTCAAGGATGAGCACGGCGGTCATGATTTTGGTGACGCTGGCGGGGTAGCAGGGCAAATCGGGTTGGTGCGCCCACAAAACTTCGCCCGTCTCGGCGTCCGCTAACAACGCCGATTTGGCAGTGATGGGCAAGGGAGCGGAAGAAGGTTCAACGGTTTGACCTTGTGCCGATGACAAAGCGACCAAAAGGGCAATCAGCCACCGACCCAAAATACGATGCCCGTCAAAAGGCTTGGCGCTGCCTTGCTTGCCCTTTGCGTGCCACCGAGCCACCATGCCTCCATGCCTCCGTTCAGGACGAATTTTAGCGAAGGCGCTTTGCAAGTTTAACTGCCTGCCATCCGTGTGGCAACAAGGGAGCGCCACTTGCCCTTCTGCGCTTGTCCAAAAAGTTGGGGAAAGCGAAGGGTTGACCTTTAGGGCAAAAGGAGGGCATGGAAGCGATGGACGCACTTCGCTTCGGTGTCGTCGGTTGTGGGGGGCGGGGCGTGAGTGTTGCCACATTGATGACGCAGTTGCCCTCGGTGCGCCTTGTCGCCGTCTGCGATGTGGACGAAGGACGCGCCCGCCAAGCCAGCGAGCAACTGAAAGTGCCTGCCTTCACCCGATTGGAAGAGATGTTGGGGCAAACCGAGATGGATGCCCTTTACATCGCCACGAGCGTGGAGCACCACTTCTCTGTCGCCCGCCGAGCCATTTTGGATGGCAAGCACATCCTGCTGGAAAAGATGATGACGACTTCGGCGGCGGAAGCGTGGGAGTTGGTTCGGCTGGCGGAGGTGCGGGGCGTTTGCGGGGCGATTTCCTACCAACTGCGCTTCTATCCGTCCTTCCAGAAATGGTGGGAGTTGGCGCAAGAGATGCAACCGATGGTGATTGTGTCCAGCCGCCACCCCGGCATCATGCCGCCCAACTATTTGCGTCCCGAACCCTTTGCGGGCGTCACCGACTTTTTAACCCACGACCTTGACTTGGTGCTTTGGGTGGCGGGGCGGGAACCTGAGACGGTTTTTGCGACCGAGACCCGCAACGCCGTCACCCCTACCAACGCCATTGACACCCTTTGCGTGACCCTGCACTTTGACAGCGAGATGACAGGATTGGTTTACGGCAGCATGGCAGGATGGGGCTTGCCCAGCACTCATTTGGTCATCGGACGGAAGGGCAATGTGCGCATCAGTGGGAGTGCCGTAGAGGTCAACCGAATCGTTCAAAAGGCAGATGGCAATTACGAGCGGGTGGCGGAAACGGTGACGACAGAAGCCGTTCGGGGCGACACGACCGACCGATTGCTGGAGCATTTTTGTGCGTGGGTGCAAGGGCAGAGAGAGGCTTTCCCGCTGGCGACGCTGGAAGATGGTTTTCGGGTGATGCTGGTGCACGAAGCCATTTGGGAAAGTTGCCGAACCAATCAACCCGTCCCCACAGAGGCGGTGCGCCAGCGCCTCCACGAAATGCCCTCGCCCTCTTGACGGCGGGGTTTAATGCCCTTCAGCGCCGCTTTCTTCGTCCTCCAGTTGCTGCATCAAGCGGCGGAAGCGCTCCATTTCGTCCTCGTCCATGCTCAAGTCCATCAGCGAGTCAATGACATTGCCCGTGATGAAGATGGGGGCGCCTGTCCGCAGCGCCAGCGCCAAAGCGTCGCTGGGGCGGGAGTCAATGGCGTAAGACTTGCCCATCTGCTCCAAGTAAATCGTGGCGTAGTAGGTGCTGTCCACCAAGTCGTGGATGACGACCCGCACGACTTGAACGCCCAACTCCTCCAAGATGTTGCGCATCAGGTCGTGGGTGAGGGGACGGGGCGGTTTCTCGCCCTGCAACTCCAAGGCGATGGCGATGGCTTCCGCCCGCCCGATCCAAATGGGCAGGACGCGGTTGCTGCTGGGCTCCCGCAAGATGACGACATGCTGGTCAAACGGGTCTTGGGCGACCGTCTCCACTTTGACTTCCAGCATTGAAATCACCCTCGCTTTGTGCGATGACTGTTGCCCTTCGGCATTATGGCAGGGTCGCTGCCATTTCGCTATCGCTTCGGGGAGCGCAAATGGGGCGGCAAGGGGCGGAAGGTGTCATCTTCCCGTTGCATCGTTTTGAGCACCTCGTTCAACCGTCGCCATCGTCGCCACGCAATCCAAAGCAAAACGGGCACCGACCCGTAAAGCGCCCACCAAAACAGCGGATGCACGGGCTTTAAGATGGGCACCCAAAGCAATCCCAACGCGACGAAGATGAACGCCGTCTCCGCCCACTCCGCTTTGCTCATTTTCTTCGCCCCCTTTGTGCGGCAACCTTTATGATGCCATGCGCCAAGCGAAAAGGGAAAGGAACAAAGCCGTCGGTTGGTTGGGCATCGCCCCAAGCCATAGTGGATGCGGGGTTGTGTTGTTGGATGGGGGACAAAAAGTCGTTTTCGCCCAGACGGTTGCTTGGCGCGCTTTGGCGACGACTTTGCGCTCCTTGCCCTTTCCGCCTTCCGTCGTCGTCCTCGGCGAAACTTGGCGACATCGGTGGGTGCAAGCGCTCGTCCGCAGCCTTTTCCCTGAGGCGCTCCTCGTTTTAGTCCGCCGACCTCAACCGCCTCATCCCGACCTCGCCCAAGAAGCCCTCGCCCTCACCCACCATTACTTGAGCCGTGAACATCGCTGAGCCGTTCCGACCCTTGCTTTCCTTCCCTTTCGGCGTTAAATTGTTGCGTCGCCCAAATCTTTCACCGACGGAGGTGACGGGATGGGTTCCACGAAGAAATGGTGGCGGAAGAAGGCGAAGAAACATTGGCGCAAGAAGCGCCGCCGAATGCATCGCCATCGCAAGAAGGAGCGTTAAAGGTTTTGGCTACTCGCTGAAGCCAGGGAAGATGCCCGACCTTCGGGGGCGTCGCCAAGTCCGCCGCAAAAGGGCTAAGCCGCTCAACCCGCTGACCATCAACACTAACCCGACCGCCGCCCATACCTCGCCTTTGGGGCGGACGATGAAGAGACTGAAAAGCAAAGCGCCTGCCCCACCAATCAGCATGGTCAACCCTTCCGTCAGCCGATGCCAAAACGACGGCAAGGGTGGCGGTTCAGGGGTTAACGGCTCGCCACACGCCCAGCACTCCAAAGCGTCGGAGAAATTTTCTCGCCCGCAGTGGGCGCAATGGATGATTTCGGGCAAAACGGCTTCGTCTTCAACGGTTTCCTCTGGCGGCGCCCCGACGGAAGGGCGATGGGAAAGGGCTTGAGCCAGTTTCGTCAATTCGCCATCGTCAAACCAAAAAACGCCGCAATCAGGGCAACGCTCCACACTCACATTGGGCGCTTCCGCCAAATAGAGGGATTGCATCAACGCCCCACACTGCGGGCAAGGCATTTCGGAAGCGAGCAGGGGAATGGGCGATTGGTCGGCGAAAGCGTCGTCTAACACCGATGCCGCTGATGGGTTGTGCCGAAGGAATTGATACACAGAAGGCGACACCAGCACCCCGCCACATTGAAGGCACCCTTCAGCAACTGCCGTGTCCACCGCCCAACGCCGAAGGGGCAAGCCACATTTGGGGCAGAGGCGTTGCCCATCCATCGTCCTCACCCCGCCAAAACATAGCACGCATCCCTCTCCCTCTGCATCGGTGCAAAACTTACACCGAACCGAGAGGAGGCAAGGCGCATGCAGCGGTGGCAGTTAGAGTTGCTGGCTTGCCTTTGGGATCGCTCGCCGTTATCGCAGGAAGGCGAAGGGTTGCGTTGCCCGACCTGCCAACGGATTTTCCCTTGCCATGATGGCATCCCCAGTTTCGTCGTCCCCGAATTAGCCCAACTCCAAGCGGAAGAGGAATGGCGATGGAAGCAACGGGAAATGCACGCTCGCAACGAGCAAGCCGCCTTTTACGACCGACTGCTCGGCTTGCTCTTGTTGACCCCCTTTGAAGCCCGCCTCACTTTGAAAGCCCTTTTGGGTGATCGGCAACGCTTCGGCATCTTGGCGGAAATCGGCAGCGGGACAGGTCGGATGCTTTCCCGCTTCGCCTCTTACGCTGATTTCCTCGTCGGCGTGGATTTGTCGCTGGAATCGCTCAAGCGGTGTGCCGAACGGATGCGTCGGTTGGGGCTTTCCGACCGCACTTTGCTCGTCCACGCCGATGCTGCTTTCCTTCCCTTTCCCGATGCCTGCTTTGATGCCGTCGCCAGTTGCCAGATGATTCAGCATGTCCCCAGCGACCGAATGCGCCACAGAGTCGTCTCCGAAATCGCCCGCACCCTCAAGCCCAACGGTCGCTTCGCCCTCTCGGGTTACCAATACTCGTGGCTGACGCGGGGCTTCAAAAAAGAAGGCGTCCACAAGGGCGGCATCTACTTCTTCCGTTTCACCCGCGATGAGTTTTTGCGGTTGGTCAGTTCGCACCTTCCCGTTGAAAATTTCCGCTCCCTTTTCGGCTACGCTTGGCTCGTTAGCGGCACCAAGCCCCCTTGACAAAACGAAACCTTGACGCTATCGTAATTGTGCCTTTTGTCAACGGTCGGACTTTCCTGAGGAGGTGACGGAGATGGCGCTGAAGGTGGAGAAGATCGCCCTTTGGAGTGGCGAAGTGGAAGACAAGCCCGGCGCTTTGGCAAGGGTGCTGGAACCGTTGGCGGCTGCTGGGGCAAATTTGGAGGTCGTCCTCGCCCAACGCAACCCCGCCAAAATCGGCGTCGGCACCGTCTGGCTCTATCCCGTTCGGGGACGCAAAGCCCTTGACGCCGCCCGCTCCGCTGGGTTGAGTGAAGCCCCCACCCCTGCCGTCTTGCGGGTGGAAGGACCTGACAAGCCCGGTCTGGGTCATGCCCTCGCCAAAACCCTTGCGGAGGCAGGCATCAACCTCGCTTTCGCCCATGCCGCCGTGTTGCGGGGGCGCTTCGTGGCGCTCTTCGGCTTTGACAGCGACAGCGACGCCAACAAAGCCCGCCGCATCCTGAGCGCCTTCAAAGTCCCCCGCCGCCGTCGGGCAAAAGCCTCGCCCACTTCCAAAGGCAGAACAGCGCGCAAGCGTTGACATCGTTTGGGGGGCGCTATGATTGCGCCCCCCAAAACTGCTTGCTACAGGACGATGGTGCGTGCCTGTCCTGTCGCTGCGGCATGGTAAGCCGCTTCTGTCAACGCCACCACTTTTAAGGCGTCCTGTGGTGGGCTTTCGTTTTCCGCCCGCCCTAAAACGACATCCACAAAGTGACAGTCAGGGCAGGACGATAGCGGCATCTCTGTCGCCTCCACGACCTTCCGCTCCTTTCCCCACTGCTCCCAAACGACTTGCCCTTGCTCTAACCGCATCATCCCTTCCGTCCCGACAAAGGTGTAGCGCTCCTCAAAATGGGTGAAGTTGCCCATCGCCACCAATACGCCGATCGCCTCACCCTCAAACTGAAGGCTGACCACCGCGTTGATGTCCACAGGCGTCCCGCAACGGTTCATCACTGCCATCACCTTCGTCGGCGGGGACGGCATCGCCCACAAAACGAAGTCCACCATGTGGCTGCCCGAATCCATCAGCATCCCGCCGCCACTCAGTTCGGGCACTTGTCGCCAAGTGCCGCTGGTCAGTTGCTGCCAATCTTGGGCGATGGTCGCCTCCACGAAAGTGATTTCGCCCAACACCCCTTTGCGCACTTGTTCACGAATGAACCGAAACGCCGATTGGAATCGCCGTTGGTAACTGACGACGACAGGTTTGCCCGCCTCTTTGGCGGCGGCGATGACTTTGCGGGCTTGCTCGCTCGTGATGACCATCGGCTTCTCGCAGAGAACCGCCAAGCCCCGCTTGAGGGCGGCAAGGATTTGCTCAAAGTGATAGGCGTGGGGCGAAAGGATGAGGACGCCCTCCATCTCCACCCGCTCCAACATCGTTTGCCAATCGGCGAACACTGTCTCGCCCTCCCGAACGGGCAAGCCAACCTCTTGCGCCCGCTTCTTGGCGGCGTCCAAGTTGGGGTCGGCGAACGCCACCACTTTCGCTTCAGGCACTTCCTTCAGGTTTTGCAGGTGAAACCCTGCGATGCCACCCGCACCGATGAATCCTAAGCGCACCTCTTTGGGCAACTTTCCTCGCCTCCTTGCTTTTGCAGACCTTGTGCCTGCCTAAAGGTTTTTGGGCGTCCATATTTTGAGCGCTCCCGCCAAACGCCGCTCCCTTGCGGCAACCTTGACGGCGATGGGAAAGGGGGTAAACCGCATGGACGAATGGCAACCCGCTGACTTGTCACAAATTCGGACGATTTCCATCGCCGACCGACCGAGCAAGGTGGAAACCGATTTGCTGGCGCGCCCGTTGCGCAAGGGCGCTTCCTTTGCCGAGTTTTGGCAATCGCTGCCGTCCATCCTTGCCGCCAAAGAGTTGCGGGAGTTGGTGGACGCCGTGATTGCCGCCCGCCGCAACGGTCGCCCCGTCCTCGCCCTCTTCGGCGCCCATGTCATCAAAGTCGGGCTTTCGCCCATCGTCATCCAACTCGTGCGGGAAGGTGTTTTAACGGCGCTCGCCGTCAACGGGGCAACGGCTTACCACGATGTGGAGTTAGCCCTCTTCGGGCGCACCAGCGAAGATGTCACGACGGGCATGCAACACGGCGTCTTCGGGATGGCGAAAGAACCTTGCGATTTCATTAACGCCGCCGCTTTACGCGCTGCCGAACAGGGCATCAGTTTGGGGCAAGCCATCGGCGAAGCCTTGCTGCAAAGTGGCGGTCCGTTCGTCCAGCATAGTGTCTTGGCGCAATGCGCCGCCATGAAAGTGCCCATCACCGTCCATGTCGCTTTCGGCACCGATGTCAACCACATGCACCCGTCCTTTGACCCCGCTGCGTGGGGCGTGGCGACGCACCACGACTTTCGGTTGCTTTGCCGACTTGTGCGGGACTTGACGGATGGCGTCGTGATGCTTTGGGGGTCTGCTGTCGTGTTGCCGACGGTGTTGGAGAAAGCCTTGACGGTTGCCCGCAACCTTTGGGGCGAACCGCAACGCTTCATCGGCGCCACCTTTGACTTCATCCGCCACTACCGCGCTTGGCGCAACCCGCCCGAAAAAGCGGACGCCTTAGGCGGCAAGGGTTACTACCTGACGGGACACCACGAATTGCTCATCCCCCTCTTCGCCCAAGCCGTCTTGGAGCAGTGGGGAGGACGGCAGCGAGGGGCGACTGGCGATTAGCGACTGGTCAAACGGCAGCAAATAGCGACTGGCGAATAGCGAATGGTGGAGGCGAACGGCTGTTCGCCCTCAACAACTAACCGCTATTCGCCAATCGCCAGTCGCTTTCACTTCGGCTTTGGCAGGGGCGCCCCGCACTTGGGGCACTTTTCGGGCGCAGGGGGCAACTTCGTCCCATCGTAAGGGCAAAAGCGCCAGTTCTGTGACACTGGGCGCTTGCACTGCGGGCATTCAAAGCGGATGAGATGACGGCACTTAGGGCAACGAACGGCGGGACTAATGACTTCAACGGCAATGGGAGGGTGCAGCAGCAAACCTTCTGGGAAGCGAAACTCCAGCAGTTTCCTCGCTGCCTCTGCTGCCTCTGGCACAGGAACGCGCAACACCATACCTCCCATCGCGCCGATCCCTGTTGGCGCGCCAAAGGGTGGCATAGGGATGCCTGGTGGCGCTGGTGGGCGTGGGATGGGTGAAATCAGGTAAGTGCCGTCCTTGCGTTCCCACTTCAGCCCCGCCACATCGCACAGAAAGGAAAGCGCTTTCTCAAAGGGCACATCCACCAACCGCAAAGTCAACCGTTGCTCGGAAGGGACGCCGGGCATCAACACGAAATTCTCCCCTGCCGCCCGAAAGAGTTGGTCAAACGCCTCGGCGACGGGCGCTTCCTTCACCTCAATCGTCACCCGCTTCTCACCTTGCGCCGCCACCATCGCCCCGATCAGGCACAGCATCATGAACGGCAGCCAGCACCGACGCATCATCGCTCACCTCCGTTTGTGGCTTTTTTGCCTGCCAAATTTCGTGCCATTCCGCCACGACATGGCTCGGTTCGCTTTTATCCACCAACACCGTCCGAACCACCTGCCCTTGCGGGTCGGTCACTTGAACGAAGATGCGATAAGGCTCATCGGCAACTTGATGGGCATTCGCGCCTTGCCCCATCGCTTCCGCACTGTCAAGGGCGAATTCGTCCGTCGGGAAGTCGGCAGCGAAACGGGAATGCAGCGACGGAAGGGAAAGCGGGCGCTTGTGCCCGACGCCCAACGCCATCGCTGTCGCCCCGTTCAACGCCAACGGATTGTCAAAGCGCCAGCGGGAAAGTGAAGAAGGCGACAAGCGGTCAAAGTTGTTGACACTCGCGAAAGTGACGGGACGAACCCGCAAAGGCGTTGACAGTTGCGATGGCGAGGGCACAACCCAAAGGCTCAACCCTAACCCTTGCACGCCCATCCATTTGCCCGCCTGACCCCCTGCCTTTTCCCGCCCCTCGTCCCCCGTCCCCCGTCCCGCAACGGCGGTGTTTTGCGGTGGCACAGACGGCATAGCGATGCCCCGAACGCCCCAACCCAAAAGGAACGCAACGCATGCCGTTACGAACAGCGAAACGACGGCGGGCAATCGCCTTCGGGGTGTTCGCAACCGATGCCACAGTCGGTTTGGCACGGGCGGGATGCCATCGCTTTGGGCGATTGCCCGCAGCGTTGCCACGAGGCGTTGCCACCGTTGCGCTTCCGCTCGGCAAAGTTCGCAAACCTCCATGTGCTGCACCAAACTCAGCCATTGGCTTTCGTCCAATTCGCCCTCCACCCACGCCAACAGTTGTCGTCGCACTTGTCGGCAAGTCATCGGTTTCGCCTCCCGTTCGCTTATGGCAATGCGCCCATCTTCGCCAGCAAGATGGCTAAGTGCTTTAGCGCCGAAGCGACCCGCATGCGGGCGGTGCTTTCCTTGATGCCCAGCAACTCGGCGATTTCGGGATAGGACAGTTCGTCCCAAAAGCGCAACACCAACGGAAGGCGCAAATGTTCGGGAAGTTGCTGCACCGCTTGTTGCACCCTGTGCCGCCAATCTTGTTCGCACGCCAACGCCTCAATGTCCCGCAGCGAAAGTTCCTCGCCCTCCTCGCTTTCCGCCTCTATTGGCTCAACGGGCACAGTCTCTTGCTTGCGCCGCCATTGGCGCGCCTGATTGAGGACGATGCGAAAAAGCCAAGTCCCAAAGGATGCCTGTTCCCGAAAGCGGGGCAACGCCTGCCACGCTTGAACGAAGGCTTCCACGACCACATCTTCCGCATCGGCGCTGCCGACCAAACTTTCGGCAAGCCGATACGCCTTCGCCCAATAGCGGCGCACCAGCGCCTCAAAAGCCACTTCGTCGCCACCTTTCGCCCGTCGCACCAGTTCCCGTTCGTCCATCGCCTCGGCGCCTCCAACCGTTTAGATGCGACCTGCCTGCAAAACCGCAACGGCGCTTTGACGGCACAATTAGCGACGGTGAATGCCCGATGCTGCAAGTGACCGACCTGACCGTTCGCGCTGACGGTTTCACCTTGCGCGCCGTCACCTTGACCGTCCCGCAAGGGGCTTGCGGGGTTGTCCTCGGTCCGTCGGGGGCGGGCAAATCCACGCTATTGGAAGCCATCGCAGGGTTAAGGCAACTTGACAATGGACGCATCTGGCTGGATGGGCAGGACATCACCGACCTGCCACCCGAACGGCGCAACATCGCCTTCGTCCCTCAAGACTACGCCCTCTTCCCGCACTTGACGGCGAAGGGCAACATCCTGCTGGCGCCCCGTTTGTTGCGGTTGCCATCCCGTGAAGTGACGGAACGCTTTCGCTTCCTTTGCGACCTGCTCAACCTGCATCATTTGCTTGACCGTCGCCCGCATCAACTTTCGGGAGGCGAACGGCAACGGGTGGCGTTGGCGCGGGCGTTGATGTTGCGACCGAAACTTCTTTTGCTGGACGAACCTTTCGCCGCCCTTGACCCGCAAATGCGTCCGACCGTTCGGCGGACTTTGCGGCACATCTTTCAACGGCTGCAAACGACCGTCCTCATCGTCACCCACGATGTCTGGGACGCCGCCGCCCTCGGCGATGTCGTCTTCGTCTTGGAGAACGGGCGCATCGTCCAAAAGGGCACATGGCGCGACATCGTGGCGTCTCCCCAAAGCGCCTTCGTGGCGGAGTTCATCGGCATCAATCGCCTCGTGGGCGTCGTGGAACGAAAGGGGCAACGATGTTTTTTGCGCATCGGCGAGCAACGCTTGCCCGTCTCGGCGGATTTGCCCGATGGCGCCGCCGTTTGTTGGCAATTTTTCCCGTCGCAAGTGCGTTTCGCCGATGCGCCCGATGCCCTTCGGGGCGTCGTGGATGAAGTGATGGAGTTGGGCGACCGAACTTTGCTCGTCGTGGAATTAGCCGAAAGTTTCTTAGTGCGGTTGGAAGCGCCATCACCTTCGCCCTACATCGTCGGCGATGTCGTCTCCTTCATCATCACCGCTCCCCTCACTCCAACGGAAATCGCTCCCACGCTCCCCGCAAGACCCGACGCAACAGCAGGAACGCCGTGACGCCAAGCGCCGCGCCGACGAACGCCGACCAACTTTTCGCCCGCCATCCTGTCACCGCCATCGCCACACCCCCGACGAACGCTGCCGCCAAAACCCAGACAGCGCCGATGATTTGCGCCACTTGCCTTGCGTTCGCCCCACCCGCCACCAAACGCAGCCACATCAACCCCGAAATCAACGCCACCATCACCGCCACGACAAAAATTTCCGCCAGCATTTCAGGCATCTTTCACTGCCCTCGCAACGCGCATTGAAATCGTTCGCCGAAGGGGGCGTTGCGCCAGTGGAGGCGGATGGTCAAGCGAATGGGTTGATCGCTTTTCGGCAAGGGCACGACGATGCCGTCCACGACGACATCGGTGAACGGCTCAACGCGCTTGGGGATAGGAACTTCTGAGACATCCTTGCCGTCCACATTCACCCGCACGACGATGCCTCGTTCCCTTTGGCGACATTCGTTTGGTGGCAGCCACGCTGCCTCGCCCGTGTTGCCCAACTCAACCCGCAAAAGCAATTGAGTTGCTTTGCCCAAATCAACGGTTTGCCCATTCCTCACTTCGCGCCATTCTTTGCCGTCCGTTGAAACCCAAACGGCGTTGATTTCGCCATTGAGGAACTTGGGCGGTTTGCCGGGCGCCCAAGGCGTGTTGCCGACAGCGACATCAGGCACATCATCGCTGGTCTTGCCCGTCCCGTCGGTGACCAAAACAACTCGCTTTCCTTCCTGCACCAGTTTCGCCACTTCATCGGAATGTTTGAGCCACAGCGCCATCGGTCCACGAGCGTTTTCGTCGCGGTCAATTCGGAGCGGGACGAGGGACGAGGGACGGTGGACGAGAGGCAAATTTGTCAAGGTGGCGCTCCATCGTTTTGCCACTTCGGCTGCGGGACGCAATGTGCCGTCAGGGTTGACAATGCCGAAATCGCTCCGTTCGTCCACTCGGTAGCCGCCTGGGAACCACCAACCCATCGCACCATCGGCATCGCTGATTTCAATCAGCCGATACATGGCATCGTAAAGTTGAGCCTGCGCTTTCAACCGCTCCTCATCGCTATACCAGTCAAGCGAGAAAGCGCCGTGCCTAAGTGTCAAGCCGAATTCTGCCCAGAAAACAGGTTTGCCTTTTCCAGCCCATCTTGCGTAAGCCGTGATGAAAGTGGCGCGGGCAAATTGAGTTGCGTCGGCTTGACCTAACCAACCCAAGTTCCAACCTTCGGGGGAGACGAAATCCAAGTGTTTTGCGCCAGCCGTGTGGTCAAAGGGGAACGCGCTTTCCGCGCCGAAAGGACCGCCACCGAAGCCCGTCCTTGCGCCAATCAGGTGATGAGGGTCAAGTTGGCGAATGAACCGACAGACCTCGCGGTATTTGCGGCTGATGAAGTCATCCAAAAAGCGGCGATATGCCGCTGCCATCACCCGCCATTCGCCATCATTGAGCAAATGCTCATCTTTGGGCACTGTTGGGTTGCCTTGCTCGTCACGGGGCAATTTGAAGTTCCAATCCTTTTCCGCTGCCTCAACGCTTCCGTATTGCTCAACGAGCCAATCACGCCATTCAGCATCGTGCCGGCGCCGCTCATTGTAGTTGCCCCAAAGCGGCTCCCACGCAATGTCGTAGGCGAACAATGCTGGCTGATTTGCCAAGTCAGCGGCTTCAATCAATTTCCGAACCAAATCGGGTTGGAAGTTCAACGGGTGAGCGCCTGCGATGAACAGGTTGACCTTGATGCCGTGCTTGTGACAGCGCCTCAGAAAATCGCGCAAGGGCATCGCTTGACGCAAATCCGTGTATTGGATGCTGACGCAGTTCATTCCAATTTCGCGAAGGATGAGCAAGTCCTGCTCAACAAGTTCGGGGTCGTAATTCGTTGGGTCAAGCCAATGGCGCCAGTAGTCACTTGGCTCTTTGCCAGCAACATAGCGCGGCCAGTAGTTAATGCCGAAAGCGAACCAACGCTTTTCCTCTGGGACGGGGGATGAGGGGCGGGGGACGAGAACGACGAAGTGACCGTCCTTGACAAAAATTCTGTCGGCTTCAGTGACCTTCGGATGCTCCGCGACAACGAACTCGTGGTCCACTTCGTCCACTGTTTGCCCTGCAAGTCGCAATTGAACCTGCACCAAGTTTCCGCCCAAAGGAAGCGATGGCAACCTTTGAGTGACAGTGGCTGAACTTTGTGGCGCAACTTCAACCGTTTCCGTGCGTTCATAAACAGTTTCCCCGTCCCCCGCCCCGCGTCCCTCGTCCCGCTTCAACGCGATGGCAAATCGGACGCTTACCCGCTTCGGTTCAGCGCCATCGTTGACAATTACGGCACCGATGTTCGCTTGTTCGTCAGGATGGGCAGTGAACCTGTCAGTGCCTGCTTCAAGAAGCCAAGTGCCGTTGCGCCATTCGCTGACAACTTGCCTTAACGCTGCTTGCACGACTTTCAGGTTTTTAAGCCAGAAACTTTCGTCCGCACTTCCGAAGACGAGCCACGAAGCGTGAGGGTAGGGTAGGGAAGCGTAGCGGACAAGCCAAACGATTGTGCCTCGTTCAATGCCTCTTTCGTCAACGGCTGCGACTAACGGTCGCCATCGCATCGCTCTCTCGCCGTTGGTGAAACCCAGACCTCTCCATCGTGGCACTGGGGCAACGGCATCGTTGGGCAAATCTGCGATTTTTATGCTGTCAATTTCCTGCTCGGCAGGAGCCTCGCCCTCCCTTTTAACCTCGTCCCGCGCCCCGCGTCCCTCGTCCCGTTCCGTTTCGCCCCTCGTCCCTCGTCCCGCGTCCCGTTTCAACGGGTAGAGTTTGTAGGCAGGCGACAATGCTTCCAAAACAGGTGGCGCAAAATCAATGACGACACCGCCGAACGGGTCAATTGCGGTTCCGATGCCAGCGACCCAGATTGCGTGGTTGCCTTGCGGCATCGGCGCTTCCATGCCCAAAACGAGGGCACGGGCATTTTGCGGGTTGAACTTGTCACCTGCAAAACCGCGCTTCCCCCTCGTCGGACTATCGGCTCGGAAGACGAAATCCTTCGGCGACAAAACGATGAGCCGCCACTCCGTCGTTAACGGCACATGGGTAAACCAGCGCGTTCCATCCGCTTCACGCCACTCAACGAGCAACGATTTTGTTTGCGGTGCACCTTTCGCCCAAAAGCAGGTGAGGGAATGACCTTGCGGGAATGGCGATGCGGGAAACTCGCGGATGAAAATTGCCCAACCTTTCAGGGTGAAATCCATGCGCAACGCTTGCTGCGTGGTGCGTAGTTCATGAGCAGGTTCAAGGGCTAAACGGTCAGCGACATCGGGATGGCTGGCGTAATGTTGCCATCGCTTCAGTTCACTTTCGTCCAACCGCTCCAACAAAAACTTCTGCGGCTCCGTCTGCTTTCGCGCCGTTTCCATTTCTTGCGCCGAAACCCACTCTCGTCCCCCGTCCCGCGTCCCCCGTCCCACTTTGAACATTGGTTCGTCAAGCAACGGTGCACCGAAAGCGACAAGTTTCCCGCCTTGCCGTAGGAACTCCAGCAACGGCTCGCAAGCGTTTG
>Ga0081478_166187_pt1 | contig 16631 bp, 14 predicted proteins | sample OctSprmetagenome_FD_70983 | JGI IMG/M metagenome (GOLD analysis project Ga0081478, IMG submission 70983) | Hot spring and microbial mat streamer communities from Octopus Spring Streamers, Yellowstone National Park, USA - T=80-84 v2 (version 2) | ecosystem: Environmental > Aquatic > Thermal... | reverse complement strand
GATTACCGAACATAACACCGATCTTCTCCCTAACCTGATTTATGAATATTACCACCGCTTTGCTTTTTGAAATATCGGATGCGAGCATCCTTAGACCCTTTGACATCATCCTCGCCTGAAGCCCCATTTGCTGATCCTCAATATCCCCCTCCAGCTCCGCTTTTGGAACCAACGCGGCCACTGAATCAACAACCGCTATATCTATGGCACCTGATCTTATGAACCTCGCCACTATATCAAGTGCCTGCTCTCCGTAATCCGGTTGGCTTATAATAAAGTTCTTCCTCGTGTCTATCCCCAAAGATCTGGCATAGCTTTCACTGAATGCGTGTTCAGCATCTACGAAAAGTGCAGATCCCCCGAGTTTTTGCGCCTCCGCTATAGCCATAAGTGCCAGCGTGGTCTTACCCGAAGATTCTGCCCCATAAATCTCAATTATCCTTCCCCTTGGATAACCACCGACACCAAGCGCAATATCAAGGCTTAGAGAACCAGATGGTATAACCTCAATTTGAGTCTTTGATGAATCGTCCAAAGTCATTATGGCTCCCGGACCGTATGCTTTCGTTATCTCGTTTATCGTTGCCTCCAAAAGCTTCTCCTTTGTTTTCTCTATGTTTTCTCCCTTTCCCTTTGCCATCTTATCCTCCCCAAAGTGAAGCGAATATTTTAAGGTAGAAATTTCCTTACCACTTTACCCCTACGGACCTTGTTATCGCATTAAATGTTAATTAAAATTATCGTATAAAAACATAAAATTTTATATAATAAGTTTTATAATTAATAGCTACTTTTAACAACATTGATAAACAATTCAATTAACTAATTTATCTATTAATGCGACAACTTTTATGAAAATTTTTTGCGGTTATGAACCGCTGAAAAAAGGCTAACTCAACTGTATAATATTCCGCCAATGAGGGTTTTGGAGAATGTGCCCTTAAGTCTTTATACTACCTTCCGTCTGGGTGGACCCGCTAGTTATTTGATAGAATGCTATACCGTTGATGATGTAAAGAATGCAATAAAATTTGCTCTTGATAGAAACTTACCCATATTACCGTTGGGTGCTGGGTCGGATGTTTTGGTTTCAGACATAGGTTTTAACGGAGTCGTTATAAGGTTGATAAATCTGAGGGGATATAAATTTGTTGATAATTACGCTTACATAATGGCGGGGGAACCCCTTCCAAAAATAGCCAATTTAACCGCAGATATGGGGCTTTCTGGATTTGAATACTTGGTTGGGGTACCCGGTACAGTGGGAGGTGGAATAGCCAAGAATGCTGGGGCACATGGACACGAAATAGCGGAAATTCTGGAAGAATTATATGTTGTAAGTAAGGAAGGAGAAATTTTAACTTTAAGCCCAAAGGATATAAACATAAGGTACAGGGAATCCGATTTGCTGAAGTTTGGGATAGCGGTTGAGTGTAAGTTCAAACTTAAGTACGAGGATCCAAAAGTAATAAAAGAAAGGATAAGGGAATTTACGGAATATAGGGAGAGGACGCAACCCTGGAAAACCAAAACCGCGGGATGCATGTTTAAAAACCCTCCGGGAAACTATGCTGGGAAACTCATAGAACAAGCGGGATTAAAGGGTTTTAGGATAGGGGGGGTAAGGGTATCGGAAAAGCACGCAAACTTCTTCGAAAATATCGGGGGGACTGCGGAAGACGCTCTAAGACTCATAGATTTTGTTAGAAAACGCGTTTATGAGGTTTTTGGGATAGAACTGGAGGTGGAAATTGTTATCATCTAAGGGGCAAGGAAACGGTAAGTTTTTGATTGTAGATGTTGGAGCATATTCCATTAAGGGTACGGTGTTTGAGGAGAGCGTCCATCCAGTTGAAATAAGGAGTGGGGGATTTGACAAGGGGTACGTAACCGACGCCAAAAAGTTAAAAGAAAAGCTTGGTGAACTTATAGAAGGTATATCAAGGGTTTATTCGGGTGATATTGAGGGCTTACCCGTTATTTTCGTGGTATCCTTTGGTGGCACTGAGGTTATATCACACGAAGAAACCATAACATCATCGCCCAGAGTAACGAGGGAGCATATATCCAGGATAAAAAACCTTCTGCAAAACAGCGTAAAAAACGTTCATCAAAAGGAGATCCTATGGTTTGAGGTGGTTGAATACAAGATTTTAAACTTGGATAATCAGAAAATAGAGGTTGAAAATCCGGAAGGACTGAGCGCCAAATCCCTAACCGCAAGGGGATTTTTTCTATTAGTTCCAAAGGGTACATTTTACGATTTTGTGAGCATCCTTCAAGACGTAAAGGCTAAATACAGGTTGGGAAAAATGCACGTATTTGATTCTTCCATCTCCCTTGCTTACGGCTTAAAGGAGGATTTCGAGGATTTTGACCTTCTGGATATTGGACATACCTCAACGAGGTTAGTAGGAATAAGGTCCGGGAAAGTTTCAACTTACCAAATTCTTAACATAGGTGGTATCCACATACACAACGCCTTAAAATCCGCCGGGATTTTAAATCCGGATCAGGCTTTACAGACAATATTCTCAAGGGATAACTTAAAGGTTGCCAATATTGACCCGACGGTTTTGGAGAGTAATATATCCCTTAGATTGGCGGAAATTTCTGGCAAAATCTCGAACATGTTTCCCGTGATATTTGCTGGAGGTTTTGCGAGGTTGGGAGGCAGGTTCAAGATCATACTTGAGAGCGCTTTGGGTTCCCGTATTAGTTATGTAGTGGAAAGTCCGATGGTTTATATAGGTAGGGGTGCCTCGAGGATGGTTTCTGAAGAAGTTAAGAACGGCTATAAATCTCAAGGTTTATCGCTGCCAAGGTCTTTTTCGGGTATCATAGAGTTCATAAAGAGGGAGATTATGGGAAAGGAGGAGTGATATGGAAACAAAGGTAATGATAGTGGGGGTTGGAGGGGCGGGATGCAACATAGCGGATAGGGTGGATGCGGGAATAAATCCGTATCCATACAAAAATAACGTAAGGACTGTGGCTATAAATACGGACAGACAATCTTTGATAAATCTTAGGTCGGTAAAGGACCATATAACCTTAGGAAAAAGGGGAAGGGGTGCGGGCTCGGACCCGGAAAAGGGTAGGGAACTTGCAATAAAGGCTTGGGAGAATGGGGATCTTGATATGCTAAAATTTACCGATGAAATAGATTATGACTTAATAATAGTTATTGCGGGTTTGGGGGGAGGAACGGGAACAGGTGCAGGTCCCGTAATAGTTAATTACCTAAAGGAAGCTTTCCCGGAATCAACGATACTTTCCGTTCTTATACTTCCCGATGCGGATGAGTACGGTGAGAAAACCGAAATGGTAAATCGTGGTCTGGTGGAATTTTACAAGTTAAGCGATTCCATCCTCCTAATAGACAACTCAAAAATCGTTGATAGAACTAAACCCTTAGCTCAGGCTTATGATTACGCGAACGAATTTACTAAAGAGGTGGTTATAACCATATTGGATATTTGTGAGAGGTACGGAAATCCAAACATAGACTTTGCGGATATACAAACGGTTTTTAGAAGATCGAGGGAATCGTCAAGGTTTGCCTTCATTTCCTCGCTTGAGTTTCCCACCGAGGATATGATAACCGAAGATGAGATACGCAAGAAATTGTTGGATCTCAAGCAGAAAACCGCAATCCATACATTTATGGAGGCTACGAGCTTAATAGTGGCTTCCTTCCATTCAGGTAATTTACCCTCCCAAAAAGTTATGGAACTTGTTGAAACCTTGAAGAGTGAGATAACAAGGGGGGGTAGGGCTCCATATGTCAAGAGGGGAGATTACATAGATCCCAATCAGAAAACCGTGAAGTTCGGGATCATAATAGGTGGGGTTCAGGTTGATCCGAAAATAGCTGATGTGATAAGCAGGAGTTTAGAGAGGTTTTTGGGGGAGGAGAATGAGGGAAACCTGGAGAGCAATAAAGGTAGGCTCATATAGAAGCGTATTTGCGGTTATTGGGATCTCCCTTTCCCTGATATCCCTCTTTATTTTAACCAACCTCCTCGCTCTTTCCTTCAAGATATATAGGGAGGTTTGGGAAAACGTAAGATTTGAAGTTTTTCCCGAAGAGGACCCACAGCGAGTAGTTAAAAATTTGGGGCTATTGGGGGGAATAGATAAAATTGAATTGATTGATGGGAAAAGGGCTAAGGAGGAATTCCTAAAACTATATCCGAATTTTAAAAGCATAGTTGAGGAGCTGGGGGAGGATGTTTTTTACACCGTAATAAGGGTTTATCCCAAGGAGCACTGGAAGGATGAGGGGCTTTTGAAGTTGATGCATTCAAAGATTTCGGCTTTGAAAGGGGTTTCTAATGTATATTATGGGGAAAGTTGGATAGCCTCCGCCAGCGTCTTCTTTAAGACGGTTCTGGGTCTAACGTTGGGGGTGATTTTTATAACTATAATGGCGGGGATCCTTATATCTTTCTACACCGTAAGGTTTGCGGTTTCCCATAGGAAAACCTATATTGACATTTTGAGGCTTTATGGTGTTTCCCCTTTCAAGCTCAGATATCCCTATATTTTGCTCTCAATAATTTACGCGTTTGTTTCCTGGTTCTTTGCTGTTGGTATATCTTTATATTTACTTGATGCATTCAACATTTTCCTTGAGAACCTTTATGCGAACCTGACCGTATTTTTAGTATCTCTCATTATGGTAATCTTGAGCTCACTTTTTGGTTCCATCGCCGCCCTCAAAGATATTGAAACCCTCCAAGCTTAAAAGAAATTTCTTAACTTCCAAACCCGCAGAAAATCCTCCCAAATTTCTCCTTGAGATTATCCTGTGGCAAGGGATCAAGATCAGATGTCGGTTTCTTGATAGGGCATAACCCACAAAGCGTGGGTTTAAATTTAGGCTCTTTGCAATATCACCGTAGATCCTTGTCTCCCCATACTTGACGTTTTCATATACGTACTCCAAAACCCTCCTTACCTCCCCTTCGTAAATTGAGAAATCGGGTTCAAAGGAGAATTCCTTCCTACGTCTCATAAGATACTCTTCCAACTCCGAGAGAAGCTCCTTTGAAATTTCTCCCTCTACCTTATCAAATCCTATATAAATCGCCTTCCTTCCATGTGCGAGGGCGTAAATTTTTCTGTTTAATATCTTTAACAAATTCTCGGCATCTTTATCCCAAACTTTTTAGCCGTTTCAATCGCCTTTTCGTATCCGGCATCCGCATGCCTTACCACTCCCAAACCCACGTCGTTGGTTAAAACCCTCTCAAGCCTCTTATAAGTTTCCCTCTCCCCATCCGCAACTATCACTACCCCCGCATGCAGGGAATACCCTATCCCAACTCCTCCACCGTGATGGAAGGATACCCAGGAGGCTCCGGAAGCGGTGTTTAATAGGGCGTTCAATATGGGCCAGTCCGCAATCGCATCGGAGCCGTCTTTCATAGCCTCAGTCTCCCTGTAAGGTGAGGCTACGGAACCCGTATCGTGATGATCCCTACCTATTACGACTGGTGCCTTCACTTCCCCCTTCTCCACCAATCTGTTTATCGCCTCTCCCATCTTTGCCCTTTCCCCCATACCAAGCCAGCATATCCTCGCGGGCAAACCTTGGAACTTCACCTTTTCCTTCGCCATCCTTATCCACCTATGAAGATGCGGATCATCAAATAGCCTTAAAACCTCTTCATCTATCCGGTATATATCCTCCGGTTCTCCCGAAAGGACCGCCCACCTGAAGGGCCCCTTACCCTCGCTAAAAAGGTCCCTTATAAAGGCGGGAACATATCCGGGTATCTCAAAGGCCCTATCCGCGCCATACTCGTAAGCTAACCTCCTCAAATTATTCCCATATTCAAAGGTTATTGCCCCAGCTTCCTTCATTTTTACCAGATGATCCACATGCTCCGCCGCGCTCTCCCCCGCAGCCTTTATATAACCCTTCGGATCCCTCCTCCTCCACTCCTCGGCTTCTTTTATCCCATCCTCACCCCAAAGTCCCTTGGGGATATAGCCGTTTAGAGGGTCATGGGCGGCGGTTTGATCCGTCAAAAGATCCGGCACAAAACCCCTCCTATAAAGCTCCTTTATAACATCCACAATATTGCCAAGTAGAGCAACGGATAGGGGCTGTTTCCTTTTTCTTGCATCCTCAACCAACCTTAATGCTTCATCAAGGCTCGTGGTCCAGGTATCAAGGTAACCCGTCCTTAACCTCCTTTCTATCGCCTTTGGATTTGCCTCCACCGCCAACATCACCGCCCCCGCCATGGTTGCGGCTAAGGGTTGGGCTCCCCCCATTTCTCCGAGCCCCGCGGTAAGTATCACCCTACCCGAAAGGTCCCCGTTAAAGTGCTTCCTACCCGCCGCGACGAAGGTTTCGTAAGTTCCCTGCAATATACCCTGCGTACCTATATATATCCAGCTTCCCGCGGTCATCTGCCCGTACATAATCAATCCCCTCTCCTCCAATTCGTTGAAGTATTCCCAAGTAGCCCACTTTGGAACCAGGTTTGAATTGGCTATTAAGACCCTCGGTGCCCATTCGTGCGTCCTAAATACCGCAACTGGCTTTCCGCTTTGAACGAGTAAAGTCTCGTCCGGTTCAAGTTCATCAAGGGTTTTAACTATTGCCCAGAAATCCTCCCAACTCCTCGCCGCCTTTCCCTTGCCACCGTAAACGATCAAATTCGCGGGATCCTTTGCCACCTCCGGATCCAAATTGTTCATAAGCATCCTCTTTGCTGCCTCCGCTGCCCAAGTCTTTGCGGTCCTTTGATTTCCTCTCGGCGCCCTAATAACCTTGTACTCCAACATATCAATTATTTTAAGGTGGATCTCTTTTTTATTTTTCTCACCTCGTCGTAAATTGATGCGACAACCTCACCAAGGAGTCCCAAAACCCAAAAAATGCTTCCAAGAATTAAAAGGAGAATTACCAAAAAGAGCAATGGCCTATATCCATGCCCCATTAACCTTAATACTACCGCTATTATCCCTACCAAAATTCCAAGGGAAAACATGATGCTCCCAATTCCCCCAAAAGTCAAAAGGGGTTTCTGTATGAAGAGGGTATAAAGCTTTACGGATAAAAGGTCAGCAACCCCAACAAAGACCCTACCTATACCCCTATACTTTGAAATCCCGTAAATTCTTGGCCTTAGGGTTATATCAATCTCACCGACCGAATAACCGTATGTCCATGCGAGGGCAACTATGTACCTATGCCAATCCTTCCTTAATGGAATATCCTCAAGTATTTCCCTCCTTAATACCTTCAGGGAGTTCATATCGGAAACCGGTACTCCAAAGAGCCACCTGTTCATAAAGTTATAAACCCTTGAAACGAAAGCCTTTTCGTATTTTCCCACTTTCCTCCCAGTGACAAGATCGTACCCCTTCTCCTCCATATAATTGACCATCCTATATACATCCTCCATCCTAAACTGTAGATCCGCGTCCATGATAGCGATTATTTCGCCCGAGGAGATATAAAACCCCGTCAATATTGCTGCGGTTTTGCCCATATTCCTTGAGTGCCTTAATACCTTCAAAAAGGGATATTTATCCAAATATTTGCTTACCTCCTCGTAAGTTCCGTCCTTTGACCCGTCATCCACGTATATTACCTCCCAATCCTTAATGTCGTATTTACTAAAAACCTCCTCGCACTCTTCCAAAAAAGGCTTTACGTTTTCCCTTTCGTTGTAAGCCGGAACAATCACCGATACCTTCAAGTTGTAAATTTTATCCCCGTTTGGAATTTCGCCCTTAAAATACCCAAGTCTATGAGGAACCAAAACGGCACCGTCCTAACACAAGAAGAGATGGAAAGGCTCCTTTATATCATGGCTAAGGAGGAAGATTGGGACGAGGAAGAGGAGGACTGGGAGGAAGAGGAGGATTGGGAGGAGGAAGAAGACTGGGAAGATGAGGAAGATTGGGATGAGGAAGAGGAATGGGACGAAGATTGGGATGAGGAGTGGGAAGAGGAGGAATGGGACGAGGAGGAAGAGGAGGAGTAAGCTTTACCCTTAAACGTTGGAGTTTTTACCCTTTTTAGGGGTAATAGTTGGTTTGTTTATATCCTTTGTAGCTTCGGGTTTTGAGATGGCTTATGTGAGGATCTTTCCGTTTTTTACGAAGTTTTCGAGGTATTTGCATGACAGGAGCGGAGTTTTAACCGCGGTGCTTATCTGGAATACTTTCGCCTTAACCCTCGGGACGATATATTTATACGAGATCATAAAAGATTTCCATATTCCTTATGAGGTTTTTATCTCGGGGATCTTGGGAGGACTTCTTTTTGCGGTTTTTGGGGAACTCCTTCCCAAAACCCTCTCCGTAATATGGACGGATATAATGTTCAACATCCTCGTTTATCCCTTCATCTTTATGTATCTCCTCTTAAGGTTTCTGGGGATAACGAAACTCGCCTCCTTAGTGGTGGAGTCTAAATACTCGAGGAACGAAGTTTTAGATCTTACATTGTTAGGATTTAAGGATTACCTTGACGAGAAGGATCTAAGGTTCACAAAAGCGGTAATCTCCGCCTTGCATGAGCCCGCAAAGCACTTCGCAATATCCGGCGCGGATGCTCCAGAAAATATTAATGAGAATTCAACCTGTTTGGATGCGCTAATTTTTATGAGGGAAAGGGGGATAAATAGGGTTAAAATAGGGGATGGGAAGGTGTTCGATCTACACGAATTTATAAGGAGGATAAGCGAATCCCACCTTTAAAATTTTCGGTATGGAAGTTATTATACCCGCGGCGGGTCATGCTACCCGAATGAGGCCCCTATCCCACACGAGACCCAAGGCTATAATGCCCGTTGCCGGAAAACCCATAATAGGTCATATCCTTGACGAGATCGAAGCACTAAAGCCGGATGTGATCCATCTTATCATAGGGGAGAACGGATTTTCCATTTATGAGTACGTTAAAAATAGGGGCTTTAAGGTGGATTATGTGATACAGAGGGAGATGTTAGGCCTTGGGTATGCGATCCATTTGGCGGAGGGGTTAATAAATTCCGATAAGATCCTGATAATATTGGGGGATACGCCCTTTAAAATGGCGAATTTGGGTGAGGAGATTAATAGGGGAGATTTCATAGCGGTGAAGAGCGTTTCGGATCCGAGGAGGTTTGGGATCGTTAAGGTTGAGGGGGGAAGGATCATAGATATGGTGGAAAAACCGCAAAATCCCCCTTCAAACCTAGCCATAGTGGGAATATATTACATCACCAACCCCAAACTACTTTTCGAATCCCTGAAGTACATAATCTCCAAGGATATAAAGACGAAGGGAGAATACCAACTTACGGACGCCCTCAGGGAGATGATAAGGAAGAATTGGAGCTTTAGGCCCGTGGAGGTTGATGAGTGGCTGGATTGCGGGACTTTAGATCAGACCATAATCTCCCAGAGGGAACTTTTAAAATACAACCAACATTACGTTTCCCGTGAAACGGTTAAAATAATAGAGCCGGTTTGGATATCGGATCAGGCAGATCTTGAAAACTGCGTGATAGGACCGAATGTGCATATAGATTCCGGCTGTAAGATAAGGAACAGCATAATATCCAACAGCATAATATATCCGAACTGCACTATTGAAGACTCCATCATAAACGACTCCATAATTGGAGAAAACTGCGAGGTTAAGGGATTCATAGGTAGGATAAGGATAGGGGATCACTCAAATGTTGGTTAAGGTCGCCTTTTCCCTGATCTCAATGTGGTTGGGTATCTCCCTATTTTACACCGCCTTTATAACTCCCTCCGCTTTCAAAGCCATCCCTCAGGATAAGGTGGGGGAATTTTTGGGTTTAACCTTTCCCATATTTTACAGGCTCGGAATTTCCATATTTTTTGCTTCCGCCATCCTTTTCTTTTTTTCTGGTTCCTTCGTTTCCGCCTTCCTATCGTTTATAGGTTTGCTTTTTCTCGTATTTGCCGAATTCTTAAGGGTACAAATAAGGAGGGTAAGATCCAAGCTCATTGAGGATCCATCAAACAAGGAGCTTAGGGAAACGTTTTTTAACCTTCATAGGTTCTCTGCGTATTCAAACTTCACATCCATAACCTCCGCCCTACTCATCATCCTCTTTCAAATATTCGGTTGATGGTCCTCGCGTTTTATTATATCTGGTACAGGCCCGAAAGGTGGCAATCCGCCACATTTACCCCTCTTGAATTTTACAACTCAACGGATCCAAAAACGATTAGAAGGCATTGCGAAGAAGCGAAAGGAGCGGGTATAGACGGGTTCATAATATCCTTCTGGGGGATACACCAGTTGGGAAAACTGGATTCCGTCGTTAGGGTCCTTGATGAATGTGGCTTGAAATATACGGTTTATATTGAGGTTTCAAGGTCCGCAAACGATCTGATAAGGCAGATAGATACGGTTTTAAAGTTTTTCGGGGGGAGGAGGAACTTTTTGAGGATCAACAAGAAACCCGCAATTTTCATATACGGGAGGGTAATAAATTCCCTAAGCGTTTTTCAAATGGATAGTGTCTTGAGATCTTTCCCGGGAATATTGATGTTTGCGGATGGAGGGGGGCAAACCCTAAATCTTCTCTTCGAAAACCTGCACAAATACATAGTTCTTGATGCGGATGAAGGGTTTTACGAAAACTTTTGCGATGGAGTTTTTGGATACTGCGCGGTTCCCGTATTTCCGGGCTTTAAGTACAAGGAAAAGAAAGAGCCTTACGTTCCCCACGAAAATGGGAAGTTTTACGAGTACTTGTTAAATTTGGCTATAAAGTCAAAGGCGGATATTCTACTTATCACATCCTTTAATGAGTGGTGGGAGGGGACAAACGTTGAACCATCAAGGGAGTTTGGGGATCTGTTCTTGAGGATAACGAGGGAATACTCGGAAATATTTAAGAAAACGAGGAGGAAAAAGAGAAGTAGGGAAAATTTGAAATTGCCGAAGTTCAATGTCAGGGCTTGCTACATACAAAACCCAACGGATTTTACACCATTTCTGTTTAGGGAATTTATGATCCTTGAAAGTCCGCAGAAAATAGAGGGTTGCGACCTTGTTGTATACGGTGGGAACGAGAGGTACGATACCGCCTGGAATCCCTACCTTATGGATTACTTAAAGAGGGGTAAGATGCTCATTAGCGGGGGTCCCTTTCCCTTTTATTACGATAAGGATGGGAAATACGTGAATTTTGCGCATAAGTTCGGGTTAAAGATGAGGGTGGTGGATGATAACACTTTAAGGGGGAAGTTTTCGGCGGTTTTTATAGATGGGAAGGATACCTTTAAATTTTACCCATGGGGTGAGGATAGGATAAGGGACCTTTTGGAGTGGGATGAGGATTTTTACAGGCTCAGGGTTTGTAAAGATAAGTGCGAGGATTTTGTGATTGGTGGAAGGGTTGGGAACATATATTATGTTTGGAGGGGTTTGGTGGAGAGTAAGTACGGTATAAATGCACTTAGTAAGGTTTTAAGGAGAATGGGATTTTAGCCTTAACCTTTTTATCGCCCCTTGCTTCAACCACGAGGAAATAAAATCCCCTCCATAGGTTATTTGTTTCTAATGCAACTTGCCCAACATTTGAATTTACTTTAAAGACCTTCCTATCCAAGAGCCTCCCCATATCGTCGTATATCCTCACCTCAAGTTCCTTAGCCTTGAATTCCAAAGAAAACGAAATTATTATCCTCTCCCCAACCCTATATACCTTCCTTGAAATTGAAATCCCACCGCTTAAACCTCCCACGGATATGCTGTTCATCCTTCCGGGCGTCCCACCCCTAGGATCCTGCGTTGTACCCCAGTTTGTCTGTTCGTTTGTCTCCAAATAAGGTGAAACCCTCTCAAGGGACCTATTATAACCTCCCCCGAACTTGGAGGTGTAATATAGGCTATCTATGGTGAAGTTGCCGGACTTTATTAAAACCCCATCTTTTGAGTCATTAAATCTTGGAAATCTCTCCGCCAAGATAAAATCCACATCCGGAAAGAGATTTCTAAAGTTCGTATCACCCGTAATTACCAAAAACTCCCCGGGTTTTAGGGATCTCTTTATGGGCTTTGAGCAGGAGGAGAGGTCGCAAACTTTCAGCTGGGTAAGGTTCAAATTCCATTCGGATACGTTGTAAATCTCTACCCATTCCGTTCCCTTGTAATTTATCTCGTTTATTACGAGGGTGGGCTTTTGGTATGTGTAATGCAGAAAAATGGAATTATTTGAAGTATCGCAATCTAAGCTGTCGAGCTTAAAACCCATCTCGTGCGTACCTTCCTTTGAAAACCTGAAGGTGTAAGTATAGCTCATTGTGGATTCCGCCATCAAGAAGTCCTCAATCTCATCAACCTTTGTTCCGTTCAGATATATCCCGAGTTTGAAGTTTGAATTTTCCGTTCCATCGTTTTTCACAATGAGGAAAACCCTAACCGAGTCCTTAAAATCAAACGCATCGGATAACCTTATCAAAAACTCGTATGGGCAGGATACGGAATTTCCATAACCCAACGTGTGCCCGTACGGTGAATTTGATGGTAGGAATACCTTTATGTTCGGTGCCTTCCTTTCGGCGGATATACCATCTCCGGTTGTGGGGAAGGGTCCAACAATATCAACGGTATCACCCGAGTTGCTTATGAGGTAGAGGGTATCGTTCTGGGAGAGGCCGTTCCCTATCTGTGCGTCGTTTACGGACATAAGGACGGTTCCGGAGGGGAAGGAATAGGGCATTGGGTCGGGGGAAGAAGGATTCGTATAATCCCTATCAAGGATCACACCAAAACCCTTTGGGGGAATGCAAGTGGAGAGGACACAAAGGGGACAGGAGGATAATATTGATGTATCGGGGAAAGGGATAATTAGATCTTCGTCGTGTCTGTCTTTAATCCTCCAACCTGTTAAGCAAACCGTCGTATCCGTTGGATTATATATCTCCACCGCTTCGTTGTATAAACCCGCAGAGGATTCCGGTCCCCTCGGGTCGTACATAACCTCGTTTATAACGACGGATGAAATTATTAAACTAAACATCCAGATTCTTCACAAAACCCGCATTTTCAAGTATGAATTTCTTCCTCGTCTCCACCACATCCCCCATAAGTATTGAGAATAGGTGATCCGCCTCTACTGCATCCTCAACGGTTACCCTCTTCAAAGTCCTGGTTTTCGGGTTCATCGTAGTTTCCCAAAGCTGTTCTGGGTTCATCTCTCCCAGACCCTTGTACCTCTGTATTATCACGTTATCTCCCCACTCTTCAAGTAATTTCTTGAGTTCCTCGTCGGAATAGAGATATCTTACCTCCTTCCCTTTCTGAACCCTATAAAGGGGTGGCATGGCAATGTAAATATAACCTTCCTCAACGAGGGGCCTCATATACCTCCAGAATAGGGTTAAGAGCAATGTTCTGATGTGCGCCCCATCCACATCCGCATCGCTCATTATTATGATCTTCCCGTACCTTGCCTTCTTCGGATCGCAATCCTCCTTTATCCCGCATCCTATTGCGGATATTATGGCTTTAACCTCGTTGTTTGACAAGATCTTCACCTCGTTTGCCTTCTCAACGTTTAATATCTTTCCCCTAATGGGTAATATCGCCTGCGTTCTTCTGTCCCTAGCCTGCTTTGCGCTTCCGCCCGCGGAATCCCCCTCCACTATGAAAAGCTCCGCATACCTTTGATCCTCAACTATGCAATCCGCCAGCTTTCCGGGTAGGGTATCCGACTCAAGGAAGTTCTTTCTTTTTACCAGTTCCCTAGCTTTTTTCGCTGCAAGCCTTGACTTTGCGGTGGTTATTGCCTTCTGAACTATAACCTGGGCTATTTTTGGATTTTCCTCAAGAAATCTCTTTAAAGCCTCATAAACCTCGCTCCTTACAAAGCTCTCCGCCTGGGGAGAACCCAACTTCGCCTTTGTTTGCCCTTCAAACTGGGGTTCCGGCATCTTCAGGTGGATTATAGCAACGAGACCCTCCCTTACATCCTCACCCGTAAGGTTCTTTCCCTTAAGCTCCTTCAAGAGGTTGTTCTTTTGGGCGTACTCGTTTATAGCCCTCGTTAAGGCGCTCCTAAAACCGCTTACGTGCGTCCCCCCATCCTCCGTGGGTATTGTATTTACGAAGGATAGGATCTCCTCGTTATCGGAATCGTTATAATGTAGGGCAACTTCCAACTCGTAATCCCCGTTAGTTTTCTTTAGGTAAAAGGGTGGGGAAAATAGAGGTTTGTTCCCCTCATCTATGTAGAGAAGGAAATCCACTATCCCACCGCTCTTGAACCTTTCCACCTCTGCTGTGTTCTCATCCTCAAAGATAAACTCAACGGAAGGTACCAAAAAGGAAAGCTCCCTCAACCTCTTCCTTATTATGTTCTTGTCCCAAGTTTTCTCTGGATAATCCGTGAAGATCTCGGGATCGGGTTTAAAGGTAACCTTTGTCCCTGTACCCACCGCCTTCCCAACCTCCCTTAGAGATTCCACGATCTCACCCCTTGAGAATTTCGCCCTATAGAGCTTCCCGTTCCTCTTAACCTCCGCTATCAACCACTCCGAAAGGGCGTTCACAACCGACGCGCCTACACCGTGCAATCCTCCGGAAACCTTATAGGCTTTCCTATCAAACTTACCACCCGCATGCAAAACCGTAAAAACAACCTCCACCCCGCTTATCCCCATCTCCGGGTGCTTATCAACGGGTATCCCCCTACCGTCATCCTCAACGGAGATTGAACCATCCTTATGTAGTATCACCTTTATCCTCTTGGCGTATCCTGCGAGGGCTTCATCCACCGAGTTATCAAGAATCTCCATTAAAAGGTGGTGGAAACCTTTCTTCCCCTTGTCCCCTATATACATCGCGGGCCTCTTTCTTACTCCCTCAAGCCCCTTTAAAACCTTAATATCCTGTGCGGAATATTGCGAATGCATGGGTTGAAATTTTAAGGTAGCATTATTACTTCCGAAAGTCTCCGCTTTATCTCAAGTGTCCTTTTTGATAGGGTTATAAGCTTTCGGGTTAAACTTATAAACTCCCCAACCTTAATTTTCGGATCCCAAACTATACCGCTTTCCTTATCCTCGTTCCTTTTCATGTAATCGCATATCCAACGGATCGGTGGATAACCCCCCACCCTGTACTCAAAGGCAAAATCCGGTATCCCATAAACCTTAACCTTCTTGTTTATAACCATCACCTTATTCTTCTCGTCAAGCTTGGCATCCACCACAAACTCCTCGGGATCCCAATCCCCCTCCACCCTCAAGTTTTCATCCTCGTATTCTGGAAGGTTTTGATAATTTAGTTGTAGTTTTGTCAGCTCCTCACCCAAATATGCAATATCCCAAAAACTTTTCAAAATTGGAACCCTCGGCAAATCCTTCTTAAGGTTGTTTTCGTACCTCCTCACATATTCGGGCGTTGATAGTACCCCAAAGACATAATAGAAAATGTGCTCCTTCTCTATCCTGCGGTCCTTAAGCTCATCCCTAAACTTGTTTAAGGCCTCGTCCGTTATGTTGTAAAGCCTAACCAACCTTTTCTCCCCCATCATCTGCTGTTCCTCATAAACGTAAAGGGGAAAGAGTTGGGTATTAGACAAAAATAGGAAATCGACAATTCTATCCGTAATAAACGCATCAAAACGATCGGAACCCTTACCGCTTACCGCGATCGCCAAATTTTGGTGTGATGGGGTGGGGAAAATTGAGGGGAGCTGGGAAACTCGGGCGTTAAAAACTCTGTCAAAATAGACATACATTGGAATAAAGGGCCTATAAAACGCCGAGAAAACCCTATCGTCCCTAAACTCCTGTAGATTGTCTATTTTGAATAACAGCTCTTTTAACCTCCCATCCCACTTTATTTTTCTTACGTCCTTCTCAATCTGTTCCTCCCAGTTTTCATCTTTCTTTATATCCCCCCTCCGAACCCTTTCAAGGTGTTCGTTGAAGGTTTCTATTAGCCTTCCCATATTCTTCTTAAGCTCCTCTGGGAAAAAGTTGTAAGCGTAAGAGTCCCTAGCAGTATTCAAGCCCATCGAATAATTCCCAAATACCGTGATTTCCTTTTCGTTCCTTTTATCCCCAAGCTTTAACAGATTCTCAAACTCCTCTTCCCCTTGCTCCAACCAATCGTGATATTTGTTTGGTATTATCTCCTCCCAAGGGATCTGGTCGGGTTTTTCTTTCCATTCTTCTAACTCCGCAAACTTCTCTTCCTTCGTGGCATAGTCCTTAACCGATTTGTAGTAAATTTTCGCAGGTCCGCTTTTGTCTTTCTTTTTAACCAAGAATAACAAGCAATTGCCCGTGCGTATTTGAAATACGTTTTCCCCTTGCCTTTTCGCATCCTCCCCCCTCATCCTTGCATCTCCCTTCAGGTCATAAACATAAACCTCCGCAAACTCCTCGCTTAGGGCTTTCCTTATTCCCCTTCCCGAAAGCCCATATAACCATCCGTTGTTTAGAACCAATCCTATTACCCCCTCTTCTATTCTATCCGTCGCCATCCTTAATGCCTGTACGTATGTATCGTATAGCTTATTTACAAGGGTGGCTCCCAATTCCTTGGCATACTTTGCGTAAGTTTCCCCTATCCTCCTTCTGAGGTTGGGATATACAAAGTTCTTCCTACCCACATTCTC
>Ga0081478_152948_pt1 | contig 16650 bp, 16 predicted proteins | sample OctSprmetagenome_FD_70983 | JGI IMG/M metagenome (GOLD analysis project Ga0081478, IMG submission 70983) | Hot spring and microbial mat streamer communities from Octopus Spring Streamers, Yellowstone National Park, USA - T=80-84 v2 (version 2) | ecosystem: Environmental > Aquatic > Thermal... | reverse complement strand
ATCAAAATCAATATCTGTTGTGTAATCTGCTTGCAACAATAACATGTAAGTTATTATCTTTTCAAATGAATCAACTTCATCTAACAAACTTAACATAACATTACCAAATTCTGATGATTTATAGTAAAGTCCGTAATACAAATAAGGATAATGTAGGTTTGAGAATAATACATCCTGTAACAAGGTCAGACTGGAATACATGACAAAAAATTTAGTGTACTTGTAAAAAAAATTATTTGCCTGCGTATGCGAATGCAAATACTCTATTGTTCATATTCTTAACATCTTGCTTAACTTTGTTTATATCCATAGAAGTAGATACGATGCGTCTTTTACGTAGCGTTTGTAGTATCTTTGCTCCAACCAATATTACACCTACACCAACCAATCCTGCAATACCAACTTTGGCAAAAGCAGGTATATCGGAATATACTTGCTGCAATTTCTCTATTAGAGATTTACCAGCAGTTTGAACTTTTTCTGCTGCATCACCAATCTTTTCAACAACTTCACCAGATTTTTGTTCTATATTAGCAGTATCTTGAACTTGTTTAGCAGCTGCCAATATTTTATCTGTATTCAACGCTGTAAGCAAGCCAATTATAAAACCAAATATACCAGCACCAACAACTGGAATAGCAGCTTTTAATATACCAACTAGAGCTGGAATTATACCTGGATTTGCTTTTCTCTGACTAACTTTTACAGAAGCTTCTTTGCTTACAAATTTACTTACTAGCTTTTTGTAATTGTTTATTCCTTTCTTACCAGCTTGTTTGAAAATCGATACAGCTTCTTTTGCTACTTGTTTGACACCCAAAGTAGGATTTGTTACAATAAGAACACTAGCTATATCATCTAGCACAGCATATGTAAGTTTATCATTAGGTATGCTTGCAAATTCTCTAGCTGCTACTCTTACAGCTCTCTTCTTCATAATAAGCATTATTATTCCGACAATACTTGCTGTTGCAACTACTGTTACGGTGGCTGGATAATGTGATACAAAATCTTTTATAAGCTTAACTATAGATTCAACCTGTGATTCTATTTTTGAAAGTATTTGTGATAACTCGGCTTTTAGTTTGCTGAAGAATGCAATTACCTCTTGGATGAATCTTTCAATAATATCACGAATCTTCATATAAACCTTCACAAATGGATCTTGTAGAATTCGTTTTTCCTCGGGAGTTAATACCATATCTTTTATTTTTTCTTTAACCCAACCTTCTGCAACTATCTCTTTAGTTTTTTCCGAAGTGTTTTGTGAACCTTGTTCCATTTTTACACCATAAACTTTGGATATATAGGAAGATGCAATAGCTGCAAAGTATGATTCAACATTAATCATAGACTCAACATTTGCTTCCTCACCCTGTTCAACGTTAATTACCTCTATAGTAAATGCAGCTTCTTGCTCACCATATTTTGATCTAACATGAGATTGATCAATCATTATAAGCAAACTTTCACCTGGATTTGTAACTATGCTATTAGCTACTACTGCAGCACTATGTACAAATTCTTTAGGATTTTTTATGAATGGTATTGATGGATTTGCTACGTTAACATAAACATCTACTTCGGATACTGGCAGATCTACTTCACCCACAACCACATTATTAATTTTTACTGTTGCGGATTGTTTTGAAGCTTCAAATACTATTGTCTCATCTAAATCATCAAATACATCGAAATCTTCTATTGCTGATTCTTTGGTTGTTTTACTATTGCTGACAATGGTTCTAATTACTCCTAGGTATTGTCCTGTCAAAAGACTGTAAGGTGGAAGATATTCAGCTGTCAACATATTTTTAGTTAGCTAAATAATAAGTTCAATCAAAAAAATAATCATAGAATCAATTCAACATAAGCTTTCTGTGTCTCATAGAGTCTAATTTTACTAAGTTGTATTTTTGCTGGAATTAATCCTATGGTTTTCATTCTATCAAATATTTTTACGAACCAATTACATAAATTTTCTGCAGTCGGAACAAAATCAACGATTATGAAGCTCTGTTTATGTTCATTGTTAAATTCTTCATAATGTTCATTGAATTTTGAAAATAGAGATTTTTCCTTATCTGTTGATATTAACTCTAGCTTACCATCCACCGCAGTAATGGTGTAATAAACTAAGCATTTAGACCAATCTAGTCTGTTATTTGTTACTCCGGTTATTGCTTCAAACAATGGATCATTTATATCCAAGATGAATCTGTGATCGATAAATCTTTGTATAAAATCGTTTAGATAGTTGAAAAATGTGAAATCTAACACCATACCGCTTTCATCTAGATCAGATGTAATAAATAATTCCAACACATATTCATGTCCATGTAGAAATCTACATTTATTTGGTCCCAATGATTTTGGTAAATTTTGCGAATGTACTCTATGACCCGCAACAAAATTAATTTTTTTGGTTATAAGCATTTCACTCATACAAAAAATTTTAGGTTGGTTGATTTATTTCAAGTAATGTTGATGCTACTTCTGTAAGCAATATATCTCTTTCTGCCATATAACTTACTAACTCAAATTCATCTTTAAATACATCTTTTACAAAGAGTTTATCAATAGCTTTACCATAAACATAAACAGATGTTAACACATCTCTATATACATCAGCATCAATAGCATTTTCCATGCTAATCATTAATTCTATGTTCTCTAGCTCATCATTAGTTAGTTCATTCTTGGCTTCATTCACTATTTGAGCAACCCGAAGTTTTATATCATCTTCCTTGATGTAACAATACTTCGGTAGCAGATTTTGTTCAATCTTTTCCTGAACAGTTACTATTATGTTATCGATTAATGCGTTTATATTCTCATACTCCTTAGCTAACGATGCATCTTCAAAGAGCATATACTCCAAAGCCTTACGATAAAATTCTTTCACATCAGTAATATAAGTTTGCTCCTCTTTAATCTCATTTTTGCCATTGTTTTCTGTTTGTTCTTGTTTTACCACTGATTTTATAACTTTTGCAAAGGATAACAGATTTTCATCTATTATCGAACTCGCTTCATTTATAATTTTCATTTGAATTTCTACTATCTCTTTATCTTTTTGTTCTATGGGTAACGGAACTATTGAGGGTGATTCATCAACGTTTTCATCGCTGTTTAGAATAACTTTGAGTAAATCATCTCTAAGCATTTACTTGTAGCTTAACATTCTAAGCAATGAAAAAATCAAATCTGTTGCTGAGACAATTTCAATAACAAATAGTTTCTGTATTTTAGGAATTCACTATCTACTCTTTTGTTTTGAGGAATATTTTTTACATTTATCACAGAATTGATTTCTGTTGATATGGATACAGTGTAATCATATAATAGGTATATGATCAGTATAGCTATATGTCTATCTGTTTCTGTATTGTATTTGTTTGATGACAGTAGTTTAATGATATGATAAGTGAAATATGCTAAAGGTAAAGAACCATAATATACCATTGGAGATAAATCTTTGTTAACAGTATAATTACTTTTGTATGTTATTAATGAAGGCTCCTTTAAAACAATTGGATATTGTTTACTCATACTAATAGCCATACCAACTCTATCAAAAGCTAATCCCAATACATCGTAATTATCAAAGAAGTTTAATAATTGCTCAAAGGGAACAATATAATAATCATTTGTTTCTAATTCATCATTTACATTGTGTAATAGGTAGAGAATAGCTGTCAAAGCCAAATCAAATTTTGGATCTACAATTGCATGATTGATGCCATTTATGGATTGTATGATAAATTTTTTGTTTGTATTAATGCTAATTTGTTTTGGAAGCTTGAAGTTAACATTTTTATCATAAGGAAGTCCAAAATATTTCAAAGCCATATCAATGTTAGCAAATAGATTTGGATTTCTGACTAGCATATCTAAAAATTTAGAGTGGATGTGGTATTTTTCTCAATTTTTTATGAAACAAAAGTAACTCAAGGAGTTAGCTTCACAAAAAAATAGAATTTATTGTTCTATTGCTTCTGCTAGCTCATCTAAATCTTTTAGCAAATGATTTACTTTTGATTTGTTAGCATCATCAAGTAAACTCCACATATCAACATAAACTTGTGTATCATTCAATGCATAACTGAACAATATTAACATTAACAAAACATCATAGTTTTTGTTCTGTTTAATTTTGTTTATGAATAACAATGTTTTACTAGCAATCATACGGAAAATCTTTCTTGATGGTAAGGTATAATCAAGAGTTAGTTTTAATGCTTCAGTTAAATCTTCTATATTCAAATCAGAAGCATTCATGTATCTATATAGATGATACAATCTCTTATCGAGATTTAATAATTCTGACTCGTTTAATTTTAATCCCAAGTTGATCTCAATAATTTTATGGAGTTTACTCAATGTATTAGATAAAGCTAAATTTTTCAAACCAAATTGTCTTAAAGTGTTAAGTTGTTTTAAAATCGATGTTAAGACATTTATTGTATTTTGATTAGGATCATCCTTGAATGAATAATACATAAAACGGTATATATCAAGTACAATAGCCATTAATGGATGAGAATTAATTTTTTGCTCTAGTATGTCTATCATCTTTTCTGCGTAATCATATCTACCTATTTGCAGCATAGCAAGAAAGATTTTATTGAATTCAGGTATGTCATATTCATGTTTAGACACATCTTCAATAATATTTTCAAAATCAGTTTCATTAAGATTTGATGTTAGCTTATAGAAGGCTCTAACCTCAGCTAAACTGTTTATTAGTTCCCTATACATAGTAAAAAATTTAGAGTTGTTTTACCTAGTATTGTTATATCATTTGCTTTTGATGTAACTTTTTTATACTATTCATCATTTATACTCCCTTCAACGAATTGCTTTGGAATAGCTATTACAAGTCCTATTGGTAAATCTCTGAAGTAAGTTATTTTATTTGTTTTTTTGCTTTTGACTCTAATTGTTATATTTGCATCAACGCTATCACCATCAAAGTCTCCTCCCAGTGGTGCACAAGCTAACGGATGTATTTGTATTGTATCTTGATCTGCTATAACTGGTTTTGCTGCTAGCCAAGATGTCTTATGCAAAGCTGGGTCTCTTTTATAAACCACTACAGCATCTGGTAAAACATCTTGCTCTAAAACCTTTCTAAAGAAGTTTATCAATTCTTGTGGAAACAGAGTAGGATAATTGGAAATCTTGTTTATAAGCTTAGTTATATCATTAACAGTAGGTTTAATCTCTTGTCTTGCAGTTTTTGTTATCTCTATAAATTCTTGTTTGTGTTTTGTTAGTATGCTATTAATTATTTGTGGCTTGTATAGTTGTAACAGAGCTGTAAATGGAATAGCAATTTGGTCTATCTCAAGATTTGGATTAGGACTAATAACAGATCTTGCTGTGTAGTTAACTGTTTTGCTAGCAAGTTGTTCTCTAATAAAACCTGTTTTTGTTCCAAATTGTTCTGCTAACAAATCTATTAGTTTAACGATCAACCTATACAATTTTGAGCTATTAGCATTACCAACTTCAAAAGTTTTGTTTTGTTCTATTATTTTTGAGTAAACATCTGTTAACGGATGTATTGATATTTTGTTGTCTATCTTTGAGTAATCTCTCCAACCAGGAGGAAGCACAATTATTTTGTTTGTTATCAAATTCTCAACTTTATTGTCTGATAATTTGATTATCTCATTTATTAACTGACCGGATACACTATTCTGTTGAGCAATATACTCAATCAATTTAATCAGTTTGTTTTTCTCAAAGAAGTCTACGAAGCCTTGCATCAAGATTTTATGATTTGTGTAGCTAATCTCTTTCTCATCTTCCAAAACTAAATTCCCTTCTTCATCAATTGCTAAAATCCTATCTGGTCTGTTTCTGAATGCTCTGATTGTGGGTAAATTATCCAGAATCATCAACACAGGAAACTTAGGGATATATACATTCAACGGTATATATCCCATTTGCTCAAACCATTTTGAACTTTTTCTCTCACCAAATAGATATTGTGAGTATAATCCATTTATTTGGCTCAGTAACTTTTGTTCATTTAAGTTTGCAGGTAATGGTTCCATAATAGCTGGAGCATTATGCTCCTTAATAAATTGTTCCACATTTAGTAGTTCAAAAATCATTGATTTTGATTGCTCAAGAAAACAGCAAAAAACTAAAGCATATCTTTGATTGATTTTATGAATTTATTCACATATTCTTGTTCCAAGCCAACTACATAATTTTGAACAAAGTTTATTGCTTCATCGCTATCCTCAACAACAATCACAGACGCATTTTTTGCTTTATTAACAACAAGCATAACAATATCCAAAGGTAAATGTTGTCTCAATTTATCTGATAACTCATTTAAAAACTTTAGTGAATATTTTCCTTTCAGTGACAAACCTCTGCTTCCATAACTGAATACAGGACCAACTATTAGATTGTATAGCAACATACCAAAGATATGCGGTGCAATTGACTTTAATATTTTTTCAGCTTCACTTCTGTTTTTAGCCGCTTTCAATATGGATATTAAATCATTGTTAGTTAATGTTGCAGTTTTCCAAGCAACCATACCTGATATATCTCGTAATGTTGTAAGATCAAGATTTGCATTATAATCTTTCAATATACTTACTAACTCTGTTTTTATGATATGTTCCAACATAGTTAACTTAACCTCTCCTCTACATATACGTTTAAACAGATTTATCAAATACTCATTCAAAAAGTCTGGATTTTGTCTATTCAAAAAGCCTGCTAGCTTATACTCATCAGTCTGAGAGTTATATAGGAAATATCTCTTCTTAACTCCTGTTCCAAATGCAGAGTCTCCAATGAATTCCAATTTAACTTTTGGATAATGTGCTAGTACTTTTTGTTTGTATGTGTTTGTAGCAAATCTATGAGCATAAGTGTAAACCAAGGGTAAAATACTATTATTCAAAACATCTTCATGCAAAATATCATATTTATCGTAAACAAAGAAGCTATCTGTATCGTTATACATTATGAATTGAGTATTTGCATCAAACTTTTTACGAGCGCTAATAAAATCATTTATGTTAACAGACAAATCATTAATGTTTTTTGTTTGTATGTAACGATTAATCAAAGCTGATGTTGTTAGAGATATGTATTGTCCTGTTATTGTTATGGCTTCAGCAATGTATACATTGTAGAATGGAAATGAATCCGTTCCGAAGACACCGTACATGCTATTCATAGCAAGTTTGGTTGCATTCTGTATGAGATCTGCAACTTGATCACCTTGCTTTGCCTTTGCCTTGTATATATCTCTCATTTTAATCCATTCAACTAAAGTCTTTTCTAGTAAGATAGATAACTGATTACCATTTGTTAGTAATCCATTAGGAGTGACAATTATGTTCCTGTTTCGTATTAAATCCAGTAAATCTTGTCCATTCATTTCATAATTGGTAAATCGTTTTGTTGTTATAAACCATTTGTATTTGACAATTTCATCATACAATCCAAACCAAAACAATGTTCCAAATATCCTACCTGCAAACCTACCTTTTGCAAAATTATTCCAATAGGATAAATCAGCTTCATTATTTGTTTCAATACATAACAATTCTTGCAAGTATTTCTCTTCGTTTTTTATGTTTGATCCTGATACAAATCCATGAACATCTAGAATATTGTTTGCTATCATGAGATTTGGATATAGTGAATTTACATCAAAAACTTTTATTGTTGGCATAAATGAAAATTTAGATTGGATGCAAAAAAACAAGCCGCCTAAATTTTTTTGTATGCTAGACGTTAGGAATATCTTTAACTACTATGTGTATAAGCCTATTTATTACAAACGAAATCACATATTGATACGGTGTCCTTTCTGTGGAGACAGTGTTAAAAATGTTATGCATGCTCATTTGTATATTGAACCAGATTTGATGGTATTTTGGTGTGCAAGATGTTATGAAGGTGGTTCGCTAGCCTATCTGTTAACCAAAATCAGAGACAGATTTTCAATTGATGTAAATCCGATAATAAACCAATTACGTAATGTTATAGTTAGTAACATTAGCTTACAAAAATCAAAACAAATAAACTTAGATAAAACTTACATTGAGATGCAAAAACTAAAACAAAGATTAAGTCAAGAGTCTATTGCTAGGTATAGAAATGAGCTAGAGTATTACTTCATCAAAAAGCAAATCAATATCAGTGAACATGTATTACATCAATTACCGATTGCTATGTATGATGTAGTGTACGATTATTTGCAACCACATAAAGATAGATTGGATAATTCACTAGTTGTATTTACAATCGGTAATAGAGTAATTTACAGATATGATTATTTGAGTTTGTTACATAACTTCAAAACAGAAAGAAGGTTTATGAATCTCTATCTAGCAATAGGTAAAAGCTATCAAGCTTTACAATATAGTTTGTTTACATTGCTACCATACAACTTTGATAGAAAGTTTTATCAATCATACAATCTAAGCAGAAAAAATTTACTACTTGTTTCTGAAGGATTAACTGATATGATATTGTATGCAGAACATTTACTAACAAGTGTAGATACACCAATAACTTGCTTAGTGTTAAATGGTAAATGGTATGAAATCATAAAAGACTTTGAACCTTTGTTTGACAATATTACAGTAATTGTTGATAATGATGCTGCAACTAAAGCATACATAGCTGGTCTCAAGATAAACAGTAAACTAAGTTTTGTTATACCAGTTACAGGTAATGATCTTAGAGAGAGTAAAAAATATCTTGAAGTAGAAATTTAATGAGCACATTTTTTGAATGATAGATTTAATACAACAAAACTATTCTAAATTGAAAGCAATAGAAGAGTTTAGTTTTAAACATATGCTTAGTTCATCAGCAGCTAAAGACTTAGTTGATAACTTAGTTGCAGAACAAAACAACACATATTTAAGCAAGATATACAATCATCTTATAGATAACAACATATTAGTTGTAACATATGACAGAGATTTGATTAGCAGAACTATAACATACTTTCTTGGTTTAATGGTTAGAGGTCCTATGGTTTTAGGTTTCCATAGTCCAGAGGATAAAAAGATTTATTTGTTGATAGATAACAACTACATAGTATCCAAGCATACAAACCAACATATTAATAAGAGAATTATACAAACATTAATACATGAAACTGTTCATTATTTTGCTACAGTAAAACCAAAAGAATTTTGTAAACAATTTGATACAATAATACAACGATTCTTCAAACTTGTTTTCTCAAACATAGACCCTAGGTTGGAGTATTATAAAATTGCAGATAGTTATTATGATTTGTTATACAACAGTAGAAAACAAATCTTTACAAAAAGTTATTATCAGACTTGGTTTGATACATTTATAAACTATGGGAATGATGAAGTATTAAATGCTTTTGTTAAAGATTCACAGTATGATAAGGCATTTAACTACATGATTAAACATCCAGTTTATTTAAAGATCGTTGCTACACTCTATGTGGCAAATGGAAAAAGAGAAGCTATACCCTATTCTTTCTTTGCTGATATGTATAATGCCTATGTTAAGCTAACAGGTCAGTTAACAATTAACCTATACTATCAGGAGTTATTTTATCCCGATGAAGTAATATGTGTGCTATCAGAAACAGATAAAAAGAGAGACAATATATTACAAAAGTTGTTACACTTGATCTAAATTTTTTTGCATGAGTAACTTGACATATAAACCAACACAAATATTAACTGCTACTATGTTATGCGTTCCATTTCTAAGATTTAACGATCCAAATAGATTGCAGATGGCTTCCAACCATCTAAGACAATCCCTACCTTTGATTAATGCTGAAATTCCGAGGATAAGAACTGGATTTGAGAATGTAATTGTTAAGAAAGCAGAAAGCTTTTACATTGAGACAAATACTTTTGAGAAAATTGATGAATTTATAGTTAAAACAGATGAAGGTTTGAAGTTTAATGCTATGTTTTTAAAATATGATGAGAAATTAAAAGTTGCATACAATCCTTATCATATATGTTTTGTCAGAGATATTGTTAGCGGTGGTTGGTGTCCTGAGCTCAAACTAGGAATAAATGCTTTAGTTGGTTATATGTCTTACTATGGTTTCAACTATCAAGATGCTGTAGTAATATCTGAATCTTTTGCTAAAAGACTAACACATATAGAGAGAAAAGTATTTGTTATTAGATTGCCTGCAAATAGTCAATTAAAACATATCAGTAGTACTGACAATACTATTAGTTTGATACCAATACCAGGTAAAACATACAATACACTAATATCCTATGAGTATATTGAAGCAGGTGTATTACAACGAAAACAAATTAATGTTGACAATTTACTTGTAGTTGATGTAAGAGTTAAAGCTCTACCAAATTACAGATTACCTGCATCAATAGCAGAATTCATCAAGAAAGCAAAGAAACCATTCAAACTAGCAAAATTAGAAACAGAACCTACACAAAAATATCCTATTGTTATACAAATAATTGGTTATGTTACCAGAGAAGCAACAATAGGAGATAAACTAACAAATAGACATGGAAACAAAGGAGTCATTGGCTTGATTGTTCCTGATGAAGAAATGCCCAAAACAAAAGACGGAAAGATATTAGATATATTGTTCTCTCCTCTTTCTGTTCCATCCAGAATGAACCTAGGACAATTAATGGAAAATTTGCTTGCAAAAATTGTCGTTAAGGTTGAACAACAAGCGTTAGATTTGCTTGATAAGAATATGAGGGATAAAGCTCAAAAAATGTTGCTAGACTTTTTAAAGAGAGTTGAAAAACGAAGTGCATTTCATCATTTAATTGACAATGTTTTAACTAAAAGATGGGATTTATTGGAGTATAACCTAACAAAATATGGATTGAGCATCATACAACCACCTTTTAGTGAATTGAATGCAGAAGAGATAAAACAATTAGCCAAAGACTATAATGTCAAGGAAATAGATTATGTTAGAGTAGACAATTATGATGTTAGTATCAATGTGGGTTATCAAACTATATTAAAATTAGAACATTTAGCATCAAGCAAAGTAACAGGAGCAGGCCTAACAAACAATGAATACACTAATCCACAAAGAATCGGAGAGATGGAAACTTGGAATATCATTGCTCACGATTATGATGAAATTAAGAGATTATTCCGCAGAAGTTATGAATTTGAAAAACTATCCTACTATAGCGATAAGTTTGGCTTTGATAGTTATATATTCAAACCTGATGTAAATAATGTATATCAAGTTTACAAGAAAGTTTTATTCAATGAGTAATCTTTTTTTATTACAGCACAAATGTAGATGCATATAACAGAAGTAGTTGAGTATGTAAAAGGTATGCTAACAGGCTATGCAATTGATTTGGAGATAGATGATCAACAAATACAGAACATTATAAAAAATAGTGTCATATCGATACTAAACCAATATGTTCCACAAGTTAAGATCAGAACAATACCTCTAGCAAATTTTGATAACACAACTTGGACTGTGGAATTACCTGAACAACAAGTTGTTAATATATTACATGTTAGCACGAAGCCATTTCCTCTGTATCCGTTAACATTGGCTAGTATACAAAGTTTGATAACTGCTCAAGAATTTGCTTCGAATAGAATTATAGATAGTTACTCCTATATGTATGATGTTAGATTTAGTTTCATACCTCCAAACAAATTACAACTATACAGTCAACCAATGTCCGATATAGTTGTAATGTATAGTTGCAGTTACAAAGATGATTTATCAGATGTCCCAAATAGTCTTGAATATTTGGTTAAAGCTCTTGCTCTTGCAAACGTTAAAATAGCAATAGGCAATATACGTACAAAATATCAAAGTTTCGACACTCCATTTGGAAGCATAACACTAGCATATGATATAAAACAAGAGGGTATGGATGAACTGAGAACAATAATAGAGGAATTGAAAGTATCTCCTCCACCCATACCCGTTATGGTAGTGTAAGTATAACAACTTGTCTAAATTTATATTACATGAGTACTTTTCCTTTAAAACAAGGACTTTATACGATTGTTAGGGATCGTCAGAATGGTAAAATTGGCTTATGTGCACCATTCACTGTCAGGAATGTTGTATTACCTCTAAACATTAATCAATATAAAATACATTTCATAACAAGATTTGATGAAAACAAACATGAAAAAATAATCGAATTATTTCTGATAGATGAAGAATTACAGAAACAATTGAAAAATATGGCTCCGTATGGTGTTTACATTGTACAGGATATGGAAACAAACTACTATGGCTTAAATGTACCCTTTGAATTTAGATATGAAACTCCATTTCAATTAAGAGTTGATGGAGAGATATACACTATTGCATTCATACGCTACGGTAAGATAGAAGATGAAAGATTCAAAAAAGTAAGAAAAATATAAAAAAATCTCTTTTTTTGCTAGGCTAGGTTTGTGGATAATAACACTACTAACAAATCTCTGTATAACGGATGGCTCTCATCAAGATATGTAGATAGGTTATTTGATAGTTCATTTGCAAAAGTTGTTAATCTATTATCTTCTATGTCAAATGAAGTTGTGTAGTATATGTATGCTCTTGGATTAGTAGCAAACAGTGTAGCTAGAAAATCAATTAACTCATTTGAGACATTACTAAATGTTATAGTTGTTCCTGATGGTGTATTTGTTAGCAATGCTTCCAAGGATTGTAAGTATTGATCTCTTGTAATGGTAGGCTGTATCGTTTCAGGTAGAATAGCAATTCCTACTAGTAAATCCTTAACTCCACTTATAGCGTTATCGCAATATGGAGATCGTATTAGGTTAATGTAAACATGATCATAAAATCCTATTATATCCAATAGAATTCTACAAGAACCACCTGTTAAACACTCAGACCTGTAAACTTGTGGACTAAAACAAATTGGTGATTCTACATTATCATTTATACATACGAATGCATCTGTATGTATGGTATAGCATTGCTCGTGAAATTGTTCCTCGTATTCCAAAAATCTGTTATTAATCTCATGTGACATCAAGTATAAAATTTTGTAGATAGTTGCCATCTGTTTATTGTGTTGTTCAATATAATCTAGCAAATCATAAACATATTTATCTACTCTTTGTGGACTAAAACAAATTGATGATTCTACATTATCATTTACACATATGAATGCATTCGCATGTTTGGTATAGGATTGTTTTAGAAAATCGTAAAATTGTTTTTTGTATTCCAAAAATCTGTTATTAATCTCATAGACCGAATCACAAATTGTACTCATACTGTTTGCAGAATTCAAGCAAATATTATTGGTAAAACCTAAATGTAAAAGGAAAAGTTCATCTTTTTGATTGTTATATAGTATGTTCTCAACTAAAACAGAACAATCAATATTATCTGAGTCTTCATTACTACAACTTGAACAATATATATTTCTAATCAAGTCAACTATATAGAAATATTGCTTCATGTTGGTAGTTGCTTACTGATTAGCACAAAATTTATGCTTGCACAGCAAAAGCCAATATCATCTAAGCTAAGAAACAAGCTATTGGTGTTGATAAATAGATTAGGAGTAAGAAGTTTGAATGATCTCATACTAAATCAAAAAATAAACAAGAAATTTTACAAGTATGTATTTGACATACATGTTAACGCAAACGATATTAGTGAAACTCTTGTTAACAATCTATACACAAACATAAAGCAATTTTATGCAAAACATGGATTAAATATAACTTTGAATAGTTCAGATATTGCAACTCTGATAGGACTTAGGGCTGGAACCTATGCAACCTTAAAGCTTATTAAACAAAAAGTTTTGTTTGATGAAAATTATGCTCAGATAAAACCTAGTTCTGATGTGACAATAGATAGTTTTATAGAATCTGTTATTACAACAAAGGATTACAATATATCTTACTTCTTACTGTATTTGGATTATACACCTGATGATTTATTAAATTTGTTGCTTGATGGTATTAACATACTTACAAAAGCAGACAAATATGATAGCGATTACAATTTTGCTGCTGTAACAATGATTTTGTATATATCCATAATTGTTAAAACTATTCGTGATAGTTATAGTAGATTGGTTAGATCGTCTCCACTATATGGAACAATATTGTATTTATCCTTCATGATAAGATATTATGTTATATTGTTGGAATTGAGAAACAATTTAAAAAACATAATGACTAAAATTAGTGATGCTGAAATAGAGGGAACAACATTAAAGAAATATAAACAAATAAAACAGGATTATCTCAGATTTCTAATACAACCCACAAAAATTTATCCATCAAGCATGTAAAATTATACTACATCTTCAGCTTTTACAGGAACAAGTATTATATCTGCCATAATCGCTTCACAATTATTTTTTTCTTCTTCATCTAACTCAATAATTTCTCCTGGATATATGTAGTTGAGTTTACGAATAGGATTATCTTCTTTTACATCTAGCATGCTAATCAATATTGGTTGACTTGATCCACTTTTACGATTGATGATATATTTTTGTCTACGCATTGTAAATAAATGCTAAATAGGTAAAAAAGCTAACAAGGTTATGGCTTCATTGCAAGCAAGTGATCTAGTAATAGCTTACAATGTTGGGAAAATACTTAAAAATGTCAAAATATACACTAGTAAACAAGAAGTTGCTCTTACAGATGATGTAGATATATTGGATGTATTACTTGAACAAACATCTAGTAATGCAACAGTACATATAAAAAATGTAGCCATAGGTAAAACCAGTATACCCGTTTCTGATATTAGAGTAGAGGTAGAAGGTAATGTAAATAGAGTTGTTACATTTAAAGACGAAAATCAAGTTAAGGAAATACAAACAAAGCTAGCAGATTCAATTAACCAAAATCCAAACGGTAAAATTAAAATGATTTTTAAGGAAGCAGAAAGAAAAGTCGAAGTGTATTATAACGATCAACTTATATCAGAGGGTAGATTAATATCACTAAATCCAGTTAACTTAGTTAGCAAAGGAACTGCTGTTAAAGAGTTTGCTCAGGAATTTGATTTTAGCGAACAACAATTAAACAAAGGTAGTGGAATAGTAGCTATAAAGAAGGAAGATCAAAGTGTCACATTGGTGTTTGATGATGGTGAAGAAGTAAAAGTTGATAGGACAATCTTTGAGTTCATGAAGCCAATAATAACTGCCGTAAAACAGGAACAAGAACAAACAGGAAATCAAAATAATACCATATCAAATCGTGGTAAAGGAGCAATCATAGTTGGTGCACTAAAGCTTCCTGTGGTTGTGTTCAAAGTGGTTATAACTAATCTCTTTAGAGTTCTACGAGCTGTTATAACCAATAAATTCCTACTAGTGTTTCTGCTTGGTGCAGGTTTAACTATAATACTACTTAAGTTTGTCATTCCCTATGTTACTTCAATTGAAGGAGTTGATCAAGTTTTAGGAAAAGTTTCATCTACATTCAAATCTATCATTAGTCATCTTGGTATTGGAAAGGGAATTGAAGAGACAACAACATCAGCAACAACAAATGATACTACAACTCAAACATCTCAAGTAAGTGAATCAACTATACTTCCAAGAATAGCTATTGGTGCTGGTATAGGATTAGTTATAGCCTTTGCAATAAGAAAGTTGCTTAATAGTAAAAACAATTTAAAACAGGAATCTATTGAGCGAATAATTGAAAAAGAGTATACTATTCCTTCAGCAGTTATTCCAGATTTTAATACTGTTGTAAGTTCTAATCCGAATTTAGCCTTAGTTATAAGTGTACTTTGTTTGTATTCAATCCTCTGGATCGGATACTATATACTTGATAAATTTGGACAAGGTTTCCTAACAGGTATTTTATCGATTTTAAGTATATTGTCATTTATTGGTTTTATGGTAATTATAGCTTATGCAATGTCTGGTGGAAAGCTAGACACTACTAATACCATTCTTGCGATAGTAAAAACTGGTTATCAGGTTGTGAAATTTATATTCAGTGGTGTTGCTTATTTATTTCAACATTTCGGACAATTACCAGGACTTATACAATTCATAGCGATATTTTCAACAGGAGTATTTCTACTTGTTGCTTTCACACGTATAAGATCAATGCTAACAGGTGGTAATGTTATCACTATGGTAAACAGAGTTAGACAAGGACCAACGGTTCAAGATGCAGCTCTAGCTTATCGTGCGGCATAATATTTTTTTGTTAGCATCAGCTAAATGGAGAAAAAAGCGAAAGCTTTGCAATTCATAGCCTATCTAACAGAGCTTACAAGATACTATCCTTATAGATTTGCTTTGATATACAATCCTCTACTTAAAAAATATATTGAAGATTATTTTCGAAAAACAAAAAACGGCACAGAATTTATAGAAGCAAGAGGAAATATTTTAGTTAGTAAAACAGGTATCCTAACACCATACTACTTTAAAAACAATTATTTGCTTTGTCCTATATTCTCTAACATAAGTTTTGCGTTCGATGATAAGAGTTTGCAAACTATAGATATATTGACTCATGCTGGAAGTTATCAATTACCATATCTAGCTAACTTAGCAGGAACTATATCTATCTCATATCTTGAAATGATGAACCCTATCGTATCAAAAATACATAGCTTATGGTTTTCTTTTGTTCAGCAGGCAAGTTATGACT
>Ga0081478_138319_pt1 | contig 16734 bp, 13 predicted proteins | sample OctSprmetagenome_FD_70983 | JGI IMG/M metagenome (GOLD analysis project Ga0081478, IMG submission 70983) | Hot spring and microbial mat streamer communities from Octopus Spring Streamers, Yellowstone National Park, USA - T=80-84 v2 (version 2) | ecosystem: Environmental > Aquatic > Thermal... | reverse complement strand
AGAGAGCCGAGATCGTAGGCGGGGAGGCAGCGATAAAACTAGTAGAGGATGTAGCAACAGGAGCAACACTAGACAGACACGCATCAGACATGATACCACTATACCTAGCACTAGCAAAAGGAACATCGAGGATACACGGAGCAAAACTAACACTACACACAATAACAGTACTAGAGCTCCTAAAACAAACACTAGACATAGACTACACACTAGAAGGAAACGAAGGAAAACCATTCAAAGCAACCTTATACTGTTAAACCCTCATCCAACTCCATTAAGTGGATCCCCGGGTGGAGATAGAGCATCTTTCAATTCCATTGAATGGATTCTAGTAGGATTACTAATGGTGTCGCTGAACGACCCGCTGGCATCCACTTTCAATTCCATTGAATGGATTCTTCACGCTTTTAAGCTCTGGTCGGCCCTCTCCTAACCCCCCCTTTCAATTCCATTGAATGGATTCTGATGTGTTAGTTGCCAGCCTGTTGATGGCGTTAATGAACGTCTTCTTTCAATTCCATTGAATGGATTCCCATAGACGCGGTGACATCATCATCAAGGCTCTCGTAGCTCATCTTTCAATTCCATTGAATGGATTCCCACTATGCCCTTGGAGAGCCTAGCCCCCAACTCCTCCGATAAATCTTTCAATTCCATTGAATGGATTCGGTTCACATCTCTGATAGGGCGCAGGGTCTCAGGAAAGAACTCGTAGCTTTCAATTCCATTGAATGGATTCTATGACCACCAGCTTGGATTGAAGATCTGCTCCGAAACTCTTTCAATTCCATTGAATGGATTCTTGATTATAAGGGCTTTGGCTCCTTCTCCATTGTGATGTATCACTTTCAATTCCATTGAATGGATTCCACGCCCTGATCATCTCAAGCTTCCCGTTCTCCACCAAGATGCTTTCAATTCCATTGAATGGATTCAAGGGAGGCTATACAGTATGATAATTCAAAATGGATTATCATCTTTCAATTCCATTGAATGGATTCGCCCCACTTGAAGGTCATGGCCTGCACCACGCCGGCGTCGAGTACTTTCAATTCCATTGAATGGATTCGCTAGACCGCGAGCTCCGCTGAACCCCCGCGCGCTCCAAGACTTTCAATTCCATTGAATGGATTCTGGGTGCTGGCGTGCCGACCGCACCTAGTGCCCTAGAGCACTTTCAATTCCATTGAATGGATTCTTATGGGGGTTTAGAGAACTGGTATACCAGACTCTCTAGGATCTTTCAATTCCATTGAATGGATTCCTTATACACATCATGTAGTATGTATGCTGTCTCACATGTACCATCTTTCAATTCCATTGAATGGATTCGAGGTTATACAGTATGCGATAGACCAAGCTAACGCCCTAGGCTTTCAATTCCATTGAATGGATTCGGGTAGCCGTGGGCCCTCTCAACCCTGTAGAGCCTACCACACTTCTTTCAATTCCATTGAATGGATTCCCCAGGGCATCTACTACCACCCCCTACTCACTTATACATCTTTCAATTCCATTGAATGGATTCACTACATAGACCTCTCCGGCAGAGGCAACCACGGTGTGGGCTACTTTCAATTCCATTGAATGGATTCACAGATGCAATCTAACAGGCCATCATTAGCTGATGAACTAGCACCTTTCAATTCCACTGAATGGATTCGTGCTCCCGCCGCTCGCTAGCGTACCACTTCGTGAACTCAGCTCTTTCAATTCCATTGAATGGATTCCTCTGGGCACCATAGACCCCACTCATAGTCCCGAAACCTGCCTTTCAATTCCATTGAATGGATTCCCACGTTATGGTCACACTCATGCCGGCCAGGGGCGCGGTGCCCGTCTTTCAATTCCATTGAATGGATTCTGTATACCTAGGCTTAAATAGGTATACATGAAGGAAGGTGGACTTTCAATTCCATTGAATGGATTCCATATGAAGAACTTCACGAGATAATGTGGGTTGTGAACGAGCTTTCAATTCCATTGAATGGATTCCGCAGGGCTGGGCTACTGCGTCGGCACGTGGAAGATAGGTACTTTCAATTCCATTGAATGGATTCGGGGTGTGTTGCGCACGGTTTTGAGTAGCTCGACTGCACGAGCGACTTTCAATTCCATTGAATGGATTCAACCTCATACCACCTTACACCTCCACCCCCTGTTTTTCGGGGCTCTTTCAATTCCATTGAATGGATTCCAGAGCATCAACTGTATCGTCCACGATGTTCGCTGCTCTCTTCTCCTTTCAATTCCATTGAATGGATTCTCACACATACAAATCCTCTTTACCATATTCTCAGCCTCCCTTTCAATTCCATTGAATGGATTCGATCCAACTTGAGAGAGCATCGAAGGCATCGGAGTACGTTACTTTCAATTCCATTGAATGGATTCCGAGAGGCTGGCTGTCAAGGGTGAGAGGTTCGAGTACACTTTCAATTCCATTGAATGGATTCTTTTAGACGTGTGTAAGACCTACAAGGTGGAGGGTGATTAGAGCTTTCAATTCCATTGAATGGATTCTGCCAGCCAAGCTAGCCGAGCTCATTGATCGTTTTGTGGAGAGCTTTCAATTCCATTGAATGGATTCGGCCCGGGTCATCCTTGCCCGCACCCCCCGCCACCCCGTTACCTTTCAATTCCATTGAATGGATTCAAGGCTATGCTAGCCAGCTTGATCAAACTGTTGACGTCCCTTATTCTTTCAATTCCATTGAATGGATTCCGCCAAGATGAGGACAGCCACGGGCTATGCCTGGGACAAGTATCTTTCAATTCCATTGAATGGATTCGAAAGGGTAAAATCGTCTATGACCACCAGCTTGGATTGAAGATCTTTCAATTCCATTGAATGGATTCAAGGGTAATGAATTGAGTGAAGAAGAACCTTATTCCCTTTCAATTCCATTGAATGGATTCACCATTCCAACAAGCACACCTTCTACAAGTTCAAAGTGCCCCTGGCTTTCAATTCCATTGAATGGATTCTCGGTCGGCTAGGAGCAAGAGGTACCCATACTGGTTCAGGGGCTACTTTCAATTCCATTGAATGGATTCAAGGCATAGGATGGAAGTGGAAGAGGTCGTCAAGCTGCTTAGATCTCTTTCAATTCCATTGAATGGATTCATAGTAAGAAGTCATGCGGGTAGAAGCGAAAATCGGGCATTGGCTTTCAATTCCATTGAATGGATTCATGGATGAGATTCAAAAGATGAGACGTGACCCAAGGTATACTTTCAATTCCATTGAATGGATTCGCGCCCAGGTCGGCTATGGAGGCGACGCCCCTCAGTATGACGTATGCTTTCAATTCCATTGAATGGATTCAAGGGAAGGTTTAGGTTGGGCTAAGGAAAAGGAGAGGCGTCACTTTCAATTCCATTGAATGGATTCAGACCTGCTCATGTTCATTCTTCTCGCCAGCCTATCCAGCTCATCTTTCAATTCCATTGAATGGATTCAGGTCGTCGAGGATAAGGAGCCCGTGGTCTTCGCTGTTTATAAGCTTTCAATTCCATTGAATGGATTCACAAATAGCAATATATCACACCCCACCAGAATTTGATAAACTTTCAATTCCATTGAATGGATTCAGCCTCTCGTGTGACACACCTCTACACCTTCAAGTTAAAACGTCATCTTTCAATTCCATTGAATGGATTCCTGTATGCTTCTGATCTTAGCCTTTGCCTCCTCTACCTCCTCTCTCTTTCAATTCCATTGAATGGATTCGGTCGTAGATCTGGTCAGGAACCACCCGCAGGAGATAGAGGGTCTTTCAATTCCATTGAATGGATTCCACGTCCTCTATAGTGGCCTCGTTAACGAACTCAACCCTGGGATCCTTTCAATTCCATTGAATGGATTCGTCTTGGGTGTAGGCATACCCTACACCAATCTAGTTAAGGTTAGGCTTTCAATTCCATTGAATGGATTCCCTAGAAAGAAGATATCAAAATGCTAAGATAACAGTTCTATACGACTTTCAATTCCATTGAATGGATTCGCCCACTTGAAGAGCTGCGGCTGCACCTTGACCAGCTCCCTCCACCTTTCAATTCCATTGAATGGATTCAGGCTATCAGAGGTGCTCAACAAACCACTACTGCACAGGTACACTTTCAATTCCATTGAATGGATTCAGGGCTACCTAAGGAGCCTAGCCCTAGAAGCCTCCAAGCTAACCTTTCAATTCCATTGAATGGATTCACTTGACATAATTGGCGAGGTATTCCTTGTCGTGGTGAAGGTTCTTTCAATTCCATTGAATGGATTCAGCCTATGCTTGAGATCTGGCCGGTGATCCCGGACATAGTGGATCTTTCAATTCCATTGAATGGATTCGGTCATCCAGTCGTAGTCCGCGAACTGCGAGTATATGAAGTCGTCTTTCAATTCCATTGAATGGATTCGCGAGCTGGGCTAGTTTAAACCACCCCATGCAACCCAACTTCTTTCAATTCCATTGAATGGATTCGCGATGAGCGTATATTGTGTGATGGCCATGGCAGTATATTATGCTTTCAATTCCATTGAATGGATTCCTGTGCTACCTACCTACTGAGTCTGAGTTTCCGAGTTTCTTTCAATTCCATTGAATGGATTCAAAAGATGGAAAAGGGGGGGAGTTCGGATAGAGGTAGTTCTATCCTTTCAATTCCATTGAATGGATTCTCCGAACCCCCAGGACCCCCAGGACCCCCATATAATGTTTATATCTTTCAATTCCATTGAATGGATTCTTGAATCAAGTATTGTGAGGTTTGTCGATCTCGCAGACAGATACTCCTTTCAATTCCATTGAATGGATTCCCGATTTCGGTGCTCACTATCCTCATGTGCCCGGGGTTCATCTTCTTTCAATTCCATTGAATGGATTCAGAGTGCTTCACCACCTCCAGGAGCCTCCCCTCCGTGAGCTCCTCCTTTCAATTCCATTGAATGGATTCTGCAGGGCTTATCGATAGGGTTAGGGTTGGGCTTGAGGTTGTAGTCTTTCAATTCCATTGAATGGATTCTTCTAGTAACACTAGGCCTCACATAGTACTTAACATACCTTATTACTTTCAATTCCATTGAATGGATTCCAGGATGGATACCAGTGCCAACAGCCCTACTAGCCATGCTGATAGTCATCTTTCAATTCCATTGAATGGATTCAGGGTTCGATATGCTACCATAGGATACTGTTGAGAGCGGTGATACTTTCAATTCCATTGAATGGATTCCTACACCACGCTGTCAACGTTCCTGAACACGGCCGTGAGCATAGAGGAGCCTTTCAATTCCATTGAATGGATTCCTGATGGTTCCATTCCTGTTCCATTCCTGTTCCTATTAGACTGCCTTTCAATTCCATTGAATGGATTCTACACCATTACGCTTCATGTTCACTGTGGAAATTTCTCTCATCTCCATTGTATGGATTCTATTCCATTAAGCCCCCGGGTGGGGGCTCCATGTATATGGTGTGAGGTCGGGTATTTAAGCTTTTCGCTTCTATCTCTCATTGGATTTCCCATGTTGTGGATAGGAGTTTCCATTGTATACTGTTAGCACACAAGTTAATGGATAGGGTGTCCAAGGGTAACGTATATAAGCTTTGGTTCATGTGGGGTTTTTAAGCTTCCTTTGGTGTACTTGTTATCTAGGTGTCTTCTCTATGGGTAGGTTGTTTGTTTTCACTCTCGGCTTTACAGAGTCTTTTGCTCTTAGGAGGTTTAATGCTCTCTCTGCAGGTCATGGTGATGGTTTTATTTGTTTTACTGTTAGGCCTGTTGTTAGTAGTGTTGTTAGTGCTTATCAGACTCTTGTGGCCTATGCTGGTAAGCTTAATGTCTCCTCTTTCGGCCTCATCGATTTTGATGCGTCCGATGTTCCTGGTGCTGTCTACTCTATTGTTGATGGTGTTGTTAGAGTTCTTAGATCTGGTGGTTTTGATGTTGTTGTTTTCGATGTTAGTGGTGGTATGAGGCTTCTCGTTGTCTCCGCTACTTTATCTGCTATCATGCTCTCTAGGTTTGTTAATGTTATCTTCTATGTGAGTGGTGAGGGTGGAGAGTATGTGGAGTTTAAGTTGGACTCAAAGGATTTTAATGTGGTATCGCTACCTCAGGTTTCTAGTGAGGATTTAAAGATCTTAGGGTTGCTTGTGGAGAGCGAGGGTTTAGGCGTTGAAGGTATAGCTGGGAGGCTGGGGTTATCTGGTAAGACTGTTGCTAATAGGCTGACGTTCCTTCAGAGGATGGGTCTTGTGTATAGGAGGGGTAGAGGTGGTGGAGTCTACCTAACAGGCTGGGGTAAGCTTACACGTTTGATGGAGGAGCTTAGGGCATTGAAGGGCATAGCCTCCGGTACCAGCAGTACCTACACTTAGGCTCAGGCTGTCTAACATTTGGAGGCTCCTCCGAGTCTAAGACCATCCTATAGCCTTCGAGAGCCCTTCTAGCCTCATCGAGGAGATTGCTGGAAACAGGGACCCTGTAGATATCACCACCCATGTAGAGTATAGCCTCCCTTACATAGCCGAGCTCCCCAGCTAGGAGAGCGTAGAGCGCCAGCTGAACTTTGAAATGCCTAGACCACTGGATCCTTCTCTTAAAAGCCTTAATCTCCGCCACCACAAGTCTCCTCTCACCGGCAACAAGGTCTATGACACCAGCCAACCCCAGCCTAGAGCTCCTAACAGGAACCTCAACCCTCCACGGCTTAGGTAGGCCTAGCTCCTCAGCAACCCTCAACTTAAACTGTGCATCAGCCTTAGACTTCCCCGACTCCATGCTAGGCGTTGGAGGCTCCACGTAGCCCATCCTAGCTCTAACCCAGGCCAGGGCAGGGCAGAATATGTAGTCCTTGACCTCGGCCACCTGAACGTAGCCGTAGCTGTCTCATATATGTCTCAAGACAGTTGAGAGAGTCTCATGAAGCTGTCTCGCGAGACAGCCGAGACAGATCGCTTGCGAAACGGTTACTTGTCTCGTGTGGCAGCATGATTTAACCATGCGACTGCACATCGTTGCACTCATTGCCCTTCAATTCCATTGAGTGGATTCAGTACACAATGGAAACTCCCATCCACGACACGGGAAAACTGATGGAGAATGAAAGCGAAAAACTTAAATACCAGACCCCACACCATATACATGGAGCCCCCACCCGGGGGCTCAATGGAATAGAATCCATACAATGGAATTGAAAGGTAAGCATTGATAGGCCCGTAATGGAGGTGTATAGTATAAGAATCCATATAGTGGAATTGAAATAGAACTATTCTTAGCCGGAGGACCCAGGATCATAGTAGTCTCAGCGCTACTAGCAGCACTCCTACTACCCCCGAGCATTCTAGGAAGGTTAGAGTTGTAGTTGAGGGAGAGGCCTTCACAGCATCCCTATAAGTCGACATCGGCACACTACAAAAGCTACTCACACTAGATCATATAGAGAGGAGAATCCTACTAACACTATTCGAACACCAACAAGGCCTCACAGCCCCCAAAATAGCATTGGTATCAAAGACACCTAAAACATCGATTTACAGAAAGCTACATACTCTGGAAAGCCAAGGTCTGGTAAAGAAAGTGGATGGGCGGTACAAGCTAGAAGACTCGCTAAAAGACCTAATGAGAATCCTGCCATTACGTGGTACATAAAGGGAAACTAAGTTTATGGTTGAAATAAAGGTAGTTTAATCCGCAAAAGTGTACAAACTAAGATACTCGACAAAGTACCTAGAACCATGAGCGTTTTTATACCCCCTCAACTAACACGTAACCGTGAGGTGGGATAATGGCGTCAGAAGTTAGGATTAGTTCTCTAAGTGATGAAGAAAGGAGAGCAATAATGAATATCGCACGAGCCCTCTCATACTTTGCCAGAGAACGGGCATATGGGTACCTAGATAGAATAGCCAACTCCTTCTCGCAGGCAACACTAAGACATGTACTCTCAGAGTCTCTTAGGAGTCTCAAGAGCGAGAAAGATAGAGAGTCTGAAGATAGTGAGTATAAGATATTTATGCCTACGGCAAGCGATGTAGAGATATTCTTGAAGCTCGCCGAGAGAGATCTTAGTGTTGCTAAGATTGTTGCCTCCCTAGCTATAGCATACTCGTGGAGCCCTAGAGAAGGGTGAGGTGGGATGGTTAGCTTATCCATGAGCTTAAGAATTGAAGTAAACGCTGAGGCTTTTAACGCTGTTGAAACCGTTGGCAACTTGACTAAACATAGGAGGGCCCCAATGATAATTCCAACAGAGAGTGGTTACAGGCTTATCTACGTTCCTGCAGTAAGTGGAGAGTCGATTGCTAACGCCTATCAGAGGAACTTAGTTGAAGCTACAAAAATCATATACCAATCTAACCCTCCGCTCACCCAATGGGATTTGAGATACGAGTTTTCCAAGTTCATGGATAATAGTCATCTTACACCAAACCTGTTAAAGATAGTGCAATCGAAGCCTAAAGATATAACGTCAGCTAAACATGAATTCGAGAAGATAGCTATCAGGGAGTCTATAGTGGCTGACATTGGAGGTTTTCTATATGCTGAAGAGGCTTTTCCGGTCAAAAGAACCTCTAGATTCTATTCTGGATACATGCTACCAACATACGACTCTATAGAGGCAACAGCTATTGAAGCACAATTCCACGCTAGGCACATGCCGGCTGAGGCGGGAGCTGGCGGGCAGAGGGCTGCCCAGATGATCTACTATGTAGAAATAGCGTCAGCCTTATATGGAGTCACTATCATGCTGGATATCGATGGAATAGGGAGGACCTCGCTAGTGAAGATTGAAGATGCCGTGGATCCCGGTGAAAGAGCTAACAGAGTTAAAGCGGCCCTAGCAGCTCTCCAAGGTCTCTTCCTTGGAGTCGGGTTTGGTGCTAAGCTAAGCAGGTTTATGCCTGTAAAACGTGTTATCTCAGCGGTAGCTATAGTAACTAGCCCAATAGCCACCATAGCTTCTCCAGCTCAAGTGCCTAGTTACATAGAAGATACGGAGTCTAAGATCCTTAAACTTGCTTCGACCAGCGAAAGCCTCGGGATTAACACTAAATACGAGATAATAGCCTATGGAGGTAGGCCAAAGGATAATAAGACGAAAAGAGCGTCTACGGCTGAGGAGTTCTTCGAATTTGTTATAGATAGCGTCCTAAGATCCTCGGGGATTCGGAAAAGTTCATAGAAACCTTGATTAATATCACGGTAGCTAAGATTATGGTAGGGGATATGAAATGTTACACTACATAAAAGTCGCAGTTAAGCTCATATGGGGTTTCACAAGCAAAGAGCTAGTCTCGAGTAAGACAAGAGAATCTTACTTGGTGCCGCCTCCTACAACTTTAATCGGAGCATTGTCATTTGGGTATGCGAAGCTGAACAAGATTCCTGAAGAGGATCTAGATCTTAGCTCTGCTGAGAGAATTAGGAAGATGATCCTATCGGTTCACGAGAGGGTGATCGCTCCATTGATTCAGTACTCCGATATATCGAAGATACGATGGTATGATAATAGAAGTAGAATAGCCAAGTATGATGCCGTAGCATTCGGCAAGAGCTATAAGGGGGTTTCGAAGAACAAGCATGATCTCGAAGTGATCTACGTAGTTAAAGATTCAGATCAGGCTAGGATTATAGCGTCAGCCGCCCATTCTCTCATAAGAATCGGGGGATCCCACGGCCTAGCATCAGTGGAAGAAGTTGAGACAGGGCTATTATCATGCGATGTTACTAATAATGAGGTAATCACGAGATACTCTTTCTGGAATGACCTTGTTCTTAACGCGCTTCCCACCGATATTCTAGTACAGGATGTAGTCGACTATAGAAGAACTTCCATTGGAAACTATATGGGAGCCCCATTAAGACGCAGAGCTTATCCATACTCTAAGACTCTAATGTCGCCTATGGAGGTCAATGTTAAGATCGACTCGCGGAGAGCAATGGTTTGTATGGAAGGTGAGGAGGTGCTAGTAATTGAGCGATAACCAGCTAGTCATAGAGCTACCGCCTCCTGGAATGCTTATAAGGGAACTAGCGATTACGGCCATTAATATGATGGGAGAGTTTGGAGAGGTTAAGATAAGCCAGGTGGGCAATGAAGTTATAGTTTCCCACGACAATCTAGGCGTTGCATTAGGAAGTTTCTCTAGTGAGGTTAACTTGATCTACGAGGTAAAGAGCGATAAAGTCAAGTGGCCGCGCCTTCATGTCAACGATAAGGGGACGCTCAAGAAAGCTATTCCGCAGGCTCAACTCAGCTCAATGGAGTCGTACGGAGATGTTTCAATATATTATGTTAACAAGCTTCCAGAACTCCTAGGTCAAGGCGGCAGACTTTCAATTAGGTTAAGCAGAGATTCAATTACGCTTGGTCAAGGAGAGATCTCAATGTTCCAACTATTCAAGGTTGAGTTATATGAAAGAGGCTTATCGTTTAACCAGCCTTACCAAATGGAACTTAGTGTTAGATTTGATGAGGCGTGGGCATCACTACTTCTATCTGGGTTTATACTTTCATATATGGGGAAGGGAAGAGACGGCAGTATTGATATATCAACAGTTCCAGAAGTTACCTTAGAGCCTTGCTCCCGAGATTCCTGGTTAGCAGTAAACCTGGCTAGCACGCTTTACAATGTGCCGACGAATCCTACAATCCCATACATTCTATACATGTACGCGACCTCGATTCTATTGGAAGAGCCAAGTAGCAGGAGGTCCATGTTGTCGAATGCCCCCAAGTACCTAGAGTTCTTTGATAGGATTTTCTCGAGAGAATGTAAGGGGAGGTGGGATAGAGGTGTTGCACTTAGAGTTCATAGAATTGCTGCAACCGGGAAAACTTTTACAGAGATTTCGAGGGAGGATTTAGTGGTCGGAGCTGGAGTAGCTAAGCTAGCAGATTTATGTACTAAAGAAGGTTGCGAATGTCTTCAACAACTGAGAGGTGTAATCGAGAAAAGCTTGGGAGCTCGTGAGCCTAAGATATTGAATGCTGTTACAATGCTGTACGAAGCTCTCATAGGCTCTAAGAACCCTGCAGAGGCTTCCTACTACTTGGCAAGAGCTATCAAAGATCAGGAGGAAAGAGAGGGTAGAACTTTAATTGATCGTTATTGCTTTGGAAAACTTCTAGAGATCCTTACGGGGATTAATATATCTTATATGGCTAGGCAGTAGACCTATGGAGGGTTGGTCTCAAGTGACATTAAGTTTGGGTGATCTCTATAGAAAGTCGGTCGCGGACTTCAATCTCTATAGCTCTAGGGTTGTTAGAAGCTTCATAGAGCACTCGCTGAATCAAATGGAGGCTACACTTAAATCTGAACTAGGAAATCTTATTATTGTAAGAGCTCCTCCTGGAATCGGTAAAACAGCCGTGCCAATAACTATTCTCCTCTCTACGCTCCAAGGTCGTGTTACACAGGTATCATCTGTAATCCACGTAGCCCCCACAAGAAGCCTTATAGACGACCTCGCAATCAGGCTTAAAAGCTCTCTGTCTAAGTTGTTTGGGGAAAAACTTGCTGAAGAACTAGTAGCTAGGCAACACGGATTATCACATGAGACCTCTGGCCTTGTAGCCCCATATACGATAACGACATTCGACACTTATCTTTACAATTTCTTCAAACTACCTACCGATGAGATTGTAAAGATATACCACGGTAATTACGGACATTACGAGGTACCTAGAGCAACAATACTATCGTCGCTTAACTTCTTCGACGAAACCCACATGGTGGTTGAAGAGAACTCTAAGATGTCATTGGCTTTAATCACTTCCATTAGAGCTCTGGCCGCTTTTAAGGCGCCATCAGTAGTCTCCACAGCAACATTATCCGATAGTCTCCTCAAGCGAATAGTAGATCTAGTAGGTGGCCGAGTAAAGGTCATCGACTATGAGAGCTATGTGAGGAAGAATGGAGTCGACGAGTTTTACCAAATGGAATCTAGCAAAGAGTTTAAAGCCATTAGAGATAGACCGCTTATTAATGTTGAAAATCCATGTTCAGTGGATGAGGGAGAGTTTTCAGGGCATGTAGGGGAATTGTTGTACGCTAGTGAAAGCGGGCTAAGGACGTGTATTGTGGTTAACACTATTGAGACAGCTAAATGCATATTCTCAAAACTGAAACATCGCGGCAACGTAATCTTAATCCATAGCAGATTCACTTCTGAGGATAGAATGGCTAAGCTAGAGGCCCTTAGAAAAACAAAGGGCGTCCTTCTAGTTACGACTCAAGTTCTCGAAGTAGGAGTTGATATGAACTTCGATGTGATGATATCTCAAGTGGCACCGCCAAGTAGTCTAGTTCAAAGACTCGGTAGACTAGCCAGAGGTGAATCGGCCTCCATCGGTGCATGGGCTGTATTTGCTTCAAGTGACGATCTTAAGAAAGGCTCCCACGTGTACTTACCTGCAGCCGTTAATCACAGTTGGAACGTGCTACGTAAAATGGCAGATGTCGGAGATAAGATTAACTGGCATCTTCCAGAATCTGTTAAGGGAGACTTTATAGGGTACTCTAGGCTCCTAGAAGATGCCTGGCTACAAGATGCTTTCCATGTGCCTCCGAGCTTTTACAAGACACTCACGAGCCCACTAATAGACTCTTTAAGTGTATCAGAGCTTCTAAGAGTTATTGAAGGTTTTAGAGATGAGAACATATGCTCTCTATACCCCATAGATGAGGATGTGCTTGCCACCGGAGATTTCGACTTTAAAACCTTATGGCTTAAATTTATACCGGTGCCGTGTGATTATATGCTCAAATATGCCGGACGTTTAATTGTTAACAGATATCCCGTGAGCTTACTTGAAAGGAAAGCTAGGGACGATATATCTGTAAAACCATTAGATCCCGAGCTACTTAAGAGACTTAGGGGAGAACTAAAGAAAGATCCCTTCTTCTTTTCATTTAAATACCTTGGGATAGGCATCTCTGCATCATTATACGAGGGGGGTGTCCATGGGGTCGGGGTTAAAGACGTGTTATGAGTACTACATAGCTGGGTGTAACGCTGAATATAGAGACAGGTGTTACGAATCCATGGAAGACCATATAGGTAAGATGCTCGAAGTATATAGAACCCACTTGAACATGGTGGGACTAACGGTTAGAAATGCTTACAACAACTACATTAAGGATCTTGAGATGTTATTGAGCAAGAGAGGAATTAAAACGCTTGATCTAGGGTATGCTACTGAAATAATCGAATGCGACCCCGTAGAACTTTCTATAGCTCTTCATGATGTTGGCAAGTGTACCCAGAGAAATCAGGATAGCCTTAGAGAGAGATGCACAGCTCCTCATCATGAAGCAATATCAGCTGCCTATCTCATCAACCTAGCCATATCACTTGACAGCCAATGGGGTCCTCTATTAGCCCTACCGCATGCGATTGCCATACTTTTACACCATCACTCTATGAGATCTATTGAGGAAGTGCTAAGCAAAGCTCATACTATAAGGGTAGATGAGAAGGATGTGGCTTGTGTATCCAAATGTGCTTCTGAAGCTCTGAAGAAGACGTGTTCTAAGCTAGCTAGCAATATCATTGCAGATCAATTGATTGATAAGATTCCAAATCTTCTATCTATAATTAACTATATGTTTAGACGCAGCGAAACAGCTGAAATAGCTATACCGGCCTACGGTGTTGCTCTTAGGATCACCGGCGTGCTTTCAATTCTTGATAGGTATTCGGCTGGCATTAATAGATCTTGTGGTGTGGTAAGTGAAAAAGATCTTGATAGGAGTATAGTTGAATACCTGAGAAGAAAGAGAGCCTTTGTAGAGGCTAGTAGGATTCTCAGGGATTTAGGGATCTGAGGAGTGAAGACTCACACGCTTATGCGGAGTTTAGTAAGGTGCCTTATGGGGATTTTAATGTGTGGCTTAGTGATAATGTTGATGGTATCAATAGCTGTGTTTAATGTGTCTGGAGGGTTTTCTTGAATTATGGTTAAGCCTCTCTTCCACTCTCTTATCTCTGAGGCTTCAGGGTATGTTTACACTATTAGGTTTAAGCTTGTGCCTCTGGATTCTGACGTTATACTACCATCCTTCACTTCCAAGCTTGTTAAGCAGCTTGTTTTAACCCAGCCGTGCTTCTCCCAGGTGAGGGCTTTGTACGAGTCTAAGGCGACTCTTAAGCCTGTCACCTTCAAGGTTCTACGTAGGGGTTCTAGGAGGCTCTATTCTAGTGAGGGGGGCCCGATCTTAACGGCTAGGGTTGGTGAGGTGTTGGGTGGAGAGATAGCAGTGTTTTCCAGGAAGCCGGACTTAGACCTAGGGCTTCTATCAGAGTGTAATACTAGGGTTTCACTACCACCGCTAACGTCGAGCTTCCTACTCGAAGTTGTGGAGGCAACGTTAGAGAACGTTAATGCAATGACACTGGACCTCGGCCAAACACAGTTCCTGGGGGTGAGGCTACACACACCAACACTACTATCAACAAAGCTAATGACACCACCACACCTAAGAACATCAAAGCTCATAGAAAGAATAGAAGACCTCCACAGACTAGCAGTAACACCAGCATACATATGCAATGAAGCAACAAAACTATGGCTAGCCCTAGCAAAAGACATAAACCCAGCCCAAAGCCCAACACCGTATCATCTGGGAAGAGCATGCGATATAACAATAGGAGAGGTAGACATACAAATAAAACCAGAAACAGTAACATACGATAGAGAAGGGGGGAAGACAAAGAGGATAAGAGGAGTAACAGGACACATACTATACAAAATACTAACACCGAGAATAACCCCAACAATACACAAAATACTAGCACTAACAACAAAACTAGGAATAGGAAGAAGCAGAAGCATAGGATTCGGAGAAATAGAGGTGAAACCAAAGCCACCAAAGGAAGCTTAAAACCCTACATGAACCGAAGCTTATATACGTTACCCCTGGACACCGCATCCATTAACTTGTGCGCTAACAGTATACAATGGAAACTCCCATCCACAACATGGGAAAAGCTGATAAGGGATGAGAGCGAAAAGCTTAAATACCAGACCCCACACCATATACATGGAGCCCCCACCCGGGGGCTCAATGGAATAGAATCCATACAATGGAGATGAAAGAAATTTCCACAGTGGGTCGTGATGATGCAGAATTCATTCAATGGAATTGAAAGTTACTTAGGGAGTCTAGAGTTTCTAAAGCCTTACTGGCGAGAATCCATTCAATGGAATTAAAAGAAGACATTCGATTCCATTGAACTTTCTAGAATCCGTTGAATGGAATTGAAAGTCACTCCCTTACCTTCTCCATGAGAGCTATTAGAGCGTCAACTGTTGAAACCTTTCCCTCTCTGCACATTACGTAGTTTATTTTACCTTCTGATACGTAGAGTTTAACTTTGAGGAGTGGTTGTTCAATCTCAGCGTGCTCCCTCTCATCTTCCTTTATAACATTAACCTTAAAACCGTAGAACTTAAGTTTTCTAACGATGCTATCGAGTGTGGGCTCTTCTTTAGCGATTGTGCTTCCTTTTAGGGAGTTTAGAGTTTCTAGTGCCTTGTTGGCGATGGGGGGGCAGTCTTCTTTGTACTCCTCTGCGAGCTTTTTGAGGATGGCTTCTAGTAGCCATGTGACGTTAACGTTTTTAGCGTATTCAACTATATCAGCCCATTCCTCGCTTGATAGGAAGTCTGCGATCCTCCTAGGATCACCGCCGAAAGCGCTGAAGCTGAACTTATCCTCGGCTCTAGTGAATCTAACCTTTAAATCCTCCATGACGCTAGCGCTGATCTTACCTGAAGACTCGGAGATAGCCTTATTAACAATCTGTCTGAGAAAATCCTTCCTAGCAGAGCATACACTCAACCTGAGACACCCTGGTTGTTGTGTGTGCTGGGAACCCTAAAATATGGTTGTGTAGCTATATGCGATGTGCTTACTCCAGCGCTGGGGGTTTAGAGGGGTTGTTTTAGGCTATCTTTGCAACTCTTAGTATCCACTGTCTCGCCTTCACCACCCCGCCCTCCTCCTCCGCAAGCCTCCTCCAGATCAGCTCCTCTAGTAGCGTCCTCCCAAGCCTCCTCTCAGCCTCCCCTCTGCTAGTAGGATTTTCAAGCTCTAGTATAGCATTCCTATAATCCTCTTTAAGCTGTAGCGGTGGAGCTGGCATGTAGATTACATCTCTAAAAGCTTCATGCATGTAGTATATACAATCTATACCCGCTATGAGCGCCGCTATAGTTAGATACGCTGATTCAACCTTAAAACCGGGCGTAGCGTTAACACACACATGGTAGCCTTTCTCAGCAAGCCTAACGGCTTCAACGAGAACCCTCTCAACAACATCAGTCATAGCAACATCAAGCTCATCCTCACTACGAGCACTCACTATAACATCCTCACTAACAAAAAACCCAAGCTCCCTGAGATAGCCAGCCACAACACTCATAGCAAGCCTCGAAGTACAAGTGTGAGTAGCATACAAGAGCACACGCGTAAAACCAGGATCACATCCAAGACCCCTAACAGCCCTTAGAAGGGAGGAGAGCTCAGCAGAGGCAACATCGCCAGCGGAGCGAACGAAATCCAGAAGGTAGCCCTTAAGAACATCAAAGTTACTACACACAACCTCCTGACGAGGATCATCAGGAGAAAACCTATCCCAACCATCAACACCAAAACCCCTAACAACACTTGAACCCTCAGAGCTCCTAGCAAAGTTACCCAAAAGAGACGTGCCAACAGGCAC
>Ga0081478_152258_pt1 | contig 16787 bp, 18 predicted proteins | sample OctSprmetagenome_FD_70983 | JGI IMG/M metagenome (GOLD analysis project Ga0081478, IMG submission 70983) | Hot spring and microbial mat streamer communities from Octopus Spring Streamers, Yellowstone National Park, USA - T=80-84 v2 (version 2) | ecosystem: Environmental > Aquatic > Thermal... | reverse complement strand
CCCCTGCTTGGAGGTTACGCTCTTGAAACTCCGGGTTTCAAGGGTTAACCCTGTTATTGGGGGTTTGGAGGAGGTGTCCCCTGAGGGTGGCTACCTTCTCGGCTTAAAGTAGCCCCTACTTGGCGTTTGGATTAAGGTTTAAATACCTGTGATTCAAACTCTACTCTTCGGCTTTGAATCTAGGTGTTCCCTGTTTGACCCAGCATGCTATGTCTACCCTGGGGTTTAGGGTTTCTCTAATCCTAGCCGCCTACATCTCAGTCATAGTGGTTCTAGGGTTGATCCAGCGTGTCCTCCTCGGAGTACTCTTCGACGCCATAGCTTCAGGCTCTTGGTTGTTGACTGCAACCTCCATAACCTCTATAAACTCTATCGCAGCTGTTATCCTAGCCCTCTCATCTCACACATTGTTCAATGTCATAGCGCCAACCCACATGGCAAGATGCTCTGAGGCCCCAACACCGGACTGTATGTTGACGGATCTAACACTTAGGTTTAAGACCTTGGTGGCACTAGCAATCCTACCAATTCTAATCCTAGCACTACTAGCAGGTAGCATGGTGAGACTAGGCCTACAAGCAACCCCCTCAACGCTGCTAAGCTCACTAGCATACGGTGTCTACAACATATACGGTGTACTAGAGCTAGCAGGCTACACCATAGCATACACAACCCCCCTAGTGGGGGGCACCAGAGCTAAGGTAACCCTAGCACTCCTAGCAATAACAATGATAACACTAGGAGCTCTAATAGAGACAAAGGTAATCCTGGGAACGAGCTAAGCTCAAATCAAGCCGACTCCTAGAGCTAAAGCGAGAACTAAAGACCAGATCCTGTAGATTCACAGAGTAGAACCCAGCTCTAGGAGCACCACAACAGGCAAACCCCTAAACCAGACCATAGCACAAGGTAACCCCACCGCCTTAAAGCTACATAACCAGCGTAGCACGCTCACCACAATCCAGCAGCAAGGGTTACCTGGTAACCGGCCCCGAGAAGCTCCGGAGTGCTAATCGGGGATTTAGAGAGATTGCAGCCTCAACCCCACGATCTAGGAGCTCCCACCACCCCTAACATACAGGTCGTAGTCTAGGGTGAACGCTCCTAATGCCTAGAGGTTACTCTAAACTACCATTGGAGGGCCCGTCGAGGGCACATCTACATCCAGGATATCCTAGAAGGTTTTTATGTGGAAAGCTAGCCTGGCTATAACCCTTTGTACTTGAAGTGTTAAAGGTAGGATCTCTGGGAGTACCGTGACGTCTTCTTCAAGGTTACCCTTAGGGGTTCCCCCTGGAGCTCCACAAGAGGATGATGAGGTTTAATGGTGTTTACTAAAGTGATATTGTGGGGGGTTACTAGGGATCACGTTGGAGTGGTGGAGGACGGGGGGTTACTCTAGGTGGGGAGCCCCTCATACTAGATCCGGAGATTCTAGGGGAGCGGGGGAGGGGGGCTAAGGTTGCCTAGCATGATCTGTGGTTTCTCGAATACCTAGCTTTAAATGTGGTTAGAGCTGGTATCGACTCGCTCTCCCTTAACTCCCTGGTTACAGGGTCTACTTCGAGGCCTAAACCCTCTAGGGCATGTAATCCTAGAACCTCGTTATCCCTCTCCTCTGCGAAGACCACTATTGTTGTGGCCCTCCTACCAAGGCGTTCTACCACAGCCTCGCCTACCTCACGCTCTATAGTCCTATTATCTATTGTTCTAAACAACCTCCTCCCCGTACCCTTAACACCCAGCCTGGCTAGCTTTTCACGTTTAATCCACGTGTATGTTGAACCTGTATCAACGGGGAGCTCAAGCTCATCATACATGGATTCATCCCTAGGGTTGCATAATCTCACCCTAGCCCTCACATACCCTATCTCCTACCCCTCTTTCAGCTAATCCACCTAGTGGTGTCTTTTAAACTTAGAGCACACTTACACTTCTAGGGTTCCAGGGTATACGGTGTCCACTGGGTTGCCCTCTAGTAAACTTAGGGAGGCTCTGGTAGTCGAGCTTAGGATTATCGCTGTTCTAGCACTCTACATACTAGCAGTCCTCACCCTCAGCTTAATCCAGTTCCTTGTATACGGAGCTCTTAGGAGCTCCATCCCCTTAGGCTCTCTAGTTTTCACCGCTACGCTCATAGCTTTTGTTAACTCGCTCACAGCCCTGATCCTGGCCATGTCATCTCACGTTATATTCAATGTTGTACTCCCACTCCACATGTACAGGTGTGGGATGCTAGCAACGTTTGATTGCAGGTTAAGCCCTCTGATGTTGAAGTTCAAGCTAGGATCAGCCCTAGCCCTACTACCCATCCTCATCCTAGCACTCTTCGTAGGCAACATGGCTAGGCTAGGGTTACCGGTAACACCGTACACCATAGCTCAAGCCATGGCCTTAGGCATAGCCAGAGTATACGGTGCCCTAGAGCTAACAGGTTACGCCCTAGCATACATAACACCATTACTGGGAAGAACGGAGGCCAGGCTAGCCGTAGCATTCCTAGCATTAGCAATGATAGTTTTAGGAGCAGTGGTAGAAACGGTAATCCTCTTAGACGTTAATAGTTGGTGGGCTGTGAGAGCCCCTACATCTACAATACCGTACCGTTATAAGCTTGGAGGAATAGGGTTAAACATGGGGTTTGATGTTGAGTGAAGGTGTTAGAAGACCTCGCATAGGCCGCATTAAGCCTGTTATAAGACCTAGGATTGGCCATATTAAGCCTAGGGATTTAGCTGGATACCTGAGGGGATGAACCTTAAGTGTTAGGATCAGGCTTAGATCTAGAAGCTCCTTAACCCTCATATACCTAATCCTCTTCCTAAGCCTAGGAACTTCTCGTGGAGAGCTTGTGGTAACCTTAAGGTCTTAAGCTTTCATAGACGTACGAGAGCTCCCAGGAACATCAACTTAGTGGTTAAAGGGTAACCTCAGGTAGACTAAGGGTCGAGAGGCCTAGGTGGGATCCCAGTTTTAGAGCAAACCCCCCGGGATCCTGTGGGTTGTTAAGGTAACCTTCGTGAGCATTACATTCGACTATCCTGAGATCCTAGGAGGAGCTCCGTGAAGTCGAGCTCTGTAGAAGGCTACTTCGGGGACATGTGGGTTTCGTGGTTAGGGTATCTCTCCATACAGAGGGGCTTTAATCTATAGGTCAGGTATGGGTTTTAAACTCTATCAAGGGACTCTATAATCGGTGCTGTTATTGCGCGTTCTCAAGGATGTTAAGGTGAGGTTTGAAGATAGGGAGATTACGTGTACTGCTCTCTTCGATACAGGTTCTGGGTTCACAGTCGTAAGTAGGGGTTTCTTAGAGAAGAACTTTGGAGCCCGCTGGAGCCCTCTACCGAGGCCTGTTAAACTATACCTGGTTGACGGTAGGTTTGTTATTGTTGATAAGTATGTTGAGGTAATAATAGTCGTAGACGATATTGAACTCCTACCACCTGAGACAGCACTTGTACTCGATGAGTTTGCAGAGGAGGTAGTAGTTGAGGGGAGGAGGGTGAAGATGCCAGATATGATAGTAGGATCTGGTACAATGGACAAGTACGGGATAGTACTGGATCCGAGGGAGGGTGTAAAGGTCATAGGTGGAAGCCCACTCCTATAACATTAAGCCTACCTTAACCCCCAGTACTTCGGGAGGATATCGTTAAACCTTTAGCCTTTATTACTACACCTACTACACTACTAGTAGTGGTAGTGGTGTAGTTTAGGAGTTCATCCGGAGGTGATGTCTATGAGTGTTGTCTTCAGCATAAGGATACCTAGAAAGCTTAAAGAGGAGATGGAGGAGCTAAAGGACATTATTGATTGGCGCAACGAGATAATAGCCTTCATAGAGGAGAGGGTGAGGATGTACAAGAGGATGAAAGCCCTCCAAGAGATAAACAGGATGCTTGAGGAGCTCCCAGAAACCCCGAGGGGTATGGCAGGGAGGATTGTGAGGGAGGATCGTGACTTTCAACTCCACTAACTGGATTCTAGGTAGGTGAGCTGAGAGGTTCTCTTCATTTTAACTCCGCCTTCAACTCCATGAACTGGATTCCTGTAAGTCATGTGACTCATAATGTTAACCCCCAGTCGTTCTGTCATCGCTCCTCACTTTATCAAGAATTCCTCAAAACTTTTATAGTTTAACACCTTCTAGTATTGGAGTCAGGACTTCCCCACTTTTACCATGATATCATGCAAGCTAACAAATAATGCAGGGAGGCTAACCACCACTCACCATTACTTAAGATTGCCTAGGAAACTTTAAGTTCCTGGGCTTTAGAATGAAAATATTTAAAATAGCTATATAAGGGTGGGTTAACGATATATGATTCGCTGTACACTGGTTACATGTGCACTATGTGCCCTAGCGGCTTCCAGAACTCCTGGGATGATGGGACCTCCATGTGGTAGGGTCTCCTCCCTTGAGGACATTTTGAAGCTTAATAGCTTTTAGGGTTAACTAGTATGATGGGGTTGAGGGATTGGAGTTCGAAGTCCGAGAGGGTTACATCTTAACCCTTATGCCCCCGGAGCTCTACGATGATGTGTTGTTTGACGCTATACTTACGTTGATCGACCCTGGTGTTGTGGAGGTTGCTTAGGCTTAAGGTTAGGGTTTGTATGCATGTGCTGAGTTCATGGCTATAGCTAGTACTGGTTTTACATGCTTGGCTTAAAGTCCATAGTATCCGGTAGCGTGACTTTGGATGATGTTAAGGTTACCTTGAGGAAGCTGGTTGAATCTGTTATCGTAGATGATGGGGTTGTAGGCTCTGTGAGAGCCAGGAGGAGCTCCTGGTGCTTGATCAATGAGCTCTTAGACGAGCTGGGGTAGCGATTCTAAGCCCTTTGGGGCTACGGTGTTTTATTGATGGGGTTAACGTTTGGGTTGGGGGTCTAGCTGGTGTCCTCAAGCTAGTCTAGGCTCCATTTAACCACCTTGTTCGCTAGTACTATCGCTATTACCAGCCATGCTGCGAGTATTGCTGGTGGTATTAGTGGGTTTACCGCCACCTCTATTCCTCCTAGTGTTCTGGCTATCTGTGTTGCCGCGGCTGTTGGCGGTGTTAACGCTATGTACCTTAGCGGCTCCGGTATAATCATTGCTGGGTAGAGCACCGGTGGTAGGAGTATTAGTAGTGTTACCACGGGGTTTGTTATGGCGCTTATGTTCATCGGCTTCTTCACAGCGAAGGCTATGATCAAGCCTATGAGCACTCCTAGCGGCATTACAGCTAGTGATAGTACGAGGCTGTACGCTAGTAGCTTCCAGTAGCCCGTTACAAGCCCCATGGCCACCACTACAGGTATCTCTGCTATCACGAACACCGTTGATCCAATTGTGGCTCCGAGCACGTAGGCCCTAGGGCTTATAGGCGATGCTATCATGATATCTAAGACCTTCATAATCCTATGGTACCCCACCTCCTGCCCTACAGCGTTAACACCTACGGCGAACCCTATTGATATAATCCAACCTGATATGAGGAACCCCACGCCCTCAACCCGGCCCCAGACGTACACTATTATGGTGAAGCCTAGTAGGGACATTAGATCCTGGAGTACCCACATAGGCTGTCTTACAAGCCAACGTGATGTTAGAACCGCGACCCCCAGGACTCCTCTCGTGAAGCTCAACCCACGCCACCCCCTAGTATGGTATGGTATATGTAGGCATCCTCAAGGCTCACAGGCTCGACCGTAGCCGTAACCCCCTCCATCTCAGCCAGGCATGCTAGGGCCTCAGATCTACCCTTGAAGTAGAGTATCCTCGCACCACCTAGCTCTACTAGAGCAGCCCTACTACTACAGCTGGCGTTACCGCTAACCACTATCTTATAGCTGAATGGTAGGCTTTCTATAAGCCTCCCGGGGGCCCCTACGGCTACAACCCTACCCTCCTTCACCATGACAACCCTATCAGCTATCCTCTCAGCCTCCCTCATATCATGTGTTGTGTATAGGACACTCCTACCCTCCCTGACAGCCTCTCTTATGGAGCTCCCAATGCTATACTTACCCTCAACATCGACATCCGATGTAGGCTCGTCCAGGAATAGTACTGGTGCGCCCGTGGCTAGAGCCATGGCCGCTAGAACCCTCTTCCTTTGACCACCACTAAGCTCCCACCCACTCCTACCCCTAACATCCCATAGTCCTAGCCTTTCAAGCCAAACCCTAGCCTCCCTATCCGCTGTATCAACACTAAACCCGCGGGCTACAAGGTACCATTTAACAGCCTCCATGGGGGTCCAGTTGAGATCAGGCCTACCATCCTGGGGCATAACAGCTATAATCCTCCTAACACTCCAAGCCTCCCTAACGACATCGAAACCACCTACGAGAGCTCTACCAGAGGTGGGCTTGATGAGCGTAGCTAGCATGTTTATCGTCGTAGTCTTACCACTACCATTAGGTCCTAGTAGGGTTACGAGCTCCCCGTAGCCTGAGGTGAAGCTAACACCCCTAACCCCCCATACACCTCCGGGGTAGAGCTTAGCCAGCCCCTCGGCAACAATAGCCTCGCCACCCAAAACCACCACCTCACATTAGATGTTAGCAGCGCTCGTCAACAATAAGCTTTAGAGTTGAGCCCACTCAGCAAACCGAGGTAAGGGTATGTGCTGAGAGCTCTCAGCATATGAGTGGAGCTGGCTGAGCATAAAGACTTATAGTTGACGAGCTCCACCCTCCACCTAGGGTCTGGGGTTTGAGTGGGGATGTGGATAGGCTTTTCGAGGTTATAAGCCATAGGGTTAGGAGGTCTATTATCGAGAGTATCGCTGAGAAAGGCCCTAGGAGTTTCACAGAGCTCATGGAGGATACAGGTGTAGGGGATACAGGGACCCTAACATTCCATCTTAGGAAGATGGCTGGCTTCATTAGGAAGAATGAGAGGGGTGACTACGAGCTAACAGATCTTGGTAGGAGGGCTTACGAGCTCATAAAAATAGCCCATGGGAGGGTTGAACCTAGGCGTGAGGAGCCCGGAGCCAGGGCTGTCGAGGCTCCCGTGGGCTCTGAGAGCTTGGAGCCGGATATAGTCTACATAAGTGATTCCATCAAGGTCACCATAGATAGGAGTCTACTTGAAACCGTTAAAGCCAAGGGTAAGAGGCTTGTGGTAAGAGATGTTATAAGTGTTGATGTTACAGACGATGTTGACGCAAAGCTGTTCTCCGAGGTCGTAGAGTCTATAGGAGATGTCGTTAGACTACGTGTACCAGAACACCTAAGATCAATAGCCACACTGAAGTCCAGGGATGTCCTTAGCATAACAACTGGTAGATCTCATCTAGGCCTCATACCAGACATAGGGGGCTTCGTGGCCGGCATAGTGGAGCCCATAGTATCAACAGTCTCATCGATAGTTGAATCACTCTCAACAACAGCAGGCCCCCTATCCAAGGTCGAGGAGGCTAAAAGCCTCCTCTACGAGTGGAGGTTCCCCGGAGTAACAGGCCTTAGCCTTGACTTATCAGGAGGGTTCGCCAAGGTTAGAAGTGTTGAGAGCGGGGAAGCACTCATTAGGATTGAGGGGAGGGAGGGTAGGTGTAGCTACGATGTAGACGTTGAGGATGGCATCTTAGAAGTTGATCTATCAGGGTGCGAGGCTAGCATAGAGCTGCCTAGGAGGCCGCTCGAACTACTTGAAATCGATATGAGTGGAGGAGCCCTAAACATAGACTTAGGCGATAACGTGAGGAGGATCGAGGGTAGCCTGTCAGGAGGGTTAGCAGAGCTAAAAGTAGCTAGAGCGGGGGAGACAACTGTGGATCTCGACGCTTCAGGTGGTAGGTTCAAAGTACACCTAGACTACGTGGAGTTCCAGGGGGTGTCCGAGGTAAAGCTATCGTTAACCGGGGGGTTAATGGAGTTGAGTGCAACAGCACCAGAGGGGGTTAGAGTGGAGGTATCAACAGTGAGGATGGGAGGTCTAGCGAGCGTAACAGTGGACGAGAAGCTTAGAAACGTGGAGAAGGCGAAGGCGCTGGTAAAGGCTAGGATCGAGGTTACAGGAGGTCTAGCTAGGGTGGAGTTTAGCTCTAGGAGGGCCTAGGGATGTCAGGATGGGTGGATTAGGTCACATGGATCCCCATTGGAGTCACTCATCATCCACGGGAAACCCTAAACCTCCAACCCTTAAATGCTTAACCCTCCACCCTCCGGCTTAAACAATCCAACCATCGCTAGACTAGGGGTTACCCTAGCTCACAGTATAGGGGTTAAGCGGAGTCTACTGAATCCAATTAAAATCGTTATTAAAATCGTTATAATCTAATACTCCTCTCGACCCTCTGGGTGGAGCTCTTAACCTAAGGTCTTTCTAGTAAGCTTTATAAAGGAGCTATCCTAGCCTATAGGGAGGTGCTTGTTGTTTGGTTGATGTTGTCTTTGTTGATGGGTTGAGTAAGGTTTTCAGCTCTCTTAGGGCTGTTGACTCTGTCTCTTTCACCGTTGGTAGGGAGTTTTTCTCTATAATGGGCCCTAATGGTAGTGGTAAGACTACCCTTGTGTCTATGATCTCGGGTGTTCTCAGACCCTCCTCTGGTGTTGTTAGGGTCATGGGTTTTGATATGTGGGGTTCTGGTGGTGAGATGGTTAAGGCTAGGAGTCTTGTTGGCTACGCTCCTCAGAGGCCTCCTTTGAGGTTTGATGTTTCAGCTTATGACAACCTCGTGTGGCATTGTCTAATCAGGGGTTTGGGTTTGGTGGAGGCTAGGAGTCGTTCTAGGGAGCTCCTAGAGCTTGTTGGCTTGGGGGAGCATGCTGGTAAGAGTGTTTGGGAGCTTAGTGGTGGTATGGTTAGGAGGCTTGTCATAGCATCAGCTCTAGTTGGTGAGCCTGAGGTTCTAGTGTTGGATGAGCCTGGTTCAGGTTTAGATCCTGGAGCTTTGGACAGCCTTTGGTCTGTGATTCTAAAGCTATCCAAGGGTAGAACAGTGTTATTTACATCACATAACCCCTTGGAGGCTGAGAGGTTCTCAGATAGGGTTACAATAATGTTCAAGGGTAGGGTTGCTGTAACGGGTAGGCCCTTGGAGCTCATTGAACGTTACACACCAAACCCCATCGTATACGTTACGCTAGCAAGTGAAAGCGGGGTGGTTGAGGTTGAAGGTTGCAGTCTACTAGGGAGAATGGGTAGAATTGCGGCCTACGAAGCCGTAGATCAAAGTCTATGCGTACAAAACCTATTAGACCTCAGGGGTTTAGTTGAGAAGATCGAGGTTAGAAAACCAGGGCTAGGAGAGGTTTTCAAGAAGGTCACAGGGGCTTTCATGGAGGTTGAGGGCCGGTGAACCCGTGGATTCTAATAGCTGAAACCTGGGTTTTCGTTAAAAGCCTTCTTAGGAGGAAGGATCTGTTATTCTGGCTCATAGTGTTCCCAGTCATACTACTACTCGTGATAAACTTCATATTCTCACCTAGGGAGGCTATGGTGTCCTTCGAGGTAGGCGTTATAGACTTGGATGGGGGCGAGGTGTCCAGGGCTATTGTTAGGGCTTTGAATGAAACAGGGGTCCTCAACCCCGTGGTTCTCGGAGGTGGAGTAGATGTAGGTGAGGTTCTTAGGAGGAGAGAATACCCCCTGGTCATAGTGATACCAGAGGGTTTCACCAGCAACATTACAGGGGCTAGCAGGGCCTCGATAAAAGTCTATTACCTGGAGGGCTCTCAGGAGTCTAGGGTGGCCTTAGATGTCTTCAAAGGCTTCATATCAGGGTTTAGGGATAATGTTTCTAGTATTGCAGCCGAGGTGTTCATAGGTAACATGCCCGAGCCTTTCAAGAACATCATGTCAGGCTACATACAGTTCATCTCCAACCCTCTAGCTCTGGAGCCACACCCTGTTAGAACAACGGAGGCCCCGGCTGTTAGAGCATTCAAGGTGCACGTGGTGATGGTGGTCATAGGGATATCACTTCTATACACAGGTATCCTAAGCGGGCTGTATGCTGTGGTTGAGAAGAGGTATGAGGGTTACGTCCAAGCACTACTATCAAGCCCTATTAGAGCACACCAGTTCCTACTATCAGAGATAGTAGCTGTGCTAGCGGGGGCACTCATATCAATAGCAACTATAGTGGTTGTAGGCTTAGCCCTCGGAGCACCCCTCCACGAGATCCCCTCACATAGGCTTCTCGTATCTCTTACATTGATGGTTGTAAGCGTGCTAGGCCTAATAGGGCTTGGCATGGTGTTAGCGGTGCTCACCAAGACACCTCGAGTTGCGGGAGCCCTGGGTAACGCTATAGCCTTCCCAGTAATGTTCCTAGGTGGTTTCACTATACCTAAGTGGGTGCTACCATCATGGCTCCAGGTGTTCCCTGAGGTGATACCACATTCGAGACTCATATACTCCACGATATACTACACCCTTGGGGAATGGAGTTTAGAGGAGATGCTAGCCTACGCACTCCCAGCCATAACGTTGAGCTTAACACTACTACTACTAGGAGCTCTCACCTACAGGAGGGTACTGGAGAAGATCCACGAGAGCCCATGAAATTATTTAAACAATTGATTCCACAACCATAGATGGTTTACAGGGTAGGTTGGGTGGTAGAGAGGCGCAGTGGACCCTGGAGGATCTAGAGGCTGTCGTGAAGAAGGCTGTTAGGGAAGCTGTAGAGCAAGCTAGAAGTGAGGAGATGAAGTTAGTAGTAGATGCTTTAAACAAGCTGGCAACGTACACGTTCGAGGGTTTCAAGAAGATCCTAGAGGTTCTAGAGGAGCATAGTAAAATCCTGAGAGAGCATAGTAGGATCCTAGAAGAGCTTGAAAAGAGTCTTGGTAAGTTAGAGGCATCTGCCTCTAGGTTGGAGACGACAACTGCTAGGTTAGAGGTAACCGTTGGTAGATTTACTTCAAGGACGGGTATTGATATGGAGGGGATGATATTAAACATATACCGGGACGTGTTGGAGCAAGAGGGTGTTGGAGTTTGGAAGGTTGAGAAGCTTAGGTTGAAGGATGTTGATGGTAGGTATCTTAGGAGGGGTGCGAGGCTTGAGATTGGCATCTACGCTCACGATGATAAGGTGTACTTCATTGAGGTTAGGAGCCTCGTTGAGGTTAATGACGTGGAGTGGTTTAACCTTAGATGTGATATCTTCGAGAAGATCCTGGGTAGGAGGCCTGATAGGAGGATTATAGTTTGTATTAACATCTTCAGGGATGCATTTGAGAGGGCTCAGGAGCTCGGTATGCACGTTATATACGGTAGGGTTCTTGAGGTTGAGGGGGAGGAGGGGGAGGTTAGGGTTTTATCTTAGGAGCTCCCATATGATCCTTGCTAGTTATTCTGCAATCTCGCCAGGTGCCCCTGTTATCCTGCTCCTAAGCCTCTCTGGTGGTTTAAGCTCCTCCACACTTTGTAAAGCCATAGCCACGGCAGCTCCAGCCTCTTGAACTGAATCTGATATATCCTTCGGCTCTGCTACAGAACCACACATGTAGATTCCAGGTCTTGTCGTCTCAACAGGGCTCCAGAGCGTACGGGGTTTAAGGAACCCGTATTTGCCCACCTCCACCCCTAGAATCTTGGCTAGTCTATCCAAGCCCTCCGGGGGCTCGACGGGAGGCGCTATTACTATCATGTCCAAATCCTCTCTAACAACCTTTATCTCATCCAGTGGTGGGACCCTCAACCTCTCTATCATCTGGCCTACCGTTTGATCTGATATCGCTATGACCGGGACCCTGTACTCCCAGGCTGTGTTGAAGGCCTCTATCGTTAGATCGAACATCTCCTGAACGCTATTAGGTAGGAATGCTACCACCTCGTAGTCCCCATGACTACCCCACTTAGCCTGCATTATATCACCTTGGCCTACGAGCGTTGGTATACCCGTTGAAGGCCCGGCCCTCTGGACATCGACTATGACTACGGGGGCTTCTATCATGGCAGCCAGCCCTATAGCCTCCTGCATTAGGGAGAAGCCTGGGCCTGAGGTTGCAGTCATAGACTTAACCCCGCCGTAGGCCGCACCTATTATAGCGTTTATACTCGCAATCTCATCCTCAAACTGTATAAAGTAACCTCCGACTTGGGGAAGCCTCCTAGCCATGTGATCTGCAATCTCATTACCAGGGGTTATGGGGTAGTCTGCGGAAAAACCTACAACCAGCTATTAACGCAGCCTCAGCTGAGGCTATATTACCCTGCATGAAGTAAACCCCAGGTTTCAGAAGCCACTCCTCAGCTCTCTCAGAAGTAAGCAATGATATCCTCTCACTCAACCCACCTCACCTCATAGGGGATAGGGGCTCCTCAACAACCTCTATAGCAAGCTCAGGGCAAACCCTCTCACACATACCACAGTTAACACAAGAGTACTCCATACCCCTCCTAACAACAGGGTACTGGTAACCCCAAACGTTAACACCCTCAGAGAACTCAAGAACACCTATAGGGCAGAACTCTATACAGAAACCAAAACCCTTACAAATATTAATGTTGATAACAGGCCTACCAACAGGCTTTAAGAACTTCGATATATTCAAGGGCCTAAGACCCTTAATAGGCATAGCAACCTCTGTTGAAGCCTTACCTGGCATTGCAGACTACCAAGCATTTAGATATAAAACTTGAGGTTTGAATTTTTATATAAATATTTCAAGATTATAGCTTATAGCAAGCTAAAAATTAGAACTTAAGCTTAATAATATATAAACATAAGGCTTCACGTTTAAAGAAAACCCCTTATAAGACCTCTATGATCGTAGCGTAAGATTTAAAATAATGCTATGAATATACTAGAAACATGAGCTGTGGGTGTAAGCTTATGGTCGACTTCGATACGGGGAGAACACTAGGGCTGGCGGGCTCAATCCTAGTCCTAGTAGCCCTTATACTCTCGTTTATCATAAGCCCCCTAGGCTTCCTACTACAGTTAGTAGGCTTAATCCTCATACTGGTATCCCTGCACGCGTTTTCAAATATCTACGGAGAGAGGATTATATTCAGGGATGCCCTCCTCTCGGCGTTAATAGGATATGTTTTACCGCTCGTAGCTTTAATCATCCTCTTAATCCTCTTCGGCTTCACCATATTAACCGCGAGGCCTATTCCATCTGGTCCACCTGGTGGGATTGAAGATTTCTTCGGGGCCCAGATAGCAGGAGCACTCGTAGTCCTGGTCTTAATAATGGTCTTAGTCCTCCTCATAGCATTCGTTGTCTCAGCGTACCTGTGGTACAGAGCTCTCAACACCCTCTATCTGAGATCAGGTGAGAAGCTCTTTAGATGGGCTGGCCTGTCCTACCTGGCGTTTGCTGTATCACTCATAGTAGGTGTGGTGACAGCCGTCATACTGGTTGGATTACTAGTGATACTCGTGGGCGTCCTACTAGGTCTAGCGAGCTGGGTACTCCTGACTATAGCGTTCTACGAGATCAAACCACCGCAACCCCCCATACAAGCTCCCCCCGCGCCAGTAGTACAAGTGTGAGTTTAGATGTCCTGAGGCTAACTCTTAACGTTCCGGAAGGCTTCCATTGTTCTACTATAATCGAGGGTGGAATCCACCACTGGATTCATTTGTAGATTACATTAAAACATTGCCTTACCGTTCAGGGGTAACCAGGTTAAGCCTATAGGTTATGGTGGTTGAGGTTGTCTTAGAGCTACTCTAGGTTGACATTCTGACCTTAGGGGTTTAGTATGGAGATGGTGGGAGGTTGGAGGGTATTAGCTACGAGGATCCCCTGGTGTTCTACTTTTTCTGCTGTTTCCTCTCTACGTACTCTTGGGGTTTCAGTAGTTGTTCTAGTTCTTTCGGGTCGTCTATTTTTACCGCTACTATCCACCCATTACCGTAAGGGTCCTTGTTTACTAGCTCTGGCTCGTCTCTCAGCCTCTCGTTCACCTCTACTACTGTGCCTGTTACGGGTGTGTACACCTCTGCTGTGGCCTTTATGGATTCTATGACTGCTACCGACTGCCCTCTCCTCACCTTTGACTCTTGTTTTGGCAGCTCTACCCCTACAACGTCTCTTAGCATCTTTTGTGCGTAATCTGTAACCCCTATCCTCGCCACGTCACCCTCTACTTTAACCCACTCGTCTGTCTCAGTGTAGAGTATCGTATCGTTCACCTTGAACTTCACGTTCCCAGCCTGTGCTTCCATTAAACTCATTCGACGCTCACCTTATATAGTGTAGCCTACGGGGGTTTAAATATGGGTTATTGCTATCTCCTCAAGCTCCTTGTAGTACTTAAGCCCGCTCCCCGTGAGCACCACTATAACATCTCCTCCTAGCCTACCCTCTAGGGCTCTATAGGCTGCCCACGCTACGGCTGATGACGGTTCTACTACGAAGCCCATTGATAGGAGCTCTCTTAACGCAACTCTTATAGCTTCATCTCCTACCTTTACAAGGCCTCCTCCACTCTCTCTTACAATCCTAGCCATCTCCTCCAGCCTGGGCGGGTTTCTCACTACGAGTGCATCTGCTAGCCTAGAATCGAGGCCTCCAACGTAGGCTAATAGGTCTACAAGACCCTCTAGTGATGGGCTACCGCTAGCCTGTACAGCTATTATCCTCGGTTTAACACCAGCCTCAAGAGAACCCCTGTAGAGCCCTACTAGGAGGCTCCCACTAGACACTGGGACTATCACAGTGGCCCTCCTAGAGTACTCTGCAATCTCGTAGCCCAAGCTCTTAACACCCTCTATGAAGACAGGGCTTGTAAGATGTGCTACGTGGAAGCACTCACCAGCATAGGACTCCGCAACCCTGGAAGCCTCACCCCTACCCTCGACGACCACAACGTTAGCGCCAACAGCCCTCATCAACGACAGCTTACCAGGGCTAGCAGTAGCGGGGACCACGATGTGAGCTCTAAGACCAAGCCTTGAAGCGTAGACTGCTGTGGAGAGACCAGTATTACCACTAGAGTCGACAACAACACACCTATAGCCGAGACTACGAGCAAACTGAAGGCTATAGGAGACACCCCTATCCTTAAAACTACCAGAGGGGTTAAGATACTCAAGCTTAAAACCAACAATAGAACCACCAACACTATCAAAGACAAGAGGCGTGGAACCCTCACCAAGAACCCTAGGGAAGCTAGGGAGAACACCGTCAACCTCAAGAGCCCCACCGCAAACGGGACACCTATGATAGTAAACCCCAACATCACCCCTAAAACCACACCTCACACAATAAAACCTCCAAGACAAAACACACAACACCAACCAGAAGGAAGCGATAAGACTATTAAAAAACCCTAAAGACACACAGAACATAGAGGGGAAAGGGCCCGTAGCTCAGCCAGGAACAGAGCGTCGGCCTGCGGAGCCGAAGGTCCCGGGTTCAAATCCCGGCGGGCCCGCCACCCATCGTTTAAGAACAGTAGAACATCCATATAACTTATAATCTTAGGGGTGTAACGTCTTCTAGAGGAGCTGTAGGTGGCGGCCATGATTATGAAGGAGTTTAGCAAGCTAGCTGTGCTCGAAGAGCTCTGGGTTAAGAACTTCAAGTCGCTCAAGAACTTCAGGATGAGCATACCCTCAAAACTAACAATCGTTGTCGGGGCTAACGGCTCCGGTAAGACGGCCTTAGTTGAAGTATTCGAGCTACTCACATACATACTCGAGTGGGCCCGCGGTCTAAACCTAAACCCCTTCCTCAAATGGTGGGGGTACTCTAACGTAGTCTCAGACCACAACGAAGATCTCCCGATAACGATAGGTTTCAAGCTGAAGCTCGATGGCATCGAGAGGAGGATCCGCGAGATTAAATCGGATAACGTGAGGAAGATTGTGAGGTATTCCCAGAACATATTAAAGCCTATGGATATCGTGTACGAGGTCGAGGCATCGGGGAAGGGAGGGAGATTCCACGTTCTACGAGAGAGCCTTTCTATCACTAGTGGGAATGAGGTAATAGAGGTTGACACCGCAAGAAACTCTATGACAATCATACTAGATGTTGCTGGTGAGTTAATAAAGGAAACGTATAAGGAGAGAGAGGAGTTTAAGAGGCTCCTCTTTAGGAGGCTTCTCCTCCGTCGCCTTCTTAGAGATCGTGTTGCGAAAGCGAAAGCATTAGAAGAGTTTAGAGGAGAGATAAAGGAGGCGGAGACTATCATAGAGGTTGTTAGAAAGTTTACCTCCCTGTTGCCTACTATAGCAGATGTATTCGTCTTTGAGCCTACTAAGTTAGATTTTACATGTGAAATGGAGGCAATGTACTCTATTTTCAATAGGTTCATCGATATAGTGAAGGACGTCGAAGAAGGCTTAATAAATCCTCAAGATCGTGTGCTTGTCGAGCTTGAAGGCTTCATACTGGGGAAAAAGTGTTTAGAACAACTGGAAAGGCATATCAGCGGAAAGCTGGTTGTTAACACTAGCTCGCCCGCTTACCAACAGCTAGTCTCCGAAAACATACCTGTTGATACTCTTCTTAACCTCGTTAAAAGCCTCATTGCCATATCTATGGCTAGAGGTGTTCTATCTAGGGTCTCCCACCTCTTGTTCATGGCATCTGCTGTGGTGTACGGTTTTATTGAGGGTATCGCTGTGGTTAAGAACATTGATTGGAGAGCGGTTGCATCCCCTCAGGTTCTGGAGAGGAGTGAGAGGTTGAGGCCTGATGCCTCTAACTTCCCACAGTTCCTCTTCACAATCACCGGGGGTAGTGTTGGTGAGGATCTAAGGGAGGCTTTGAGGTACAGTCTCCCAGGCTATAGGGATTTCAAGGTGGTCTTCGAGCCCACGGCTGATGGCAGGATCTGCGTGAGCCTCGTTGTTCATGGTTTCAGGCTG
>Ga0081478_122557_pt1 | contig 16787 bp, 18 predicted proteins | sample OctSprmetagenome_FD_70983 | JGI IMG/M metagenome (GOLD analysis project Ga0081478, IMG submission 70983) | Hot spring and microbial mat streamer communities from Octopus Spring Streamers, Yellowstone National Park, USA - T=80-84 v2 (version 2) | ecosystem: Environmental > Aquatic > Thermal... | reverse complement strand
AAGGAAGGTTGTCAGTTGTTTTTTGCCTTGTTCAGCAATTATCCCGACCCTCCAAGGCAAAAGGGTCTAACCTATTTCCCTCAACAATTTCAGTGTTTAAAAAAAGAGTGGGGCAAAATTCCCACCCTAACGAATATTTAAAGACCAATTATTTTTGCAATTTTTAAAATTTCTCCAATGTAATACATCGCTATTATTTTTAAAATTGATATTATCAAGTGTTTTAGTAATAAGAATAAAGATGTAACTACAAATATAATTAAAATCATTCCAGAAATTTTTTGACCAATCTCCTCTAATGTTTCTTTCCTCATACATAAGTTATATTTTGTTTTTCCCCCTTCTTTTGGATTTAAAAAAGAAAAGGGCGAAGTAGACTACTTCGCCCAAGGGGGAAGAATTGATAATTTTTTTGTTTCATAATTATTGTTAAAACTATTTATCAAACCCTTTGCACATTTTTTTTCTTTGATTTTTACTACTAAATAATTTCTTGTATTTTCTTTGCAAAATTCTTTTATGAATGAAATATGGTAAACGAAAATTGTTCCGGCAAGAACAAGTATCGTTATTACCATCTTTTTTATCTTGTCTCCCATATCTAAATTATACTTCTAAACTTCTCCCTTTATGGAAAGAGGGTTAAAAACAATAAAAAAATAAAGAGGGGGTTATGACCCCCCCTAGTATTAAACTATTAAACTAATTTTAGTGAATTAGCAATTTCTTTTAAAACTAAAACTCTAAATTCCCCGTCTTGTGTAATTTCAAATTTTAAATTCTCAATTTTCTTATTTTTTATTTCTTCATAATATTCTTGAATAACAATAGGAATTTCTTTTCTTTCATTTGGGGTTTCAAGAACAATATAAAATACTCTATCTAATTCTACTTCTAAAGGCTTTTGATTTATTTTAAAATTCTTCAAATACTTTTCAGCAGGTAATTTTTCATCTTTATTGAAAAGCAATATTTCATATTTGCCATGACCCCTACTTTCAAAATTACATTTTTTATCATCATAATAAACTTCTTCTATTCCGATTGAGCTTTCTAATACCAAATAAATATTGGTTTTAAGGGTGGCTACCATACATATTTTATACTTTTAAGAATCTCCCTTGTAAAAGAGGGTTAATTCTTTTTTATATAATTTTCCAAAGCAAAAATTACATGCAGAACGGCATCTATTTCGTCCATAGCTTTTAGGTCTGCAAATTCAAAGAAGTAAGGGTCATAATTATAAATAGCTTCATATATGACTGGATATAGCTTTTCATCCAATAAAAATCTGCACTTTCTATAAATTTCTTTATTTTCTTCTCTAAATCTTTTCCAGATAGCATTTATAGTTTCTTTTTCGGCTTTATCCATGTTCAGCGATGTTTCCTCCAACTCTTCAATTTTTTGTTGAGCTTTTCGATAAGCATCTGGATTAGTAACGGAAATGTAATATTTTGGAGGTGGATTATCTTCTGGTTCGCCTCCAAAGAAAGAATGTTCATACCATTCTTTGTTTAGGTTATCATAATAATTTTTTCTTTCTTCTTCCGTATATGGAACAATAGTTATACCTACATTTTTAAGTCTGCTTATCTCATTGCGTATTTTTCTTCTTTCTTCTTCATATTCTCTCATTATTTTATATTCTTCACTTCTTGTTTTATAAAATTTATTTACTACACTTTTCCATTCTTCTCCTAGGAAAGATAACCAGTATTCCAAAACCTGTTCAGCAGTGGGTTCTTTTACTATTGTCGTACTTAATGTATATTTCTCCTGTAATTCTTTTCCGCAATAAGGACAAACAGTTCTCAATGTGTATTCTGGTGTATATGCTTCGAACAATTCATCTTTCTTTTCAAGGATTTTCTTTTCAATGTGAGTTTCCAATTCCTCTTTCCAATAAAGAGAAATAGCAAGAAACTTTTTTTCTTCAATATTTCTTACATCATTTGAACTATGATAATGAACAAGTTCAATTGGTTTAAGTATTTTTACTTCTTTGTTTCTTTTGTCAAGAAAAGTTCTAATTACTTCCGCTTTCCACAATTGTCCCTCATTTACTTTTTCATTATATGCTTTTTCTATCAAACAGAATTCGAGTTTGTAGGATTTGATAAAAACATATACTCCTGTTGTTATTCTATGTTTTTTTCTTTCCTCAATTTTATTTTTTAGAAAATAAATGTCATTATAAGAAAAATTTTCTTTTTTAAGAAGTGGTTCTGAAAGTTCGGAGGGGATTATTTCGCCGTATATCCCCCTTTCTCCCTTTCTAATAACCACCAATTCCATACTTATATTATATAGTTTAATATGCCCCTACACTGAAAAGTCTTATCTGATTTTCAAAAACCTTAAAATTTCAATATGGCTGAAAATAAACAACAAGAGAAACAAATCACGATTTTTAGATACAATGAAGAAACAGAAATTTATAAAAAGATTGTTTTAAAAAGAGACGGAACTTTAACAATAACAGAGGGTAAAAAGGGAGAAAAAAATACAATAAAATCAATAACGGTTAAATTAACAATGGAAGAATTAGCTTATTTGAAAGAGGTTATAAATTTAATACTGATAAAAGAAATAAATGAGAAATTGAAATAAACAGGGAATAGCAAAAACATTAACAATCAAACCGCTGCCTTGTCCAGTAATTATCTCGGCCCCCAAGGCAAAGAGGACCTAGCCTACTAACAACCCTCTCCCACGTCCCTTGAACCAATACTGGTTTCAAGGGAGAGAGACATCGTCTCTCAGGGAGAAGAGTTGTTAGGGCTACCTCCAAAACTTGCCAGAGGTTTTTATGATTACTGAGATTCCTTCCATAGGCTCCCAGTAATCCCCCTGGCTCACTTTGGAGGCTTTTTAGTAAGGCTAAGTGTTTTTTAAGATTTTTTAAATCTTCTTTTATTGGGTTTTGCTTGTATATGTTGGTTTCTTTTTGTAATTTCTCTTCTAGTTGTTTTTGTCTTTGTTTCAAACTTTCCTTTAAATATTCCATAAACTTTTTATCGTTTAATAGTCTTTTATAGTTTTTGGGAACTTTTTCTTTAAAACCTAAACCTCTCCTTGCTATTACATAAGCACCTGCTATGTCTTTGTCTATGTTTAATTGTGGCGAATACTTTAATTTGCCTTGAATAGATGTCCAGGAAGGATTTACTTTTATTATTTCTATTCCGTTTAATTTGCATAATCTTTCTATTTTATCTAATATTCTCTTGTATGAAAATCTACCCAATATTTTCCTTTTCTTCTTATTACCATCTCCTCTTCTCCCTTTTGGCAAACTATTCATATCTTCTATTGCTATTGCCTTATTCTTTTCCTTGGCTATGCCAATTACTTTATGTGCTACTAGCCATTCTTCGTAATCTTTTCTATTTTTAGAGAAATTGTTTAAATATCCAAGTTTTACTCTTTCATAGCTAATTAAATTACCATCCTTGCCTACTTCTGCTATCGCCAAATGAAATGGCTTAGCGTTTATATCTATTCCTATTACACCATTATCCTTTGTAATCTTAACTTCTGGTATTGGTATTTGGAAAGTTACGTATCCATATATCTCACCGTTTTCCATTCTTAACTCAATTGTGTAGGGAAATTTCTTCCCTTCTAATATCATACTTGTAAGTATTATCCACTTATCTCTTTTACCATTTACTTTCCTTTTAACTTTTGCTTTTACAGGTTTTCTCTTCCTTGTAGAGGTTATTAGTAGGTAAGTTCCGTCATCTTCAAAAACAAGTTTTATGTTTGGATTACCACCATTTTCAGCATGACCGATACTTACCAATCTACCTTTTCTCTTTTCATTCCACTTTCTTTCAACTTTCTCTAATCTCCAACCCTGTAAGTGACGAATACAAAGTTTAGCAAATAATTCTTTACCACCAAATACTACTTTTCTTGGGTTTCCTCCTCTTGATTTAATTCTTTTTAATATCTCTAATGCTTCCTTAATAGCACTATCAACATACCAAGATGGTAAGTCTTTAAATGTTTTTCTTACTAAATGATAAACTTCGTTTTTGCTATGACCGTCTAAAAATCTGTTATAAGCATATCTTACTGTTGAACCATATAAACGCATTAATTTAGATATTTCTTCATAGTCTTCTTTGCTTTGGGGTATGACTCTAAAACGGAGAGTAATGAACATATTGATAAGTTTAAAGGTTGGGATGGAAAGGGAGGAAAGGGATTTGAAATGAAGGAGGAGAATGTCTATAAAGAAGGGTAAGGAGAGAATTACTAGACAAAGCATCTTTAATCCAAAAAATGAAGACGAGAATTTTTATTATTTGGATAATTTTAAAATTGAAAAACAAATAACAAAAGAAATAATCAAAAACACAAAAATTAAATCAAGAGAAGATATTAAGAATAATAAGTTAAGAATTATTTTCCCTTATGAAAACGGAAGACTTATAGATGAAGAAAAACTTAAAGAAAAATTCCCAAATGCTTACAACTATCTTTTAGCTAATAAAGAAATTCTTTTAAAAAGGGATAAAGGGAAGAAAAGATATGAAAACTGGTATGCTTTTGGTAGAACGCAAGGAATAAAAAATTTATTTGGAAAGAAAATTTTAACACCATCAATAAGCAAACGACCTATATTTATTTACTGCGATAAAGAATTTGCCCTTTTTTATGCAGGTTATGGAATTTTTAACCCTCCTTATGAATTTGAAATTATGGAAAAAATTTTGAATAGCTCAATTATTGAAGAATACATGTTTATCATTTCAAAACCATATAGAGATAATTGGAGGGCTTATTCTAAAATTTTTCTTGAAAAAATAAAAATTCCTATATTAAACAAAGATGAAATAGAAAAGTTAAGAACATTAAGCAAAAAGGAGGAAATAGATGAGTTTGTTTTTTGGTTGTATAAAGGAAAAAGGACTAAAAGCGTCTTTGTACCAAAGTTATTTTAACTATTTAATGGACTATCTGAAGGGTAAAAAAGGTTCAAGAGGTACAAACAAATTATTACCATTGCACGGGTTTATAGCGAAAAGTATAAAAGAACACTTAAAAGAGAATTTAAAAATTGATTTTGATGTTTTTTATTTAAATGGAAAGGAAGTTGAAATTGATGGAGAATTTTCTTCAAAAAGGGTTGATATTTTTATAAGTATGAAAGGAAATTACAAAATAGTTAGGGAAACTGAAAGGAAAGTTAAAGTTTATGTAAAAAATCCAAATCTTTCATTTATATTTTCTGTAAAATTTATAACTTCAAATTATAAGCAAAATTCAAATAATTATTTTGAAAATTTAATTGGCGAATGCGTTAATTTGAAATTGAAGGGTTTTAAGTTTGGTCATCTTTTATTTTTAAAGTATCCACTGCCATATTTTGACAAAGAGGGTAAAATAACAAAATTTGAAGAAATTGAAGAGAAAGATATTTTAAAGTATTACAAGCTCTTTCAAAATAGAGATAAAGAATTTTCTCCCACTTTTTTATTTTTGGGTATTTATGAAATAGTTCATTATTATAAAAACGAAAAATTAGAAGAAAAAGGTAAAAATATAGTTGAAATAGCAATAAAATTAGAAAATGTTTCAATTAAAAGAATTTTACCCCCATCAATAAAAACGAAAGAATTAATTAAATTTCTATCACAGCCATTTTGTGAGTTTTTGGATAAATTAGCATCTTAGTAAAAATTTTTGAAATTTATATAGCGGTTGATGTTCCTATTCTATTAGCACCTGCTAAAATCATTTTTATTGCTGTTTCTCTATCTCTTATTCCACCAGAAGCCTTAACGCCAAAATTTTCCCCGACAACTCCTCTTAATAATGCAACATCAAATAATGTCGCTCCATATTTTGAAAATCCAGTAGAAGTTTTAACGAATTTAGCACCACTTTCCTTTACAATTTTACAAGCAATAATTTTCTCTTCATCAGTTAATAAACAGGTTTCAATAATAATTTTTAAATTCTCAAAAATTTTAGAAACTTCTTTTATTTCAAACTCAACTAATTTATAATCTTTACTTTTAAAAGCTGATATATTCATAACCATATCAATTTCATCAATACCTTCATCTAATAACCATTCAACCTCTGATAATTTTAATTTCAATGGCAATGCACCAAGAGGAAATCCTACAACAGAGCAAATTTTTATATGTTTTTCTTTAAGTAATTCTTTAACTTTTGGAACAAAAAATGGATTTACACAAACTGAATAATAATTTTTAGAAATTGCGTTATTTACAAAATTTTCTAAATCTTCATAAGTAGCATCAGGTCTCAATAATGTATAATCAATCAAATGATTTATTTGAATATCTGGTAAATTAGTTAATTTTTCAATTTCATTAGCTTTTTTATGAGCTATTTCAATTAGCTCCATAAATCCTCTCCTTTAAAAATTGAGGTAATGAAAAACAACTTTTGTAAATTTCATCATTATAAAATTTTAAATTTTGAATAATATATTGATTTCTAATTTCAGGAGCATTTAAACCTAAAAAGCTTATTGTAAATGACCAATAACCACCTGGATAAGTAGGAATAGGAGCTGTATAAACATAAGCATTTGAAAAAACACTCTTAAATGTTTTGTAAATTTTTTCTAAAATCTCCAAATGGTAAAATGGAGATTCACTTTGAATACATATAACAGAAATATCATTCATTAACTTTTTAACATTTTCCAAAAAGCTTTCACTTATCAAACCCTCTGCTATTCCAATAGGGTCAGTAGAATCTATTAAAACAACATCAAATTTTTCATTATTTTTCTTAACCCATTCAATAGCATCCATTATTATAACTTTAACTCTTTTATCGTCAAATGATTTTGAAAGTTCAGGAAAAAAAATTTTTGAAACATTTATAACTTCTTCATCAATTTCAACTAAATAAGCTTTATCAATAGGATATTTTAAAACTTCCCTTAATGTTCCTCCATCACCTCCTCCAATTATTAAAATGCTTTTAGGATTAGGATGAGATTTCATAGGCACATGAGAGAGCATTTCATGATATATAAACTCATCCTTTGTTGTTGTCATTATTAAATTATCAAGTGCTAAAACCCTTCCAAAGAATTCATTTTCAAAAACTAAAATTTCTTGATATTTTGTCTTCTTTTTATAAAGGACATTCTTAACACTTAAATAAATTCCACTACTTTTTGAATGAAATTCAATGAAGCTTTCCATTTAAAATATAGCTACACCTGAAAATACACAAGTCCAACCATCAACAACAGCACTTATTGATTTAACTTCAATAAAATCAATATCTATATTTCTTAAATTCATAGCTTCAAAAGCCATATTATAAGCAATTTCTCTTATTTTATCTTCATCAAAATATCCACTAACTTCCATTATAACACCAACATTATTCTTATTTTTGGGAATAGCAATAGAAACCGCAGAAGATATAATTTTGCCATTTTCATTTGAAATGATATATCCATAAGCAATTGGAAGCAAAGAACCAGGCTTTAATTCTATCTTATTAACAATTTCAACATTAGGTGGAACAATACTTGAAACTTTCAAAAGATTATAATTGCCAACACCAGCAGAAATTAAAGCACTATCAAAAGCATTTAAAGAAGTTGTACCTTTGCCTATCCCTGAACATAAATATATTCTTTTAAGCTCTCCAAATAAATGGGACATCATCTTTTATAACAATGCCTTTTTCTTCAAGAGCAGATTTTAAGTAATTTGGAATAGAAAACATAGCAAAATGCATATTAGGATAATAAAATTTAAAATTTTCTCTATTTATTTGATTAATCCTTTCATGAATAGCAGTTAATTTAACATTCTCTGGATCTATCGTTTTACTTGCTATTACAAATGCCCAAGGTAATTGAAATGAAAACATAAATGTCCAATATACTTTGACAATTGGAAAAATTGTTTTTAAGGTTTTGTATAAACTTGAAACAAAATTAGGATATAATGGGTCAGCACTTCCCGCTTGGGCAACAAAAATTCCATCATTAGAAAGCTTATTATATAATACACTATAAAATTCCTTTGTAAATAATCTAACTGAAGGACCACTCTCAATAGGCTCAGTTAAATCCGATATAATAACATCAAAAACATTATTTGTCTCTTCTACAAATCTACGAGCATCAGTATAATAAATTTTACTCCTACCATCCTCAAAAGCACCATCATTCCATTCAGGCATATATTCTTTACATAAATTTACTAATTCCTCATCAATATCAACCATAATTGCTTCTTTAACAGAAGGGTGTTTTAGAACTTCTCTTAATGTAGCACCTTCACCTCCTCCCATAATTAAAACTTTTTTCGGATTTGGATGAGAAAACATAGCAATATGAACTAATGCCTCATGATAAATATATTCATCTATATAAGCGGATTGAATTTTGTCATCAAGAAACAATGTTTTTCCAAAAGGCTCAATATCAAGAATATCAACTTTTTGATACTTTGTTTTTCCAGAATATATGATTTTCCTTACTTTATAATAAAATAACAGGCTATCAGTATGCTTTTCAACAAACCAAATGCCACCAAGCATAGAATGAAAATTTTAAAGGTTTAAGCTTTCTTTTAATTTTTTTTAGAGAATTTTGAAAAAATAAAGTAGATAATTAAGACGAAAAGCCCAATAGCACTTATGTAAAATGTTATTTTGGGGTCTAAATTTTTAAATCCTGCTCCAATTAAAACAATTATAGCATCTGCTGGAATCCTAATAAATAAAATTAACATAAGAAAGTAAATTTCTTTTATTTTAAGAAGACCCGCAACAAAGCATAGTGCGTCTTTTGGAGTAAATGGTATTAAATATAAAATATAAAATCCAATAATTCCTTTTTCATTCACAAACTTTGAAACTTTTTCCAAATCCTCTTTTCTAATAAATTTTAAAACAATTCTTTCACCATAAATTTTGGCAATATAATATGCAGAAAAAGAGCCAAATAACATACCAATTCCATCAATTAAAATACCCCAAAGACCAAATATATAACCTGCCATAAAAGGAACGAAGTGTCCTGGAATAAAAGCAATTACAATTTGAGCTATATGAAGTAAAACTATCCCTATTGCTATTAGTGGATATTTAAGTAAAATTAAGTTTTGAGGATTATAATAGAAATAAATTGCCATTCCTATTAAAGCTCCATTAAATAAATAAAAAACCAAGTTTGAAAAATACATCGGAAAAATTTTAAACAATTTTTGATGTGGTAATAATGAAAAGATGAGATATAAAACCCCAAAAATTAAAAAATCCAATTTATCTTTCAAAAATACATAACCAATAAGAATACCATTTATAAATGTTAAAGCCTCAAATTTGTCTATTTGAGATGGAATAAAAGGTAAAGAAAAAAATAAAAATGTTAAGAATAATAGTAATTTTTGGCTTGTGTTAAAATTAAGATGAAAAAGCATGAAAAGAATAATAATTGTTAGGACAAATTTCCAAAGCTTGGTTAAATATGACAAATAAAAAAATGTTGAAATTATTCTTTTATCTTTTATAAAATAGCCTAAAATGCCAATAAGGGTAGAAATTAAAAAATTAAAATAAAATAACTTCGTATCAAAAACTTTGAATTCATAAGCAATACTCTCAAAGGCAATTGTAAAAATCATAATTGATAAAGTTGCCCTTAAAAAATCAAATTTTAAATAGTTAGATAAAATAAATCCAAGGACAAAAACTGCGAAAAATTCCCTAAATAAAAATATAGAAATTATTGAGCTAATTATTAGGCTTATCAAATTTTTTAACTTTGTTTATAATTTGGTGCTTCTTTTGTAATTATAATATCATGTGGGTGGCTTTCTATAATACTAGCATGTGAAACTTTAATAAATTTAGCTTTTTCCCAAAGCTCTTGAATGTTCTTTGCGCCAATATATCCCATTCCTGATTTTAGTCCTCCAACAAGTTGAAAGATGACTTCGGAAACACTTCCTCTATATGGAACAATCCCCTCAACGCCTTCTGGAACAAATTTATCTCTTTCTTGAAAATATCTGTCAGAACCCATAGCTCCGAGAGAGCCCATACCTCTATAAGACTTATACTTTCTACCTTGTAAGAATACAACTTCACCTGGACTTTCATCTGTTCCCGCAAGTAAATTACCTATCATAACACAACTTGCACCTGCTGCAAGAGCCTTTACAATATCTCCTGAATATCTTATTCCTCCATCTGCTATTATTGGAATTTTAAATTTTTTAGCAATTTCAGAGCATTCCATTATTGCAGTTAATTGTGGAACACCAACGCCTGCTATAATCCTTGTGGTACAAATTGAACCTGGACCTATACCAACTTTAATACCATCAACATTTAGTTTTATTAAATCCTCAACAGCTTCGCCAGTTGCTACATTTCCAACTATTAAAGGAAAATCTTTAAAATGCTTTCTAAATTCTTTAATTGCTCTTATAACATATTCTGAATGAGCATGAGCAGTGTCAATAACAATCACATCAACACCTGCTGAAATTAAGGCATGGCTTCTTTCAATAATATCCTTTATTCCAACAGCAGCACCAACCCTAAGCCTTCCATTTTCATCTGTGTTTGAATTTGGATATTGAACTTTCTTCAATAAATCTTTTAATGTGATTAGTGCTACTAATTTTAATTCCTTATCAACAATTGGTAATTTTTCAATTTTGTATTTTTTCATAATTTCTTTTGCTTCATTTGGAGTTATTGGGTAATAAGCATATATAACATTTCTATTCATAACTTCTTTTAATGGTTTTAAGTTGTTTTCTTCAAAAATCAAATCTTTTCTCGTGATAATTCCAATTAATTTTTTGTTTTCATCAACAATTGGAATGCCTGATATATTCTTTTCTGCTATTAATTTTTTTGCTTCTGCTACAAGATTATCAGGACCAAGTGTCCAAGGCTCATAAATAATCCAACTTTCATATCTTTTAACTTTTTTTACTTCTTCACTTTGTTTCTCAATTGTTAAATTTCTATGAATAATTCCAATTCCTCCTTCCTTAGCAATTGCTATTGCCATTCTATGCTCTGTAACTGTGTCCATAGCAGATGAAACAATTGGTATGTTTAACTTTATGTTTCTGCAGATAAATGTTTCAACATTTACTTCACTTGGAAGAACTTCACTTCTTTGAGGAAGTAAAAGAACATCATCAAATGTCAGAGCTTCCTTAAACATTTTGAAATTTTAAAGCAAAGTAATTCTGCATTGTCTAATAATTCTAAAACTATTTATTTTTCTATATTTTCTCACCCGTCCTAAAAATAAGCCTTCGGCTTATAAATGCCCATTTTTGGCAGGGGGCTTTCGCCCCCTAAATGAGCCCCCGATAAAATCAATAATTTCCTGAAATTTTTATAAGTTCTTGATAATCAACCACTTAACACTATTTATTGGACAATGTAAAGAAAGTTCAAATTTCTTCTTTTGCTATTTTCATTAAATAATCGCCATAACTACTATTTTTGTATTTATTTGCTATTTCTAAAATTTCTTTTTTTGTTATATATCCCATTCTATAAGCAACTTCTTCAATACACCCAATTTTCAATCCTTGTCGTTTTTCAATAGTCCATATAAATAAACTTGCTTCAACAAGACTATCAAAAGTTCCACAATCTATAAAAGTAAAACCTCTTCCCAGAATTCTATAATTTAACCTATTTTCAATTAAATAAGCTTTTAAAACATCAACAATTTCAAGCTCATTTCTTTTGGAAGGTTTTAAATTTTTCGCTACCTCAACAGCAAATTTATCAAGATAATATAATCCAATAATTGCTAAATTACTTTTTGGTTTTTCAGGTTTTTCTTCAATAGAAACAATTTTATTGTTTTTTATTTGAGCAATACCATATCTTTTTGGCTCATTTACATAATATAAAAAAATTGAAGGAGGCTTTGTTTCTCTTAAAATTTCAGGCAATCCATGACCATAAATGATATTATCTCCAAGTATTAAAGCAAATTCATCATCTATAAAATCTTGTGCAATAATTATGCTTTCTGCTATTCCTCTTGGTTCTTTTTGAATAGCATAATGGATTTTTATTCCAATATGACTTCCATCTGAAAGTAAAATTTTAAATTTTTCTAAGTTTTCTTTGTCAGTAATTATTAAAATTTCTTTTATGTTAGCAAGCATTAAAACTGAAAGTGGATAATAAATTAGTGGTTTGTCATAAACTAAAAGAAGTTGCTTTGTAATAACTTTTGTAATAGGATAGAGTCTTGTTCCAAGCCCCCCTGCTAAAATTATACCTTTCATATAAATTCACAAATTCTATCAAATGCTTTTATAATTTCAATTTGGCTATTATTTTTAGGTTTATTTACAACAAAAGGAATTCCATTATCAGCTAATTCCAAAAATTCAACATCAAGTGGAATTTGACAAATTAAAGGTATATTGAATTCTTCTGAGAGAATTTTTCCTCCATCTTTCCCAAAAATATCAATCCTTTTACCGCAAGTATCAATAATATAACTCATATTTTCAACAATTCCAATAATTCTAACTTCTAATTTTTTAAAAGCATTTATTGTTCTTCTAACATCATCAAGAGATATTTTTTGAGGTGTTGTTATAATAATAATGCCATCTAATTTTACTAATTGACAAGTTGAAATTTGAGCATCTCCTGTTCCTGGTGGAAAGTCAATAATTAAATAATCCAAATTGCCCCAAAGCGTATTGAAAAATAAATCTGAAAATACTTTGTGAAACATTGTCCCTCTCCAAATAACAGGAACGCCTTCATCTAATAAACTTGAAAAACTTACAATTTTTATTCCATAATTTTCAACAGGTATAAACTTATTATCTTGACTAATTTTTAAAACTTGACCTTTTATATTTAATAATGTTCCCGCTGATGGACCATATACATCTGCATCAAAAAATCCTACTTTATAATTTTTTTGAGCAAGTCTAACTGCCAAATTTACTGCAATTGTAGATTTACCAACACCTCCTTTACCACTTGCTATCCCAATAATTTTTTTAATTCCTTCAATTCTTTGAGGATTAAATATGTTTTTCTGCTCCACTTTTTGATCTTTTTCAAATTTTTCTTTTACTATAATTTCTATTTTTTCTAAATTCATCTTTTCTTTTAATGCAGTTTTTATAACATTTGAGATTTCATTTGAATAATTTATATATTCTTTTGGAATTCTTAGAAAAATATTAAGTTTTTCATTTTCAAAAAAAACTTCACTAACCCATCCAAGCTCAACGATATTTGAGCTATCAATTTTAATGTCTTTTAAAACTTTATATATCTCTTTAAGCATAATGACGAAAATTTTAAAGTGCTTTGATTTATTTTTCTTGCTTTGTCTAGTAATTCTAAAATATAGATTATTTCTTAATTTCCCCGCCTACCCAAAAATAAGCCCTCGTCTTATAAACGCCCATTTTTATGCCTTGGGGGGCTTCGCCCCCTAACAAAACCCCCCAATAAAAGCTATAATCTCCTAAAATTTTCATAATTTATTAATTATCAAGGACTTAACATTATTTATTGGTCAAAGCATATTTTTCCTCATTTTACTCACCCTAAGAATAAGCTTACCTCTTAAAACTTCTTACTGCTTAACTAAGTTTATGGGAACTTCCTGATAATGTGAAAATTCCATTTTAAATCTACCTCTTCCTTTTGTTTTTGCTCTTAGAGCAGGCAAGAAATCATATAATTCAGCAAGTGGCATTTGACTAATAATTTTATTTGTTTCAATACCTAAAATTTTGCCCCTTCTACTATTAACTTCTGAAATCACATCACTTATATATTCCTCAGGAGCAAAAATTTCAACATTGTAAATTGGCTCTAAAATATAAGGCTCTGCTTTACTTACAGCATCTTTAAAAGCTAAACTTCCTGCTATTTCAAATGCTAAGTTTGAAGAATCTACCTCGTGATATTTACCATCAAATAATGTAACTCTTATATCTATCATTGGATAGCCAAGAACAAAACCTTCTTCCATTGCTTTTTTAACGCCTTGCTCAACATAAGGTCTATATTCCTTTGGAATAGCACCACCAAAAATTTTATCTACCCATTCATAGCCTGCTCCTCTTGGCAAAGGCTCAATTCTTATATTAGCAACACCATATTGACCTCTTCCTCCTGTTTGCTTAATGTATTTTCCAAGACCTTCTGCACTTTTCCTAATTGTTTCTCTATATGGAACTTTCGCTCTTTCTTTTTCTACTTCTACATTAAATTTCTGTTTTAATTTTTCAAATATGATATTTACATGAACCTCACCTTGACTATAAAGTAATGTTTGTTTTAATTGTGGGTCATATTTAAATGTAAAAGTTGGGTCTTCTATCATAATTTTTTGTAGTGATTCTGAAAGTTTTTCTTCATCTTTTTTACTTTTTGGTTTAATTCCGATAACATATAATGGTTCTGGATATTTAACCCATTCGTAAATTACATTATCATTAGATAGTGTGTCTCCTGTTTTGCTATCTTTTAATTTTAGAAAAAGTCCAATTTCACCTCTTTTAAGTTCATTTACTTCCTTTCTTTCTTTTCCAAATGGTATAAATAAATGTGATATTTTTTCAATAGTTTCTGTTCTTTTATTTTTAAGCTCAATTCCACTATAAACCTTTCCTGTAAAAACTCTAAATAAGAACATTTCTCCAAGATGAGCTTCAGAATATGTTTTAAAAATTATTAAGGAAGTAAAGTTTTTATCGTCAAATTTTTCCTCAAAAGATAATCCATATTCTCCAATAAAATCTAAAAGTTCATTTATTCCAATACCACTTAGTGCATCAACAAATAAAACAGGATAAAACAAGCTATTATCAATTGCTTTCCTAAATGCTAAATGAATTTCTTCCTTTGTTATCTCTTTTCCTTCCATATATTTTTCAAGTAATTCGTCATCCGTTTCAACAACCGCTTCAATAAATTCATTATATTCTTCAACTGCTTTTTTCCTTAAATTTTCTTCAAGATTTTCAAAATTTCCATCAATGATATTAAAAACACCATTAAAATTACTACCAATTCCAATAGGAACTTGAACTGGATGAACTTGTTTTCCGAATTTTTTCTTTAATAAATTTACAATCTCATAGGGGTCTTTTTCATAACTTTTACATTTATTTATTACAAAAAATATAGGTAAATTATATTTTTTTGATTCTTCAAATGCTCTTTCTATTCCAACCTCAAGACCCATAGAAATATCTACAACAATTAACATATTATCAGCAACTCTTGTTGCACTTATAAGCTCACCTTCAAGCTCAATAAATCCTGGTGTATCAATAAATTGAAAATCATAATTTTTATATTTTGTTTTAAAGACTTTTAGATTTATTGTCATATTTTTGGATTGCTCAATCGGGTCATAGTCAAGAATCGTTCTTTCAGCTCTTTGGATAGCATTTGTAGTTTTTAAAATTTGTGCCAGTAGTGTTGTTTTACCGCTTCCTATATGACCTGCTATGACAAAGGTTCTGTCGTTCATAGCTATATTTTAAAGGAGAACTCAAACAAGTTTTTATAAAGCTTTAAAATTTTTTTATGACTGAAAAGGAGATTTTGGAAATTGTAAGAAAAAATCCTAATGTAATATGGGAAATTATCTCAAATGACCCGCAACAACTTATAGAAATTATTGAAAAATCCAAAATTAAACTTGCTACAAATAAAGATTTAAAAATTTTATATCATAAATTAAAAGATGTGCTATCTGAAAAAATAAATCAAAGATTTAGGGAATTAGACAAGAAAATAGATGAGAAATATGAAGCACTTGATAAAAAAATAGAGCAAAAATATGAAGAGCTTGACAAAAAAATAGATGAAAGATTTAGGGAATTAGACAAAAAAATAGATGAGAAGTATGAAGAACTGAATAAAAAAATAGATGAGAAATATGAAGCACTTGATAAAAAAATAGATGAAAGATATAGGGAATTGGACAAAAAAATAGACGAGAAATATGAGGCACTTGACAAAAAAATTGATCAGAAATACGAAGAGTTGAATAAGAAAATTGATGAAAAATATGAGGCATTAGATAGGAAAATTGACCAAAGATTTAACGCCTTGATTATTACTATTGTAATTCAAACAATCGCAATTATAGGTTCTTTAATTGGTATTGTTCTAACGCTTATTCAGATTTTAAAGTAAGCTTTAAAATTTTTTTATGTCTGAAATTATAAAAGGTGGTCAATTTTTAGTAGAAGATGGAAGGGTAGAGGAAACCTTTATTCCTGAGGAATTTACAGAAGAGCATAAACTTATAGCAAAAACAGCTTCTGATTTTATGGAAAAAGAAGTCCTTCCTTATGATAATGAGATTGAAAAAAAGAATTTGGATTTATTAAAAAAATTACTTAAAAAATCAGCAGAATATGGATTTACAGGTGCTGAAATATCTGAAAAGTATGGAGGAATGGGAATAGACAAGAGAACTTCTATGATATTAGCAGAAAAGTTTTCAATTCAAAGTTCATTTGCTATTACATGGGGGGTTCAAATTGGAATTGGCTCATTACCTATTGTTTATTTTGGAAATGAGGAGCAAAAGAAAAAATACCTTCCAAAAATAGCGAAGGCTGAATTAATTGGAGCTTATGCCTTAACTGAACCTTGTTGTGGCTCAGATGCTATGAATATTAAAACAAAAGCAGTTCTTGATGGAGATTATTGGATTATAAATGGACAAAAAATTTTTATTACGAATGGTGGAATAGCAGATTTTTATATTG
>Ga0081478_138356_pt1 | contig 16798 bp, 22 predicted proteins | sample OctSprmetagenome_FD_70983 | JGI IMG/M metagenome (GOLD analysis project Ga0081478, IMG submission 70983) | Hot spring and microbial mat streamer communities from Octopus Spring Streamers, Yellowstone National Park, USA - T=80-84 v2 (version 2) | ecosystem: Environmental > Aquatic > Thermal... | reverse complement strand
GCTCTCATGACGTTGAGGGCCTCCCCGTAGCCGGTATCTATGTCCACGATGACGGGGATATCCACGGCGTCTACTATGTATTTTACAGTCTTCACCATCTCGTCCATGGTTATGAGGCCTAAGTCCGGCAACGCCATGGAGGCGGTTACGGCCGCCCCCGACACGTAGACCGCCTTGAACCCAAGGCTCTGCGCCATAAGCGCCGTCAAGGCGTTGAAAACCCCCGGAACCAAAACCACGCCGGGCCTACGCAACTCTTCACGCAACGCCTTAGCCCCATCGCCCCTCTCCTTCCTAAACAACATGTAACATGTGCACTGAGAACTCTATTAAACGATTAAACCTTTCTGCTTCATCAGAGCATTACATGAGGTCCGTGGCCTCAGCCGGCTGAAAATGGCGTCACTTCTCCACGCTCAGCGGAGTCATCACCGTATTTTGCATGTTTGATTTATATTATAGTTTCGCAAAAAAGGAAGTGCTCGCCAAGCCATGCTTAATGCTGTTTTCATGTCCCGGCGACGGCGGCGACACGGTGGTGTATTGGAAGGGGACGGCGCGGCAGGTTAAGAAGGACGATCCGGTGGTTAAGCTTTTCGGCGCGTTGGACACCGCCGTTGTGCATGCCCACAAGGCCGCCAATCTGCTTCCCCGGCCCCAGAGCCGCATAATGCGCCTGGTGGCGTTTTCGCTTATGGAGCTCGGCTTTTACCTAGCCACCAGCAAGGCGGAGTATTTAGACACGGCCATTGCGCTGTACCGCCGCGCGCTTAAGCTGGCCTACGCAACCGCGCCGGAGGAGCCGCTCCGTAGCTGGGTGGCCTGTGCCTCCCCGGAGTGCTCAGCAGTAGACGAGGCCAGGGTGTGGATAAGATGGGCCGAGCGGCGCGTAGCAGTGTTTGAAGATGCCGCAGTTGCCAAGCTGCTAAATCAGCTCTCTAACTTAACTTTTGAAGTGATGCGTATGTTGCCGCACATAAAGTACCGCCACAGAGGCGTCAAGTGACTGTTTTTTTCAAAGCATGCATGCTTTTAAGCTGCCTGTGTGGGGGGAGCGTGGAAGTTGAGCTCGGCTGTATAAGGAGGACGGGTAAGGGGTACGTCGTGGCTGATTTGTTCTTGTTGGGGGTTAAGTTCCGCCTGTACATGCGGCGCGACAGTGTAGCGCTGAGGTTCGGCACCACAAACAAAAGCCGTGCAGAGCTTGCGGTGCAGTTGCTGGAGGAGGCGGGGGTTGATGTGAAGGTGTGCCGGAATAGGGAGGTTTGGCACATATTCGCCTCTTTGAAGAGGCTCGCAGGTGCAGATAAAGCTCTTAAGGAGGCTGTTGTTGCGTCGATCAAAGCCGCGGCTGAGAGGGGGTGGATCGACGCAAGTAGGGCGCAGAGGTGGATTGCAAAGGCAGAATGTGCGCGCATATATAACGTGAGGGGGAAGCTGGCGATCTACTCTAAGCGTCCGGAGGTCTTAGAGCGGGAGGCGCAGAGGCTGAGGGATATGGGCCTGGTGGAGGGCCTGCACTTTACCGTCAAGATGCCGGAGGGCGGCAGAACAGGGCGCCTCAGGATCTTGGCGAAGGGCTTGGCCCACGCCGCCTGGCTCGCCGCCCGCGGCTCCGGGAGGCAGAGGGAGCAGGCGAGGGAGTTCTTAGGGCGCGTCCTGAGCGCCGCGCAGATGGAAGGTGAAGATGTGTACAGGAGGGTGAAGAGGATAGTAGATGCGGGCATTTCGCAGGGCCCCGCATCGCTGAGAGGTCTTGAGAGGGATGTGGGGGGCCGCATAGTGAAGGTGAAGGAGGGGTCGGCGCGGCTTGATGAAGACGGCAGGCTCAGAATCGCCGTGACGGCTGAGGTAGACGGCATCTACACGAAGTGCGAGATTTCTTTTGTCAAGCTGAGGAGGGGCGGAGTTCTTGGTTTTGCCTATGCGGGCGCGGCAGAGGAGGCAGAACGCATTGCAGTTGTTGTAAAGGCGGTTACCGGCATGTCTCCCGCAGTTGCGCACATGAAAAACGGCACCTGCGTGCTGAGGTGCAGCGAGAAGCACCTCAGGGCCCTTGCCCGCTACGCTGAGCTTGCAGGCTATGTGGAGAAGTGGATAAAAGGCTAGTTTCGGCGTTTGGGAAACGCTTAAATCTTTCTTTCAAAAACTCCCCTGGCGCGTTTTCTTCCGCTTCTGAAGACCTTGCCTCAATAATTCAACAATGTTCAGACACACACTGCGCCTATGGAAAAAAAGGTTGTTACCATCTTTGAACTGCCTCAGAGGCTGGGCATCCTCCAGCACGTGGAGTACGAGCCTTTTCCGCGGGAGTGGTGCACCGACGACTGGTGCCCGCACGAGGGCGCATTGGTAGCCGAGGGCTGCCGCAAGGGGGTGTGCATCAAGTACCGCGTGCGGGTTTATTCGAAGGATGGGAAGAAGTGGGAGGCTAAGAAGCAGTGGAGGAAGAGGAGGGATGAAGAGGCAAGTGGATGTCTTAGGCAGCAGGTGGCCGACGCCCTGTGGGAGCTGGCCGATCGTTTCGACGTCGGGGTGTGGTACAAGCGCATAGAGAAGGAAGTGGGCATCCGCCGCGACATCTACATCTACTGCGGCCCCCTTGTGAACGGCGTAGAGCTCGGCCAGCCCCACTGCCGCTCCGCAGAGGAGTGCGCCAAACAAATAATAGAGGACTACAGGAGGGAGCTGGAGATCCTTAATACGCCGCCTCCGCCCGACCCCGTGGAGGAGCTTCTGAAGGAGTGGCCTGAGCTGGAGGCCTTCGGTGCGGAGTGGGTGAGGAAGTGGCTGAATCTTGGGGAGAGGCTAATCGAGATCGCCAAGGTGATGCGGAGATTTCCGTGGATGGCCGACGTGGTGAGGCAAAACCCGATGAACATCCTCAACCCCTACACGGTAAACGCGTTTGTGGCGAAGGACGGCTCCGAGTCGTGCCTACAGCTATCCACGAGAGTATTCTGTCTGAGGGACGGCAAAGCGAGGGAAGTCAAGCTGGAGCTTGAGTTTAAACGGTATGAGGAGTACGAGGGGAAGATGAGAGAGGTATACCGCCCCAAGGGCCTGCTGGCATTTGCCGTATCGGCGAAGGAGTACGTGGAAATACTCTAGTTTTTTCCTTTTTGGAAAAGGGGGTTTTAGAATTGGGCTGTCCGGCGGCGGCTTCGGCGCTTTCGGCCTTCGCCACTGCGGGGAAGCCCGTGGCGTGAAGATCACCTCTGGGCCTTGGAGCCTTCTGAAGACTGCGGCGTTGGCGTGTCTGCCGGTGCCGCCGCCTCGGTAGCCGGCTGAGTGCCGGCGCTTGTCACAGCGCAGGCCATATGGATTAGAATTCTGTAAAGGGCATCGATGAGCCAGTCCTCCTCCTGCAGGCCTCTTCTTCTGACCTCCTCCCTAATAAGCTCCTTCAGCCTGTGCCTGACCTCCTCGGCGTGCTCCTCCGGAATTTCGTAGCTCTTCAGCAACGCTGACAGCTCCTTCTGAACCTCCTCGTCGCCGCCGCGTATGAGCTTCTTGAGCTCATCCACACGTAAGGCAGACATGGTGAAGGTTGGAGGCCGGATGCTTAAGGATCCGCCGGGAGGCGGTGCAGGGGAGTTCTCGCCCCTGTTAGTTTTTCCCTGCAGGACTTTGGCGAATATGATCACCGATCGGCAAGAAAACGTTTGCCGGCGCGTCACAGACAGCAATCGGATCTCTCTGCTTGGAACCTGCCGTCAACGCCGCTGTGGGACAGCCAGAAAGCTGGTAACGCGAAAAAAAGATTATTTCATAACGACGTCTAATATGACGGCCATCAGCTCTTTAATCTCATCTTTGTTTAAATTTTTAACTAATTCTCTTGTCATTTTAAGAACTCCTTCTTTGGTTAATCTCAATACTACTGGGCAGCAGACATATAAATCGCTTATCTTAATATCGAACGCGTTCCCTTTTCGCTCTATTGCTTCAACGTAATCGTAGACTTCAGGCTCTTCGTCCTCTTCGTCCTCTTCTTCTAGGTATTCTTCGTCTAGCTCATCTTCTAAATACTCTTCGCATTCATTGTAAGCCATGTGTATTGTGCTTTGTCCTAGCATTTAAGTTTTTCGTCTCTTGAAGACGGCCAGCTGGTGCAGGGAATTTCCCACAGGGAAGAGTTCCCTGCTGGGTTTTCCCTGTGGGGGTTTCCCTGTAAGGCTTTGGTTCGGCGGTTCGCGGGAGGCAACGGTTTATATTTAGGCAGTTTCGGCTTTACATGGCTCCGAGATTGACAATGTTGCGGCTCTATGCCGAAGCAAAGGGCTTAGACCCGCAGGCCTTGGAGCGCGTGCACCTGCAGTACTTAGGTACCTATCAGTACTGGATCCAAGAACGGCTTGAGTTGCTCGGCTACGGCGCTGAGAACGCAGAGCCTCTGAGGCTGAGGCCCGAAGAAGTTGACGAAGCGGTGGACGCGGTGCTGGAGGCCTTCCGCTCTAGGCCGGAGGCTGCCGCCGCGTTGCCCCCCTTGCTGACGCTTCCGGAAAAGCTGGCAGTGGTGGAGGCGCTTGCCCTGCGGTTAGGAGAGGCGCTGAGGCGCAGGAATGGCGCGTGGAGGAGCTGGCTCTACGTGCTCCACCTGGCGGCGCCCTCTGGCGCGCCTACGCGCCTAGGCCGCGCCCTGCGTAGGGCGCTGGAGGCCGGCGGGAAGCCGGAAGAGGCGTATGTGGAGGCGGCGGGGCGGCTGGGGCTTTTGAGGTGGATGATTGCGCTTGAGGCGGCGGCGCTGGACGTGGGGACTAAGAACGAGCTGGACGCCCTCCTCGCCGCCTATGCCAGGCATATTCCGCGGCTGAACACATACGCCGCGTACTCGGCCTTTAGGTGCATGGCCAGCGATGTGATGGGGGTGGCCATGGCCGCCCCGGCCCTGCCGCCTGAGGCAATCATAGAGACTCTGGAAATTTAGGCAACTACAGGCGATTATTTATAAGGCCGCGAATTCCGCCGTGTCATGACGAAGAAGCAGAAGCTGAAGTTCTACGACGTAAAGGCGAAGAGCGCGTTCGAGACAGACGGCTACGACGTGGTGGAGAAGGAGACCGCCCGCGGGGTCATGCTGTTTGCAGTCGCCACCTCGCCGTACACAGGCGTAAAGGTCTACAGGCTCCTAGGGAAGAAGAAATAAGCTCCCCTTTTTTCCCCGCCTTCTTCTGTTTTTGGCTTGTAGACTGAGGCGCGTTCTGCACGCGCGGCCTCTAAATGTGTTTATTCAACGTTTCCATCCGTGAAGGCTGGAGACATGGATAAGAAAGCTCTTGTCTTCGAAATAGTTCGCGAGCTTAAGAAAGGGAACAACGTTGCACTAATTGCATTCACCGGTTGGGGCAAGACCAGAACGGCCCTCGAAGTGGCCGCTGAGTTAGCCCGCGAAGGATATAAGGTGGGGATGAAGTTCCCCACCCTTACTGTGGCTGTGAAGAAGTTTGCAGAGCTTGTAGAGATTCTGCGGAACGCCAACCCGCCGCCTTCTGCGATTTTGACAGCCGGCGCTCAGCAGTATTGCGCGTATAAATGGCACTACCCACAGCGTTATTGTGCTAAATGCGTTCTGTACAAAAATGTAGAGGCGGAGGCGCCTCTGAGAGAGATGCGAGTTCTAACGTATCAAGACATCAATACGTTGACGCCAGATCATCTGTGTGGATATTGGATTCAAGAAAAGCTGTTTCCCGGCTACAACATAATTATCGGCCACTATGGCAGAATGAGCAAAATACTGCCTCATGTACACTACTTGGTCATTGACGAAGTTCAGGAGCTGTTCCTGCCAAACATAAAAACAATTGCGTTGTCCGAAATCGCCGAGGCGCTGAGTGTAGATGCTTCAGAACTGACCAGTCCCGACGTCATAGAAGAGTATGCTGAGGAGCGGCTTAAAAACGCCGATCCAGCGCGCGAAGACGTAATACATTTGCTGCTCCAGATGCTGCGGTCAACGTGCTGGATCGAGGATAACGCCCTCAACTGTCTGGAGCTGCGCCAGATGCCTTCAGGCATTCCGTCGCTGATGCTTACCGCCACCCCGCCGCCGGGGTGGCCCCCCGAGGGGTGGGGCCGAAAGATCGAAATAAAGCAACCGGTGAAGCCTCGGGCGTTCGTAGAGCCTGAGGCTAAATTCTTCTACAGAGACGGCTACAAGGGAATTTCGCTTCAACTTTATTACGTCATTCGGTGGCTTAAGAACAAGTTTGGGGCTAGGTGCATTGCTGTCTTTGCCACGTCGTCAGTCCGACGCGTCCTTGAGTATACACTGCCAATGGAGTTTGGGCGGGAGCCGCCTGAGAGAGAAGAGCAGATCCCCCCAAGCGGCGTAGTGGTGCTCGACGCTTGGGGGAGATACAGAGTTGGTGTTGATATAAGATGGTGCGATGCTGTGGCATTGCCTTGGCCGTCATTGCATATCGAGGCCAGAAGGAGGCTTCGGGCTGAGGGGAGGAACCCCGATGTGGCCGAACTGTTGCTTTCAGTCCAGCACAGCGGACGTATTATGAGACCGAGACCCGGCGAAACATATGAAGATGCACTGATGAAAAGAGTAGTAGCGCTGATCGACGGGCGGTTTTGGAACTATGTGAACTATTTGTCGCAGTTCTTCAGCATCGAAGAACTGCCAGCGGACATCCACAAAATATAACTCTTCAGTCATCCGCCTAATCCTCCTCTTTTTAATCGTCCTCTTTGCCGCATTTGCCAGCTCTATTGAGTTCAATCAGCAGCCGTCAACGTGTTCGGCGGCTTCTGTAGGCATGTGCGCCGACATGTTGCACCTCCTGCACAGGACGCAGATGACGTCTTTCTTCTCCAAGGAGTCTAGGTGCGCACGGCGGGCGGGGCGCTTCTTGTGCAGCTTTATGCGCAGCGTTTAGAGGTGCGCCGAATAAAGAACCTCAATAGATATATGGCGGTCTGTGCAGTTCTTTATGCAGGTCGGCTGGGTGGGGCTGAGGAGGACTGAGGGCGGCTGCGCCGCCGCCCGCCTGACGCTGTCGGACGGAGCCAGCACAGCGGAGTACAACGTGTACCTGCTGAACGACATCCGGCTCATCTTCCAGTCGGCTGACCGGAGCCGAGTGGAGCGCGCCGCTGGTCTGCTGAGGCGCGTAGGCGTCGATGCAGAAGTGAAGAAGATGGGCTGGGTGTGGTACGTCCAGGCCTATACAGACATCCTCGCAACCGGGCGCGAGGAGCTCAAAAAGGCTGTCGCAGACATCGTTAGGGAGGCGGCGGCGAGGGGCTGGGTGGATGGGAGGAGGGCCGAAAGGTGGCTTAAGAAGCTGGAGAGGGGGAGCGCGGTGAGGAGGGGCTGGCCGAAGTACTTGGTGAGGGTTATGCGCAGCGGCGCGCTTGAAATCAGGTTCGCCTCCACAAACCCCGGCAACATAGAGCGCGAAGCGCAGAGGCTCAAAGCCATGGGGCTTGAGGAGGGGAGGCACTTCACTGTGAAGAGGCCGGAGGAGGGCCGCGACGGCTACGTGAGGATCCTCAGGGGGGGCTTGTCCCATGCCGCTTGGCTCTCCGCCCGCGGCAGGGATGAGCGGCAGAGGAGGCTGGCGGCTGAGCTTGTGGAGTACATCCTCCAGAGGGCTGAGGGAATAGATGCCGTCTACAGAAAGGTCAGGGGGGTGGTAGAGGAGGGGAGGGCTAGGGGCTCCCTGACGCTGAGTGGCTTCGAGGGGATGGCCGAGGTGGGGAGCAGAGTGCATGTGGTGAGGGTGGTTGACTGGAGCGCCGGACTTGAAGAGGGGCAGGGAGGCAGGAAGCTGCTGAAGATTGAAATAACCGCCGAGGTGGACGGCGTGAGGTGCCGCCTCGCGGTTGCCTTCGGCAGATACGGCAGAAAGAACGAAACGGCGGGCTACGCCAGAGCTAGGGCCGGCGCCCCCGGCGGCAGGGAGGCGGACGCCGAGAGGCTTTCGGCGCTGGTGAAGGCCCTCACGGGCGTGGAGCCGAGGGTGTACCGCAGAAAGAACAGCATAATCATAGTCTGCAGCAGGGTTCATCTAGAGGGCTTTAGGCGCTTCGCCGAGCTCGCGGAAGCCGTGGAGAGGTGGCTGGGCGGCCGGTAGCTCGGCGCGGCTTATGCTGTCTGCTGGGGCGCAGGGTGATTATCGGCTCGCCGAACTTGCGTAGCGTTCTTCCGCATTGCGGACATTCTGTCGGAAGCCTCGGCCTATCTGAAAACTCGTAGCCGCAGTGCTGGCAGAAGTAGACCAGCGTCAGCTGGTTCGGCTGGTGCATGGAGGACTCTGCGTGTTGGTGTACGATGAACAGTTTATCTGAGCTGTGCAATTAGGCGGAGCGCCTCCGCCAGGTGGGGCGCCTTGGCCTCCAGCCTCTCCAAGGCCTCTTTGAGGGCCATCTTCGGCTTTATGCCGCATACGGTCAGGGCTTGCGTCATCTCGTTCAGCGCATCTTCTACGGTCACCTTCTGGAGGAGGTCCAGCGGCGCGGCGCTTCTAAGAGCAACGTAGCGCTTCATGCCTATCCTTACGGTGTAGACCTGGCCTATGCGCTGGAGCTTGTCTATGTACCACTGCGCTGCGCCGTAGGAGGTGCCGAGCTCCTTCGCGATTCCGTACACAGTGACGGGGCCCTTCTGCCTCAGCAGCTCCAGGATCTCCCTCTCCAGGTTCATGTAGAGGGAAATGCTTAGAATTTATGTTGAACAAAAGCCTGCAGGCATCATGCAGACGCGCCGCCGCGGAGCCTCGCCGCAGCGGCCTCCTGGGGGATTTGACGGCGCGTTTCTGGAGGGGCCTGCCTTCGCGGACTCCATCTTCAGCGTGACGCGCACCCGCACGGCGTGTGCGAAGACAGTGGAAACGAGGTCAGCGGAGAGCATGGCTATTTACCTTGCAGATGTGATGCATAGTTTCCTGACATCGTAAGAGCCGACGCCGTGCCTTGGTTGAGCTCCTCATACAGAGCTCCGGTTTATCAGCTACCTGCACTGCCCCAGGGCTGTCCCCGTGATGTTGATTCCGTCGGTTAGGCAGGCATGCGGCCACTCCTCCCCTTCGATAACTGCGCGGTCGCCGAGAGCGCATGCAGAGGTGTATGCGGCGCCGTCTTCCGTCGTTGCTGTCTTGTACGCAGAGGTGCCTCTAAGCGGCGCGGCGAGTGCGCCGAAGCTGCAGTTGCCGAAAGCGCCGATGGCCGTCTGCCCCTCTATAGACACCGCGATGTTGCCAGTTGACGCCGAAAATGCAACGTTGTCCACATGCTGCACGCGCCGGCGAAAAATAAAGAGTCGAAGCGGCGCCTCAGTATGCAGAAGGTCGGCCTAATGCGGAGTTGAACTGCGCCGCGGTTTTTCTTACACCATCTCATGAGGGGAAGCGTCTGCATTGGCGCCCCAGCTTTAGGCCTCTGGATCCGCCGGATCCCCTGCTCGTCTGCAAGGAGCATGAAGGTTCTGCGGCCCACGGCGGCATGTTTAGGCTTGTCTTCCTGCGCAACCGTAGAAAGGACGTCCGCCCTCCTGCCGCAGCATGCCTGTAAAGGCTGATGTGCATGATCAGAAGTGCCGCCGCCGGCCGTCCGCAGAGGCGCGGCGGCACTTAAGCATTGATGTGTTTATAAATGCGCAGATGCTGGCAGGTATGGAATACGGAACTTCGGACGTAGCCGCATACCTGTTGCACCGGCGGCTGGTGAAGCCGCTTAAGGTGGTGCTGTTTACCTTTTTGGCTCAGTACGACGTAGATGGAAGCGCCGTCTGCGAGTACAGATACGGAGGGCGCCCCCTGGCCAGGGCTGAGTTTTACATCTGGACGCACGGCCCCGTTAGCGACGAGGTGCACGATGCCCTGGATGCGCTTGATCCGGACGTGGTGAGCACCGAGTTTGGGCCGGTGATGACGTGGCCGGGGCCTCTGCCCAACCTGCCGAAGCCCGTTGCCGCCAGGCTGGACGAGGTGGCAGCGGAATACGGCGGCTGGAAGCCGTGGCAGCTGGAGAGGCACGTAAAGAAGATGCTGGGCCTGGACATCCCCGAAAAGATGTCTGACTACATGGGGTGGCCGCTGCGCAACTACCTCCGCGCCGAAGGCTACGCGCTGGCGTACAGAGACTTAACGCCATAGGTATGTAGCAACTACATACCTATAGAGTTAATTATGTGCACTTAAGAGGTTCGTAGTTGCAGAGAAGCACAACGGGGAACTCTTCCCTGTTGGGGCTCTCCTGTTAGGAAATCCCTGTAAGGCTACAGTAAAAAAGTGGGTTTAGCGTTGTATCGACTTTACAAAGGATCTGTAACACTGTATTATCTTCTCGCTTAAAGCTTCGTCGTGCCAAATGTCTTTCAACGGCGCATCAAAGGCCGTCGAAAGCTCCCAGAAGCAACTGAATATTATAGAATAATTTGGTATTATGGTTTCTCCAAGAACGACGACATCAATAGCCTCAAAACAGCTCGGCGCCTTCATTTTTAATTCTTCACAGCTTACCATAACCAAGGTTATGCGTCAGTTTATAAGCATCGAGCCCGCAGCATGTCGGCATTGTCGAATATGCTGTCCCGAAGCCCGGTCGGCGGACAGCAACGACTGCTCCTAGTAAATTTCGGCGCTTAAGGAATAAGATTTTAAATTCACGCATCTTTTGAACTATGGCAAAAAAGCCGCCTAGGAAAGAAGATGAACAGCTGGTTGACGACTGCGGCATATTAATTAGCTACGATAAGGGTGGCGACGACATGCAGCTGGAATACTACTTCGGTAGTACGTAATTAAATCTCTTTTTTCTTCATCGTTGGGCCTGTGCATTGGCATGTAGAGGCTGAGAGAAAAATGCTCGGAGCTGTTCCACGTATTTACGGCCTATTTTCAGAGCCGCCTCTTTTGTTGGTCAATATGCGCCTCAGCTCCGCCGCTGCGTCCCTGTGGCTTTTTGTGGAGTGCGGGATCAGCCGAACGGCGTCTTCGTGGAGCTTGACGTCGTAGAACTGCCTCAGATGCTCTAGCAGCTCCGGCGCCGCGGCTCTTCTTGTGCCGCGCGTCTTCAGCTCGGGCGGCAGCAGTCTGTGGAGGTCTCTGGCCATCTGCACAGTCCACGGCCTGTACCACAGCGGCATCGCGTCCTCCGGCGCGAAGCTGTAGTCCCTCAACGCGTACATCCTTGCCGCAAGCCTCCAGAGCGGGCGCGTCCTCGTTCCGGTGTACGTCTCCACCTCAAGCTCCACGCGGCTCATCTCTGCGGTCAGCTCTTCAACCAGCGCCCTCATCTTTTCGTGCTCAACGTCGAAAAGCTCGTAGAAGCTTTCGACGACTCTGTCCTCAACGTGGCCTCGGGGCTCGGCAAGGACTTCCACCTCCTCGCTGGTTATCGCCGCATGCACGGGGATGCGCCCGCTGGCGTAGATGTCTATATCGACGCTCAGCTCAGCCCGACCCAGCCTGCCGTTCAGAGCCGCCGTTACTCCGTCCCACCTTCTGAGCCTAGCGATGGCTTCTACGGCGCCGGCGTCAGCGCGGCGGCTGAGCTCTACGCCAATCTTTTCCCCGCCTGCATAAGCCGCGTCTGGGACGCCCCTCCACGCGTAGACCTCAGCGACCTCAAATCTGCCTGCCCTCTTAAAAGCCGCCGCCAAAGCCAAGCCCAGAGCCGCAGCTGCACGCCTTCAGCTCGCCGGCAACAGCCCTGTTAGCATTCTCGCCGCTATCACGACAACGGCGATACAGCAGGTTTAAAAACTTGAAAAAGCGGCCAAAAACCCCCGCGGCGCCGGCCAGACTGGCAGGCGAGACGGCGCCAGGCAGGCGCTGGAAGGAGCCCGCAACGGCCGCCTAAGCCTTTTCAACGCCTCCGGAGCGTCAGGCAGTTGTTTTTAAGTCCGTAGAAGACGTGGCGTCGTGAACGACAACCTGATCTTGGCAGTCGGCATAGCCGTATTGGCGTTGATGCTGTGCTGGGCCTGGCTGACATCGCTGGAGATGTTAATATTTGTACTGACGATGCTCGCTACGGGCATCTACACCGCCTTCATGATAGCCATAGGCCTGCAGGAAAGGGAGCGCATTATGCAGGAGGAACGCAGACAGGAGGAGCCAAAGAAGCAGATCTGCGTATTGCCGAATTAGAGTTTGCCTCCAAAAACCGCCATCGAAAGGCCGCATCAGGCGCTGCCTTGCTTGCTGTAGGCGTAGATGGAGTATGCAAAGAATGACATAAGCATGGCAAACCTCAGAGCCTCAGGTCTGGAGAACTCCAGCGAGGCGTAGATGAGCGCAACCGCTATCAACACGTAGAATATCGGTAAATAAAACGCCTCCAGCTGGTCGCGGAAGCGGCCCGTGACAAGAATTGTGAAGTACAGGGCCGCTGCGGCTACAAGCGTCCAGAACGCCAAAGCTTCGAGCGCCGTCATATCGCCGCCGCTGCCGCTTCGCCCCACCTGTCCGCCATCTCGGCGATTTTGCTGATCATGTCCGGAAGAAGGGGGCCGTCCCACAGCCACAGCACCTCGCTGCCGTCTTTGACGGCGATGATTTTGGCCGTGCTGTCGTTTTTCAGGCACATCTCTACGTCTTCTTTAGTTATCTTTGATCCCTCCTCTCCTGCGTCTTCGAGGTAGCTGTTCATGAGGTTGAGTATCTTGTCGAGCGCGATGGCTAGATACAGCTCGCCCCTGTAGCCGTCAATCCATTCCTTTATGTGCCTGCAGACGTCTTTCATGGCTGCGGCAGTGCTTGGCTTCACGCCACTGCGTCGGAGATTGGACGGGCCGTCTTCGTCGTTAAGGATTCCGCAGCGGCGGCTCAGACCGCTTCGCTGAACAGCGCACAGCTGGTCGGTATGGTGCTGCCGTAGTGGTGCACAAGCAGATACATCCACGACGCTGCGGCGGCTGCAAACCTGTACGCCGACGGCGCGTGGGAGGCGTGGTGCGTATCCCACGCCTCGTGGTCGGAGAACGCTTCAGCTATGCGCTCTACGGCATCCTCCGCCGCGTCTCGGCGGCGCGGTGCGTCGTGCAGCAGAGAGGCAGGCAGGTACACAGGCATGTATCTGATCATCCCGTCTCTGCGCGGACCTAAGATTGCCGAAACTCCGTCCACAAGGCGCAGCGCGGCGCCGTCGGCGTGTTCAAGCCGTGTTTCCATTATTCCGTCCCTTAGTTGGGTTTTTTGATCTGAACCTATGCGCCTTTAGAATTTCTAAGCTTTTAAATCCTTCATTTCTGAGTGCACGTTGCTTCCAAGAAGCGCCTACGGCAACACGCTCGGAGGTTGCATCTTTGAGGGCAACCGATCTGTTCGTTTTTAAATAAGCGCGTTTATGCGTGTATGGAAATAGTGGACAAGATCACCGAAGAAATCGCCAGAGAGCTGCAAAAATTCTACAGATGGCCTACGCTGTTCGCCGTAGTGCTTTATGAAGGCATCGACGGCACTATACAAGCCGACGTTGTGATGCTGTGGAAGAGGGACAAATGGCACAATTATGGATATGTTGATCCCGACTTCGCGCTTATGTATGAAGGGACTGAGGTGACGGAGGAACCTGTTGAGCTCAATCTATATGAGGTTACCCTGAGACATGTAGAAACCCAGGAAGTCGTGTTCTCATTTCTAGGCGATGTGGAAGATCTGTACATCTATGAGGCAGTCCCCACAGGACGGATTGTCAAGGTCGCCGCCGCTAAAACGAAAAACGGCGACGTGGTTTTAGACACATCGCAGCTGAGGCAGTATGTGGAGATGCATATCCGCAGATATTAAAGCCCTTTTTTCCTTAAAATCTGAAGGCTCGGGTTGCCGGTTGCACAGCTGTGAGGGCGATAAAAGCGGCTTTCCTCTGGAAAAAGAGGGGGCCGGCGGGCGCCCGACGGAGTTCGAAAATTCTTAATAAGAAGTCTGCTGCGGCGGCCGCTCTCGGAGCGCAGGCGATCTGTCTGCAACCTCTAAGTATGGCCGCAGCTGTTTCTCACAGCCTGCAGTTAGGGCTGTAGGGACGGCCTCACAGGGAAAATTCCGCAGGGAACTTTTCCCTGTTGGGTTTTCCCTGTAGGCGGCAGCAAAAATAAAAACATGCCTCGAACTTAAAGACATGGAAACCAAAATAGTAAACAGAATCATAGAAAGCCTGCAAGTGTTTTATAAATGGCCTGCCGTTTACATTATAAATGAATACGGCTTTGTTGACGTGCTATTAAAATCTAAGAAACAGTGGTGGTATAAGTACGAAGAGCCTATTGGAAATGTAGCTCTTGCGCTACTGTATGAAGGCGTAAAGGAAATTTCAGAAGAGACCGAACTACGTCTTATTGAAGTTGCTGTAAAGCACGTCAAAAGCAGAAAAATCATATTCACCTTCCTGGGCGACATAGAGATTCAGCACTTGTATGTGGTAAGGCCGACTGGGAAAGTTGTTAAAATCTACGCCACCAAAGCGGGGGACGGCGTTGTTTTCACAGATGTGACACAACTGAAACAATTAGTGTCGCAAATTCAGATTGACGAGAAACCCTAAAGAGGCCCTTTTTCAAAACTTGGAACTCCTTCAAGCGTCTCTTCCGGAGAGAGGCGGAAAGACCGAAGGGGGCGCCAAATGTCGTGCTGCCCGACAACACAACACAGGCTCCCGGGCAGGCAGACGGAGAGGCGCATCTGCGGCATGCTGAACGGAGACGGATATGCCGTGGAGGCATCGGCGCCGTATAGGCCGGTTCAACGTTGTGCACCACAGCATATGAACCATGGAAGCTAAGGAAGGAAACATCGGAAATGCAGTGAACTTCCACTTCAGCGTCGTGCCTGCAGCTGGGAAGTTGCCTACAGCTGGGAAGCCGCTTCTCGAAGGCTCAGGAACGCTAGGCGACGTCACGATCATAATGGGGAGGCCCAGGACGGGGAAGTCGCTTTTCCTCCGCTACCTCTTTGCACTGCTCACGGAAGATTACGAGCTGGCTATGCGCACCTCTGAGCAAATCCTTGACAACGGCGGATGGGTGAAGCTGAGGGTAGGCGACATCCAGCTCAGTTGTTCAAAGTCTGATGATGGGAAGGTGGGATGCGACATAACACCTCACCCGAGGGAGGAGGCGTATCTGTTTTATGAGGGCGTCCTTTTCACGTTGAAGCATCGCCTTATAAGCCCAGAGTCAGCTGAGGTGGCAAACGCCATGGCGAGACTGTTGGAACGCGTTGCTAGGTACAGAGAGGGGAGGTGGAGGTACGACATTTCGTACTCAGATAGCGACAAAAAACTTTATGAGCGCGTAGATGGGAGGCTGATAGACTCAGCCTTTGCCTCTGCCGCGGTCGTGACAGCGGGAGTTTTGGAGAGGGTATTTCTGCTCAATGCGTGGCTTCTGCTCGACGGCGCTATGGACGTGCTGTTTCCCGAGGAGGTGTTTTACCTCGCTGGCCGGGCTTCTTCGGCTAGGGCGCGTCTCGTCGTGGTGACCCACTCGCCGTGGGTGCTCGATGTGTTTAGATGCGGCAGAGCCGCGGCCGACGTGAAGGCGTATGAGTTTGCAGAAGGCAAGATTAAAGAGATTGGTTTATCCACAAAGACCTATGGCGACGTGTTTGAAAAGCTGTACGTCCTCTGCGGCTGAGCCGCTTGACAACTAGGTCGGCTACAGCACATGTCTCCACCGGTTTTTATAACAAAGGCTGCCTGCTTGTCTGGCCTATAACATCTTTTTTTCTAAGATGGAGCGAGTTAGGTAGCGTTGTATTCCGTGTTCCAACAGTGGAGAAAAACGCTGAACCGCCATTAAGATTTCCTCACAGGGATAATTATCCCTGTGAGGAAATCCCTGTGGGTTTATCCCTGTAAAGGAATCACTGTAGGCGGTGCTGATGGCTGAGAGATCGGAGTGTCTTTGCCGACTGCACGCAAAAGGAAACCGCAACTGAAGAGGCGAGAAAACAAGTTATTTGAGGTGGCCCCCGGCCTTGATCTGTTTGTAGTAGTTTAGCATGGCGCTGCGTAGCGCTCTGTACGGCTGTTCGTCGATTCTCTTTGTCATAGCTGTCTCCACCGCATTTTTTACGGCATCTTCTATAAGGCCGCAGTGGCGTTCCGCAAGCCACCTTACCGCTGTGCTGTTTCTGACCTTGCACCACTCGAACCCCAAACCTATCAGAAACTCCTCTGCCGCTTCTATTGGCACAGGCCCCTCGAAGTGCCTCAAAATGATCAGCGGCGCGTGCAGGTTCGCATACGGCCGATCTTCGTTTAATACTGTGCGCCAGATGTACTCTACGAAGAACTTCTTGGCCTTCTCCTCAGCCGCCTTCAGCGCCTCGGCCACGGCTTTTTGGTCGCAGTTCCGCTGTGCCAGCCAGTCCGAAGCCAATGTGGTTAAGATCGCCCTCCCGCAGTCGTACTTCGCCGCGGCTTCGGCGATCTCTGCGGCCACGTCTTCTCCACAGCCGCTGTATGCCTGCGCCAGCTCCCTGAGGAAGCGCACGTCGCCATAGCCTACCTCCGCAGTTACGTGCTCCTTCAGCCTGTCCCTCAGAGTTCCGTACAGATCGTCGCTGAGAACTACCACAGTCGTCACTTCCCTGATCCCGAAGATCGCCATTAAGTCATCCAGAGTTCTCTCGAACTTTTCAAGCCTTGTCGGCTTGTAAAGGGCACCATTCCACGGCCTCTGCGGGTAATGCCCCGGTTTGGAAACATCTATGTAGAAGATGGGCTCTCTGCCCGCCTCTCTTACCGCGTCCACGACTTCGCTCAACATGGCCATGTCGCTTAGGCAGTCGCCTGCCGCAATAGGGTCAACCACTCCCGCACGATCAATCAGCATCTTTTT
>Ga0081478_149741_pt1 | contig 16809 bp, 12 predicted proteins | sample OctSprmetagenome_FD_70983 | JGI IMG/M metagenome (GOLD analysis project Ga0081478, IMG submission 70983) | Hot spring and microbial mat streamer communities from Octopus Spring Streamers, Yellowstone National Park, USA - T=80-84 v2 (version 2) | ecosystem: Environmental > Aquatic > Thermal... | reverse complement strand
CAGAAATTGGGACGAAGAGCAACTGGCGATCTTAGCCGACACGGGCGAATGGGAACTTTACGAACGCTTCCGCATTGAACTGGAACGAAGGAAGCGCCTAAGGACTGAAGCAAAATGAATGTTGCTGCTGTCGCAAAACCTTCACGACCGAGGTGACGAAGGTGGTCAATTGGCAGGAGTATGTGGAGATAAACCCGAAAATCATGCAAGGCAAGCCCGTTATCAAAGGCACGCGAATTCCTGTCAGCCTTATCCTCAGTTACTTGGCAGGCGGGATGACAGTGGACGAAATCCTCGCCGAGTATCCTCACATCAGTCGAGAAGCCATCCTCGCCTGTATCGCTTTCGCTCACGATGTCATTGAGTTAGAGGCTTGTCAGGCAAATTGGTCATTGCGCAACGAACAATTGTGAGAGTTCGGGTGTTGGACTAAGGCGGTGATGGGCAACGACATGAAACCATTGCGAACTTTTCGGCAATTCACGGCGATGTCGCTGGTGGTCATTGGAGCGCTCGTAGTTGTGCGCGGAGTTTACTACGCTGTTGCGAATAACATGGGTTGGCACGCCATCATTACGCCGTTGGTCATTGGTTCATTGGTTATCGCCTTGGGCATCGCCCGCTGGCGCTATTGGCAAGCAGTGAGGTGATGAAGCGCGGCTTACAGAACCTTAGGGGGTGATTGACCTTGCAACCGCACCCGTTGGGCGTTTTGATTGCCATTGGATTTTTGGTCACTTTGGGTTTGACACTCTTTTGGATGCTCCGATTGCCTCAGCCGTTGCCGCAGGAAGTTGCCCGTGCCGTCTACTCGGTGGAAGCGACGCGGGTGATTGTTGTGCCCATCCTTGACTTGTTTTACAGCGAGCGGGCGGTGGAGTTGGCGTGTCGGTTGGGGCGGCAGCAACACGCCACCTTAGTGCTGGCTTACATTGTGGAAGTGCCGCGCTTGCTGACATTGGATGCTCCCCTACCGCCCGAAGTTGATGAGCGAGCGCAGAAAGCATTGGAGCATGCGCAGCGCATCGTGGAACGGCATGGTTTGAAAGCTATCACCGATATCGTCCGAGCGCGAGAAGCGGACGAAGGCATCCGCCGCGCTATCAGAAACTACCAAGCAGATTTGGTCGTGTTGGGCGTGCAATTTGCTGAAAACCGTGTGCCAGGTATTTTCACCCGCACCGCTGATGCCTTGTTGCGCCGCCCCCCTTGTGAGGTCATCATTGACACCGTGCCCGCCTAAGACATTAGGGCATCGTTCATTGGTATGATGGTGGAGAACGAGACAAAGTCTCTCGACGCAGAGGTGAGGGAAAATGCGAGTCGTCATCTTGGGTTGTGGGCGAGTTGGTTCAACTTTGGCGCTAATGCTTGACGCCGAAGGTCACGAAGTCAGCGTTATTGACAAAGACCCTGACTCCTTTCGAAGGCTTGGCGAAAACTTCAAAGGACGCACTATCACTGGCTTGGGCATTGATGTTGAGGTTCTGAAGGAAGCCGGCATTGAGACAGCCGATGCTTTTCTGGCTGTGACCAACGGCGACAACAGCAACATCATGGCTTCGCAAATCGCAAAGATAATCTTCGGCGTTCCGAAAGTTCTGGCTCGAGTTTACGACCCGCTGAGGGCTCGTGTTTTCAGGGAAATGGGCATTGAAACGGTTAGCGCCACCATGTTGATGGCGGGAATGTTGTTTGACCGATTGTTTGACCGACCCTATCGCAGCATCGCCGATTACTTGGAGTTGACTCAACATGCCTGTCGGCTCTATGCCGCTGACTTGCCGACCCCAGAACAAGTTGCCGCTCACCGAGCCAGTCTGGAAGGCAAGCGCCCAAGTTACATCATCGTCGCAGGCGGCGGAAAAGTCGGCTACCAGTTGACGAAAGCCCTTTTGCAAGAGGGCTACGAAGTTCTGCTGGTGGAGAAGCGACCGCAGCGGTTCCATTTGCTCAAGGAAGAATTAGGCGATGCCGTCTTTTACGGTGACGCCTGCGAAATTCAGACAATGGTTCGGATGGGGATGGAAAGAGCCGATTTGGTTGTCGCTGTGACAGGTGACGACGAGGACAACCTGATTATTTGCCAAGTCGCCAAAAATTGGTTTGGCGTGCCGAGGGTAATCGCCCGCGTAAACAATCCACGCAATGAGGAAGTCTTCCGCAGACTCGGTGTCGACGAGACCATAAGCGCCACGACATTGCTGTTCCAACTCATTGAACAGGAAGTGACTGTGGGCGAATTTCTGCCGCTGGCTTTGCTGCAACGGGGTGGGCTGGAAATCGTGGAGATAGAGTTAACTGCTTCGTCCCCCATCGTCGGCAAACCTGTCCGAGAACTTTCGCTCCCCGAAGGTTGCCTGTTGGCGGCGGTTGTAAGGGACAACAACGCTCAAGTCGTCACAGGCGACACAGTCCTGCAGCCGGGCGATGTTGTGGTCGTCCTTGCAACCCCAAAGGCGCTGGAACAACTCCGCACCTGACCGAAGAGAAGATAGCAGGGCGAAAAAGCAGGAGACAGGGACGGACAGCGGAAAACCACTCCTTGCTTCAACACCTTCCCCATCCTTCAACTCGCCGAAAATTTTGGACCATCGCTGCCGATAAGGGATTTGGGCAGGTTGCGTTTGCTTAAATCGGCGCTAAAATGGTTGTGCCGTTCGAAATTGCCTTTGAGCGGAGGGACGAGCCATGAAAGCGTCCGTCCCTGTGGTTTTGCTGGTTGAAGATAGCGACGATGATGCCGTTTTGCTGCACCGGCAACTTCAAAGGGCTGGGGTTGATGTCCAACTGCAAGTTGTCTCCGACGGCGAGGAGGCGATTCGGTATCTCGCTGGTGAGGGGGAATATGCCGACAGAGACAAGTTCCCGCTGCCTTCGCTGGTCTTTCTGGACTTGAATTTGCCCCGAAAATCTGGGCTTGATGTTTTGGCTTGGATCAAAGAGCAGCCTTCGCTGCACAGGTTGCCTGTGGTAGTCTTGACGGCTACCGAGGACGAGGGTGCAATTCGGAAAGCCTTCGCTTTGGGCGCTAACCACTACATCGCCAAGCCGCCATCAACGGAGGACTTGAGGGCAATCATTGATGAACTTCTCTGGGTTTCTGCTCATCCGCTGCGGGTCTTGCTGGTTGACGATGACTCTGAAACGCTCCCCTTGCTTCAGCGCATCCTTTCCCGTGAGTTCCATCAAGTTGAAATCCGCCATGCGACAACCGAGGACGAGTTCCAGCAAGCACTTGAGCGGGGAGATTTTGACATCGTTGTCACCGACTATTTGCTTCGGTGGGGCAACGGCTTTCGGGTGGCGAAAAGGGTCAAGGAAAGGTGTCCTGATTGCCCTGTCTTGATGCTCACGGCTTCTGGCGACGAGGAAATCGCCGTCGCTTCGCTGAAGGCAGGCATTGACGACTACATCGTCAAAAGCCCACGCCACATTGTTAGGTTGCCTTTGGCTGTTCGTATCGCTTTGAGGAATGCCCGTCAGCGAAAATCAACCCGGCAGTTGGAGCAAATGCTTCAGCGGTCAACCCAGAGTTTGCATTGCATCCTTGCCGCCCTTAACGCTCATTGGACTGAGGATTTGGTCAACCCAATTTTCGCTGTTGACAGGGACGGGACAATCCGCTTGTGGAGCCAAGCAGGCGAAAGGCTTTGGGGCTACTCACACAGCGATGTCGTTGGGAAACCTGTTTGGGACTTGCTGGCTGATGAGGAAGCGAAAAGGCAATTTGCCGAGGTGATGAGGCAGGTCTTTGGGGAGAAGCGCCCTATCTCGGGCATCCCGCTCGCTTTCCGTGCTAAAAGCGGGCAAATCAGATTGACCGAAAGCCGACTCTTCCCTGTCCACGATGAAACGGGGCAAGTTGCCTTCTGCGTTTGCTGCAACACCGACATCACGGAGCAAAAACGGGTGGAAGAGACTTTGCGCAGGAGGCAAAGGTTGCTTGAGAAAGTCCTTGAGTGGGGGCGTGAAATCGCAAACTCCGCCGACTTGGACTCCTGCCTTCGGAAAATTAGGCGCATAGTGCAAGAGGAAATCGGCATAGACAGGGTCAGCATCTTCCTTTACGACCCTGAACGCAATGTAGCCTGTGAAGTCATAGGCGTAGCCATTGACGGCAGTCCATCTAAAGCGTCCAGCATTGAGTTCGGGATTGAGGGAGGGGTTTTTGAGGCTGCTTTGAAATCGCCGACGAAAAGCGTTTTCGTTTCCGACTTCACCGCAGAATACAACTTGCCGCCAGACCACCCAATGTTCGGGGTCAAGGAGCATTTCACCGCTTCCCTATGGGCTGGCGAGAAACTTGTTGGCTTCCTTTGCGCCGATAACCTGCCTTCCCAACGCCCGTTCACCGATGAGCAGATTGAAATGCTGAGGCTTCTGTCCGGCTACATTGGAGTTGCCATTGAGAACGCCAAACTGCTTGAGGGGAAGCAAAAGCGAACGGAGTTGCTGGAAAAGGTTTGGAAGGTGAGCCGGGAAATTGGTAAGGTCACTGACCTTCGTTCCTGCGTCCTTCAAATCCGAAACGCTGTCATCAACGAGTTCGGGCTTGACAGAGCAGCCGTCTGGCTTTACGACCCTGAAACCGACACTTTCTGTGGGACTTTCGGGACGGGAAGGAGTGGCGAACTGACGGACGAATGGGATTGGCGAATTGAGGGAGACCGCTCCATTCGTGTGGCTTTCAGTCAACCTGACGGCTATTTCCACACTCACGACTACTCAACGACATTTGCGCCGGTAGCGCCAATCATGGAAGGTGTCAAGGAGCACATCAGCGTTTCCTTGTGGGCTGGCGATAAACCTGTTGGCGTCATAACCGCTGACATGCTCTTGACCCAGCGCCCTATCACAGCCGAGCAAATAGAGGCGCTAAGGTTGTTTGCGAGTTATGCGGGAATTGCCATTGAAAACGCGCGGCTTCTGGAAACTCTCAGAAAGCGAACGGAGCAATCGGAATTGCTTGCAAGGTTGATTCACCTTGCCAGCCAACGGCTTGACATTCACAGCGTCGCCCGTGCGGTTGTGAAGGAACTGAGCGATGTTCTGAGTGGGGCTGCTTTGTTCGTTGTCGTTAGTGGTGACGAGGACAAGGCAATTTTGAGTGCCGCCAACGATATCGGACAGAATTTGTTGGCTCAACTCGGCATCCCGATCGGCGCTTCCTTTCCCAAGTCACAACTTGACTCGTTGGGAGAGTTCTCAAAGGGTTCTAACCTTGTCCGAGTTGACGACCTAACTCAAGTTTCCGACCCGCTTTTGCGACTTATGTCGTCGGCAAACTTCAAGTCGCTGTTGATGGGGCAAATGCTGTGGCGGGGCGATTGGGTCGGTTCAATCGTCGCTGTGAGGGAGCGACCGCAAGGATTCTCCGAGGAAGAAGAGGCTTTCGTCCAGACCGTTGCCGATTACCTTGCTGCAGCCTTCCACAACGCCCGATTGTTTGAGAGGCTGCAACAAACCATTGACGAACTGAAGCAAACGAGGGCTGCGCTCATCAGGCAGGAACGATTGCAAGCGTTGGGGCAAATGGCAAGCGGGGTCGCTCACGACATAAACAATGCGCTCGTCCCAATCCTGACCTTCGCCGAACTGCTTGAAGGGATTGAAGACGGAGCATTGCAAGAGGTCATCGGACATGTCAAGAAGGCTGTTGACGACATCGTGAACACCGTCCAGAGGCTCAGGACTTTCTACAGGCAGAGAGGACCTGCCGAAGAATTTGAGCCAGTCAACCTGAACGAAATCGCTCGGCACGCTGTTTCCTTGACTAAACCGCGCTGGTATGACATGGCTCAGAAGGAAGGCGTGACAGTCAGCATTGAGTTGGATTTGGACGAAACTTTGCCGCCAATCATGGGCAACGAAAGTGAACTCAGGCAGGCGCTCATAAACTTGCTCTTCAACGCAGTGGACGCTATTGTGGCTAAAGGCGGAAAGTTAGGGACAATCGCAATCCGAACCCGCAGGCACGAGGATTGGGCGATTTTGGAAGTCGCCGATACGGGAATCGGCATGGACGAACAAACCAAGCAGCGGTGCTTTGAACCCTTCTTCACCACGAAAGGCGAAATCGGGAGCGGGCTGGGGCTGTCAATGGTTTACGGAATCGTCCAAAGGCACGAGGGCAAGATTGAGGTTGAAAGCGAACTCGGGCAAGGGACGCTCTTCCGAATTTGGTTTCCCATCCCGAAGGAAGTCGCTGCTTCGGGTGCTGAGGCTGAAGTTGCTCCCGCCGAAATTCCTTCCCTTCGCATCCTTGTCATTGACGATGACCAGCGGGTTCAAGAGGCGTTGAGGGCGATGCTTGAGCATCTCGGTCACCAACCAGTCGTCGTTGATGATGGTGCGAAGGGGATTGAAGCTTTCAAAGAGTCCCTTGAGAGCGGCACGCCTTTTGATTTGGTCATCACGGACTTGGGGATGCCGAAGGTCAGTGGTTCGGAAGTTGCCCAGCAAGTCAAAGAACTCAGCCCCAACACGCCAATCCTTGTCATAACCGGCTGGGGTGCGGAACAGAAACCAATTCACGCCGATTACGCATTGGGGAAACCAGTCCGATTAAGCGCCCTTCGGGAAGCCATAACAAAGGTTTGGCATCAAGCAGCCGCTAAAAGGCGAAAGAATTGAGGTTCGCAAAAACAAAAAACGGGGCAGGCACAAGACCTGCCCCGTTCCTCTCTCGGTTCTCACATCAATACCAATCGCTCGGGGAGCAAGGCTCTTCGTCGCACCTCATGAACCTGAGGGAACCGCCATAGCGGACCATCCTGATTTGCTGCCAGTTATACCACTTGGCGTGACCGTCAGCGAATGCTAAAAGTGAACCTTGCAGATGGCGACCTGCTCTCTCTGGGGTGAAATCAGCGACATTGGGCGACCAAAATTCAGGCCAACAAAGCCTTCTGACATGCCCTGCAGGTGAAACACCCCATACTTGGTTCATGCCCCAAGGGGTGAAGAAAGCATTCTCACAGTCGCCCCAAATGACGAATTCCGCAGGGGTTCGGATTCGTGCCAAACGACCATAGCCATCAGCATCGTTCTGGATGAACTCGTTGTAGCCGTAACTGGTGAAGATAATCCAGTCGGGGCGGTTAATTGCCGGGTGGAGACCATAAGCACCGCCGCAACCCCACCAGCCTCGGCTTCGGTTGGCTGCAGGGTCATCGCCGGCACAAGCAAGCGGCCAACTCCAGTCACGACCGGTGCTGGGGCACTTGTAAACTTGCCTGTTACGGACATAAGGCTCCTGAGCGACGGGAACGGGTGGTGCATACATGTTACTGGGACCGCCAACCCAGCAAGGAGTCCGCCAGAAGGGGAAACGCTCGTCATAGTCCTGAAGATACTGCTGCGTCGCCATCCCAATGTTGCGAGTGTTGCTGCTACATTGGCTCTGGCGAGCCTTCTCGCGAGCCTGGCTGAACACTGGGAACAGAATCGCAGCCAGAATCGCAATAATCGCGATGACAACGAGCAACTCAATCAGCGTGAAAGCACCTCGGCGCATGACAAAGACACCTCCGTTCGTTAGGTTTGTATGAACCTGCTTGAGCAGGCGCAAGTGATTATAAGGCAGAAGCCGCCTTCTGTTAAAGAGGTAAGCACCCGATTAAGCCCGCAAAGTCGGCACTGGGGCATAATTGCAGGCGTCGCACGGAAGCGAGGTGCAAAGTCATGGGAAAGAGGTGGAGCGAAGTGATGCGAAAGTTTGTGCAATTAACTCTGCTCTTTTGGCTGGCTTGTCTCGCTTCAGCTCAAGAGTTTCCTGTCCGCCCCTATGTTGACCCGTCGCAACTTGATGTCCCTTGGCCGAAACACAGCCATCTCAAAATCCCTTGGCGGGCTTACCTTGAGACTCGCAGTGGCTACGAGTTCCTTCACGGCATCGGGGTCAACTACAATGTGCTCCAGAAATATGAACTCGCAATCAGGTTGCTCTCCGAAGCGGGCTTCAAAACTTTCCGCATTGAAATCGGGTGTAGCAATGTCAACTGGGATGAAACGGCGCTGGTGAACGAGGAGCGGTGGAAAGAGATTTTGAGCCTTTGCAAGCGCTACGGAATTCGCCCAACAATCCTGCTCAACGCCCATCACGGCGTTCCTTGCCCCCATCGCTTCTTTGAGCGCCGGCTGGTTGCCGATGCGCCCAAAGGCAGCAGGACAGTGAGGCTCGATGATGTCTCCGATATCGTCCCAAGATACGGCGGGCTTTGCAATCTGACGGACTATTGGGCTTGTGAAGCCTTCATCACCGAGGTCGACCGTCAAACAGGCGAGTGCAAGTTGAGCAAGCCACTCCCAAAGGACTTGAAGGCTGGGGAGAAAGTTTTGCTGGCGACGCTCAAGTATCTGCCGGCGCATCCTGTCGGGACGCCGGAGTTTGAGACGATGGCAAAGGGTTGGCTGCGATACACGCAACTGGTCTTGAACCTGCTCAAGAGCGTCGGGATTAGCGAGTTTGACATTGAGATTTGGAACGAATTGAGTTTCGGCTCGAACTTCATGCGGGACTTTGGCATCAACCACTATTACGACCCGCCCATCGTCCAGTTCAAAGTCGATTTCCTTCACCCCGGCGGTCATGCTTGGGAAATCGCACGCCGAACGATTGAACTCGTCAAATCGCAGTTCCCGAAGGTTCGTTGCATCTGGGGCTTTTCCAACACGACTTTCTTCCACACGCCCATCGAGCAACTTCCGCTTTTCACCGACGGGCAAAGTTATCACCCTTACGGCACTGGCACGAGGAAGTTGCCCGAACACGAACAAGCGCCCAATGAACCTTGGCGTTGTTTGGAAGGTGAAATTCCACAAGTGGAGATTCGGATGCCAGAAGGTTGGGCTCACACTTTCGTCCAAACCGAAAGCCTGATGAGGTTGCTCAACCCAGAGTCAAGGCTGAAGCGAAAACCTGCGGGCGTTGAACGCTTCTACCACTACATGACCGAACACGGTGTTGCGCCGCCGGAGTGCGGCGTCAACGATGAGCAAGGTTCGTGGATACTGAAAGCCAAGACGGTGCTGAGGGCTTTTTGTTTCTGGCTCAACAAGGGCATAGATGTCATGCACTACTATTGCGCATACGGTGAGCAACCGACTGACATGGGCTTGTTGCCCACAAACTTGAAGGACTTGCCCGACGATGCCAAGTTTGAGCGGGTTGCGACTTTGCCCATGAGGGCGTTGAGGAACTTGGTTCGGACTTTCTCCGACAGCAAGCCGTTGAAGCAAACCCGCCAACTCAGCGTTGATGTCGTCGCTTTGGGTAAGCAAACCCCGATTTACACGGTTGCAGGCAAAACCCTCTGGCACAGGGATGTCTTCGCTTTCCTGCCCTTCCAGTGTCACGAGCGAAAATTCGTCATCGCCGTTTACACGATGAGTTACGACGCAACGAAACCTTTCAACGAGGAACGATTCCGGTTGACCATCACGGGCTTTGGAGGGTTACCCCGGCAAGTTCAGTTATATGACCCGCTGACGGACAAGGTTGTCCCTGTGAAGTTGCTGATGCGGGCGGGAGACAAACTTGCCGTCGAAGTTCCCGTCATGGATTACCCTCGTTTGCTTGTGGTCTCGCTTTGAGTTGCTGGCACCGCAACAACCTGAATTCCAAGCGCAGTTACGGGGTGACGATTGCGTTGATGCCTTAATGGCTTCACCCTCTTTGTGATTGAAGCCAAGCGACTGCTTTCCTCACTTCCCAGTTATTGGCTTCAAGCGCTTTTTCCGCTTCGGGAATGCTGACCCCTGCAAGTTGGGCGACGATGCGTTTCGCTCGCTCCCGCAATTTGACGCTCCAAGTCCTCAGGTCAATCATCAAGTTGCTGCGAACTCGCCCCAACCTAACCATCGTTGCGGTGCTGATCATGTTCAGGATGAGTTTTTGGGCTGTCCCCGCTTTCATTCGGGTTGAGCCGGCGACGATTTCTGGACCGACGACTGGGGCGATGACGACATCGGCTACGGCTGCGATGGGAGCATCTCGGTTGACAGTTATTGCGACCGTTTTCGCTCCCCGCTTCCGAGCCTCGTCCATCGCTGCGATGACGAAAGGCGTTCGCCCCGAAACGGACAATCCAACAACGACATCGTTTTCGCCGACGCCTAACTTCCTCATTTCTTCCCGCCCCGCTTCCATATCATCTTCTGCGCCTTCGACGGCTCTGAAGACTGCTTGTGGACCGCCTGCAATTACGCCGATGACCCAATCTGGGGGTGTTCCGAAAGTCGGTGGGCACTCTGCGGCGTCCATGATTCCGAGCCGACCACTTGTCCCCGCCCCGACATAGATGAGCCGTCCCCCTCTTGACAAACCTCTAACTGCCCATCGGACAGCCTGAGCAATTGCTGGAATCTCCTGCCTGACCGCTGGCGCGACCTTGTGGTCTTCGTCGTTTATGAGGGTCAAAATCGCCTCAACATCGAGTTGGTCAAGGAACATGGAAGCGGGGTTGCGCTGCTCCGATAAAAGCCTCGGCAGAACTTCAACCAAACCTGCTCCCAAATCAAAGTAGCCCCATTGCTTCCCCGTCTCAACCAACTTGTCAAGCCAACCCTCGTTGACTTCCCAACCGATTTGCTTCGCGGCGAGGAGGGCAGCACCGAGGTGGGGCGGTAGTAGAGGCTCTTGGACTTTAGCGTTTGGAAGTCGCCTTGAAAGCGCTTCGCGGAAGAGGTTGGGCATGTCGGAAGTTAGCCGAAAAACTCCTCCCGTGAAACTCACTGGCAAATCAAAGCGACCGAGTTTTTGAGCAGCGGCGAAAGCGCTTTCAGCGAGGAGCAAGGCGGCATCCTGCAGAATCTTTTGCGCGACACTATCGCCCTCTTCTGCGACCTTCGCGACGCTCACCGCAGCCAAAGCCAAGTCAAATTTTGTCAAGTCCCCGCTTGCCAACAGAGAAGCGGCATCTCGTAGCGAGTTGACCATCAGTGTCTTAGGCAAGACTTCTACCAACCTCGTCGGTTCGCCCCTACCGTCTTGAGCCCTCGCTGCTGCCCTCAAACCTTGGAGTGCGATCCAAGTTGCGCTGCCTTCGTCGCCAAACCAATGCCCCATCCCATCAACTCGGACACGCTGATTGTCTGCGATCCCGATGGTTATGGCACCAGTTCCTGCGACGACAACTATGCCTTCCCTCCCTGCCAGTGCACCCGCGTGGGCGACAATGCCGTCATTGTCAAGGGCAAAGGGGACAGGCAACTTAGGCTGCAATTGCGAAAGGGCGAACTTGTGAGGGTTTGAGTTTGGCTCATCTGCTCCCGCCATGCCTACGAAAGCGAAAGCGACTTCCTCCCAATCTGTTTGGGCGATAGTCAATGCTGCATCGCAAGCTGAGCGAATGTTTTCAAAGGCAGCATCGCCCCAAACGAGAGGGTTCGCACCACCAGCCGTCCCAACTGACAAAACCGAACCGTCCTCGGCAACTACGGTTGCGACCGTCTTGGTTGCGCCCCCATCAACGCCGATGACGACGGACATCTTCTGAGTCAACCTCCTTGTGCGTGGAACAAAATCGCTTTCAAATTCGTCCAACAATGTGGCACAAGTCTTGCGGATGGCGCAAGATGCTGCCACAATAAAGGTGTCGCCAACGCTTTAATGAGTGCGGTGATGGGACATGCCCAAAAGCGTGCTGGGCATCAACATGGGTAACCATTCCATCAAGGTGGTGGAATTAACGCGGCGGGGGAATTCCTTCGTCGTTCAAAACCTTTTGACCGCCCCCACGAAAGAAGCTATCGTTTCAGGCGAAATGATTCAGCCCGATGTTGTTGCCACAACCTTGAAGGAGATGCTCAAATCAGCAGGTGTCAAGACTAAGGATGCAGTCATCGCAATTGGTGGGCAGTCAGGCGTCGTGGTCAGAGTCACGGAACTTCCCAAGATGCCCCGCAAGGAACTACTGAAAGCGATTCCTTTGGAGATTGAGCGGCACCTTCCGTTCCAGTCAGGCGGAGTCGTTCAGGATTATGTGCTTTTGAAGGAGCCTGAGGAAGTCGCCGAAGGAGGGCAAATTCCTGTCCTGTTCGCCGCCGCCCGCGCCGATTTAGTTGATGCCTATTTGGCTGCTATCCAACAGGCAGGACTTTCTCCCCTTGCCGTTGAAGTCGAGCCTTTGGCAGCGGCAAGAGCACTCTTTGCCGCTCGCGGTTTCGGCTTGACAGATGGTCAACCCGGTCGGATTTCCGTTTTGGTCAACATCGGCTACGAAGGGACGGAAATTTCTTTCGTCGAAGGCGGGGCAGTGATTTTCACCCGCGTGGTTCCTTTTGGCGGTCGTCACTTGACAGAAGATTTGCGCGACCACTTGGGTATGGACTTAGAAGAAGCGGAGCGAGTGAAAATTGAGCAAGCAACTGCTTGGTTAGAGCGACCTTCCGCACCACCAACGGTTGAGCCGACGGTGGAAGCGCAAGCACCCTCTGTTACTCAGCCTGTGCCTCCTGTCATCCCTCCGCCTCCTCCACCCGCAGCAGAGGAAGAGTTACCAACGCTGACTTTCGAACTTCCTGCAGAGCAACAACCGCAAGAGCAAACTATATCCTTTGAGTTGCCGACAGAACCTGCCGCCCCCAAGCCAGAAGAGAAGGAACAAGCACCAAGTTTGGAGTTCTCCTTGCCTCTGCCCGAGGAACAACCACTTGCCCAACCTCAGGAACCGAGTTTGGAGTTCCTTCCTGGTCAGCCAGCGGAAATCGGCATTCAACCCCCAGCGGCTCCGGCACCCGATGAATGGCTACCTCCACAACCCTCAGCAGCACCACCGATTCAGGAACTCATCTACAACGCCATCAGCCCGCGTCTGTTCGAACTGGCGGGCGAAATTGCTCGCTCAGTTGAGTTCCTTATGAGCCAGCGACAAGATGTGATTGTGGACGAAGTTTACTTGCTCGGCGGAGGTTCACTCTTGAAGGACCTTGACAAATTCTTGCAAACTCAACTTGGAGTGCCGGTGGTTAGGCTCAATCCGTTCAAATACATGGACGCCAGCCCCGTGACATCAAGGATGGGGCGCGATTATGTTGAGCAAGTTGCGCCCGTTTTCGCTGTCGCCGTTGGCTTAGCCCTTTGGGCATTCTTGTGAGGTGATTTGAAATGGCGAGGAAACCGGTGAAGAAACCTGCAACCATCAAACTGAACCTCATGCCCCCCTACATCGCAGCGGCGCGGATGACCCGGGTCGCTGCGGTCGTGACGGTGATTGTGTGTCTGCTCATCTTGGGTGGGATGGGGCTTTGGTGGCAAAGCAACGCTGCTGAAATCGCAAGGCTCAATGAGACGCTGCAGCAGAAAACTCGAGAGGCGGATGAGGTCACTGCTTTGGAGAGCCAAGCCCAACAGAAAAGGCAAGAGGTCTCTGATATCTCCAACGCCCTGAAAGTCCTCGACGACATCCGCAAGTCGGGCGATGAGTGGGCAAACATCATGCAAAAAATTGCTGCGTGGATTCCTGAAGGAGTCAAGTTAACCGAACTGACTTTCCAAGGTAGCCCAACAGAGGCTCAAGCGGTTCGCTTGGTCGGATACACGACTTCGGTCATGAAACTTCGCGATTTCTACAGCCAGTTGAGCCAGTCAGCGCTGTTTTCAAGCGTCTCCTTGCAGGCGGTCGACAAAAACGGTGTTCCCATCCCAGTAGCAGGTTTGCCTCCCGTTCTACCGAAGGAGAAGCCCAAACCTGAAGTCGGCGCCGAACTTGAACCTCAAGAAGGTCAGCAGGGGCAACCCGGACCAGCGCCGGGAGCGCCAATGCCATCTGGTGGACCAGGGATGGGAATGCACGGAGCACCATCTGGTGGACCAGGAATGGGTATGCACGGAGCGCCATCAGGCGGACCAGGGATGGGTATGCATGGAGCACCTTCAGGCGGACCAGGGATGGGTATGCATGGCGGACCAACAGGCGGACCACCAGCGATGGGTCCTGGTGCTCCAATGATGGGCGGTATGATGGGAATGGCTCCGATGATGGGAGCAATGCCTATGATGGGGGCAGGTCAACAGCAACAAATTATCCGTGACCCGACAGCACCTCGCAACGCTGTTTACTTTGTCATCTTAGCAACTTTGGCTAAACCAGTTCAAGTTGCCACTTCGCTTCGTCCACCACAACCGGCAGCAGGGATGATGGGGGCAATGGGAGGTATGGCTCCTGCTGGTGGCTTGCCGCCGGGCGCAATGCCCGAAGAAGCCTTGTTAGGTCCTGAAGCAGCAGGTGCTGGTGCTCCACCTTCAGGACCTGCAGCACCACCTGGTGAAGGAGCAGGTGGCATTGGAGGTCGCAGAGGTATTGGTGGCATGGAAGAATGAACCAACTTGTGCCGAAAAAGGAGGGTCTAAAGCCAATGCGAGGAATGCCTTGGTGGGCAGTTGTCGTCATCGGTTTAGTCATTGCAGCCCTCGCAAGTGGGGCTATTTTCTACTTTGCAATCCGACCACAACAGGAGCAAATCCAGAACCTCCAGAAGCAAATCCAAGAGAAGGAAAGCATTATCGCCCGACGGCAACAGGCAGAAGAGGATTTGAAAAAGGCTGAGCAGGAAGCAGAAGAAGCGCGCAAGCGATGGGAAGTTGTTCGCAAGGAACTCGTGACGCTGAAACTTCCAGACCTTTCCGACCCAGCATCCCTTTGGCGTGCTGTCTTGGACTTTCAAGCAGAATCGGGAGGCTATTTTGAGCGCGACTTGAGAAAGTATTTGGCGGAACTGGCGACGAAACACAACTTGGAACTTTACTACCCGAGCGTGCCTACAGTTCAGTTGGCATCTCTTCAACCCTCGGCGTTGGCGGGGATGGTTCAAAACAGTTACTTCCGATGGGGTCAAATGACTTTGCAAGTTGACGGTCGGTTCGGCGACATTCTCAACTTCATCAAGGAACTGCCTCACTTCACCCGCCCTATCGTCGTCCAAATGCCTCAATTCCAGTTGCTTCCAAACGGCAAAGTGAGAGCGACTATCCCCATTGAAGTCTACGCCCTCGTTGAAACCCACGAAGGTAAGCCACTACCTTCCCAGTTGGCAGCAGCAGCACCCGCAGCGGCAGGGGCGATGGGAGGGATGATGCCCGGAGGAATGGGACCGATGGGCGGACCAATGGGTGGACCGATGGGCGGACCCGGAATGGGGGCGCATGGTGGACCAATGGGCGCTCCAATGGGTGGACCGATGGGAGGTCCACCAACAGGAGGTGCACCAGCGGGAGTTGCGCCAGAAGAGGGAAGTTGAGCACGATTAGCACTCCTATAAAGGGGTGAAAAAGGCAATGATGCAACAATGGCAACAAATGCCTGAACAACAAAAGAGACTCGCAATCGTGTTGGCTGCTGTGATTGTCTTGGCACTTGTTCTCATCGTTTTGATGTTGCTGAGACGACCAGCCCCCACAACTCAAGAAGTTGCACAGAAACCAACTGTTGGTGCACCCACTCATGGTGCAGGTGGGCAACAAGCACTGGGAATGTTTGAAGAGCAAATGGCAGCACCGGGAACGGGAATGCCTTCAGGAATGCTGGGACAGGCAGGCGCTCCAGCGGCACCGATGGGCGAACCAACGATGGGTGCTCCTCCTACAGGTGCTCCAGAAACAGGTGCCCCAGCACCTCCTCCACCGGGCAAACTGGAGAACCCACCTCGCCCCGGTCGCCCCGACCCATTTGCTGATCTGCCACCTTCTGGTAAGGTCTCACCATTCACTCCAATCGTTCTGCCACCAACGCCAGAACCTGTCGTTTTAGCCAGGGCTCAAGCGGGTTCTATCGGCACTGAAACCTTTAGCCTCCAAAATGTTGAAACAAGCATCCCTACTCTCCAAGCCCAAAGTGTCAACCTTCGTTCCTACTTTGCACCGCCTCAGCCCATAAGAACGGTGAGGGAACTTTTAGGCTGGCGCTTGGCTGGGACAATTTTGACTGAAGGAAGCATTGGAGCCATTGTCCAGACGCCGGATGGGCGGACAAGGTCGGTTAGGCTTGGGGACAAAATTTCCTATGGCGGTGTTGATTACACCGTCATACAAGTTGACGAACAAAAAATCATGTTGCGAGATTCACAGGGTGAAGAATACACCTTAACGAGACGACCGGCTACGACCCCACCTGTGCCACCTTATGGTGGTGTGGGTGGTTTTATGCCCGGAGGCTTCGGACCGGGTGGCTTTGCTCCAGGCGGCTTTGGACCGGGCGGTTTCGGTCCCGGCGGCTATTGACGCTGCAAGTTAATGCGCTACAATAACTTGCGGAGGTGAATTAAGATGTTGCGACATTTGAAGGTCGTGTTGATTGCTTCGCTTGTGCTGGGATGTGCAGTTGCCTATGCCCAACAATCTCCTCTGGATACCGTTATTCCTAAAGTGGACTTTGAGCAAGTGCCCCTTCAAGACGCCCTCGCTTATTTGGTTGGATTGGTTGGAGACCTCAAAATCCACCTTGAGATTGATCCGCGCTTGAGTGCGGTTTCTGTGACGCTGAGTAGGAGCAACCAAACTCTACGAACCATCCTCTACGAGATTGCCCAGCAAGTTGGTGCTGAGTTTACCTATGATGAGAGAACCAACACCCTACAGTTCCGCCTTAAGCCCTACGATCGCATTCGCCTCGACTTCCTCAATGTTTACGATGGCGTCTTGCTCTTTGGCGGCTTCATTATCTCACCCCTTCAAGGTGCCATGTTAGCCATTTCAAGCGGAGGTATGGGCTGGGGCGGATTTGGCGGATGGGGAGGTTGGGGCGGACTTGGCGGTTGGGGGGGCGGGTGGGGCGGGTGGGGCGGGGGGGGTGGGGGGTTCGGGGGGCT
>Ga0081478_138517_pt1 | contig 16812 bp, 17 predicted proteins | sample OctSprmetagenome_FD_70983 | JGI IMG/M metagenome (GOLD analysis project Ga0081478, IMG submission 70983) | Hot spring and microbial mat streamer communities from Octopus Spring Streamers, Yellowstone National Park, USA - T=80-84 v2 (version 2) | ecosystem: Environmental > Aquatic > Thermal... | reverse complement strand
ACCTTTCTCGAGTTCTTTTCATATGCACAGCTAATCAAATAGATACAATTCCTGCTCCTTTGCTTGATAGAATGGAACTCATTTTCATCCCGGGATATACAGATGTAGACAAACTCAATATTGCGAAAAAATATTTTATTCCAAAGATTTCTAAGGAGGTTGGTCTTTCTCCAAAATATGATGTCCATATTGATGATTCTGCGATACTAAAAGTCATAAGACAATACACAAGAGAGTCGGGAGTAAGAGAACTTTCAAGAAAGTTGGAAGCTCTCATGAGGAAATTAGGAAAAAAATTACTTTTGGGTGAAATCAAGTTAGATGAACAAAAAGATGGCAATAAGATAAAAATAAAAGATAGCGATGTTGAAGAGCTTTTGGGTATTCCACTTTTTTCTGAATTTGAAGATGTAAAGGGAGAATTTATTGGTGTTGCAACTGGACTTGCATGGACACCCTACGGAGGAGATATAATAAAAATTGAAACTTCTGTTGTACCTCAAGATAGTTCTATAAATCTTACGGGAAGTTTGGGAGAAGTTATGAAAGAATCGGCAAGGGCTGCTTTGACTTATGCTAAGGTTAATGCTCAAAAGTTTGGAATAGATCAACGAAAGTTTAAGATGGGATTGCATATTCATGTGCCCGAGGGAGCTGTACCGAAAGATGGACCATCTGCTGGAATTGCGATGTGCATCTCCATTATTTCTGCTTTATCTTCTGTTCCTGTGAGGCAATCAATCGCAACGACAGGTGAGATAACTTTGCGTGGTAAAATTTTACCTGTTGGAGGTATAAGAGAAAAATTGCTTGCGGCTTATAGATATGGTGTTGAAGAAGTCATTTTACCTAAACGGAACCAAAAAGACCTTGAGAAAGTCCCGGATGAGGTGAAGCAGAAGCTTAAATTCCATTTTGTTGAGCATCTTGATGAGGCAGTTTCTATTGTTTTTGGTTCAAATATCTTAAAAAAAGTTAGGAAATCAAAATTACTAAAGTCAAGTTCAAAAAAGCAAAGTAAAAAGAAAAATGAAACTTGAAGATTGATTCAGTTTTTATTTTGCTATATCTTCTAGTGCTTTTTTTATATCAGGGAAAAGAAATTCAAATCCTTCTGATATAAGAACTTTTGGATACACCTTTTGGCTTGGAGTTATAGTTTCTCTTACAAAGTCTTTTCCGAGCATCAAAGATAATATTTTTTGTGGTAGATTTACAACCTTTTTATTTTTTATTTCCGCCAGTATGTTTACTATCTCTTTTGATTTTACAGGTTGAGGAGAAGTTATATTAACGATTTTTGCTTTGGTACTTTCCCATTCTCTTCCTGCTTTATTCTTTTTTCCCTTATCTAACTCTATCAAAAACAAAAAGGCTCTTGTAAGGTCTTTTATATGTATCCATGAGATAAAATTTTCTCCTTTGCCGAAGGGATTTGCTATGAAGATTGGTGTAAGGATTGATTTTATAAATTTTGCATCTTTACTTAAAACTACTCCTATTCTTGTTATTATTGTTTTTATGCCTTTTTCTGCTGCTTTTTGAGCTTCATTTTCCCACTTTACGCAAACTTTTGAGAGGAAAAGATTCCCCGGTCCAGATTTTTCGTCTAAATTTTCATCTCCTCTATCTCCATAGTATCCAACTGCTGATGCTGATATGAAAAGATCTGCATTTATTTTTTCCGCAATATCAGATGTTTCTCTTGTGCTTTCTATTCTGCTTTCTTCTATTTTTTCTTTGAGTTTTTCAGTCCATCTTTGACCTATGTTTTCTCCTGCAAGATTTATCACTATTTTGTTTTCTCCTTCTTTTGCTTCTGATATTATTTTCTCTTTTTCGTCCCAAAGATAAGGTATTATTTTTGTTTTTTCTTTAATTTGCCAGTCTATCTTTTTTACTTTTTCTTTGTTTCTTGTCAAAACTATTATTTTTGCATCGTACTTTTCTGATAAATCTTTTATAAGTTCTCTTCCTATAAGACCTGTGGCGCCTGATATTATGAAAGTTGTCATTATTCTTTATAATAATTATTTTAGAAATAGAATTTTTCTATTCAGATATTTTTTTCACATCATCTGGGGAGTGGAGTCCACATTCTGTTTTGCCTGTTCCTGCCCATCTACCTGCTCTTAAATCTTGACCGGGTCTTACAGGTTGAGTGCAAGGTGCACAACCTATTGATGGGTATCCTAAATCATGTAACCTGTTATATGGGACATTATTTTTCCTTATGTAATTCCATACATCATCAAATGTCCACCTCACAAGTGGGTTTATCTTTATCAGACCAAATACTTTATCTTTTTCTACAACTTTTGCGTTTCTTCTTGTTGGAGCTTGCTCTCTTCTTATTCCAGTTATCCATGCATGGTAATTTGAGAGAGCTGATTTCATAGGTAGAACTTTCCTTAGTGTGCAGCATAGGTTAGGATCTGTAAAGAAAAGTTGAGGACCAAATTTTTTTGCCTGCTCTTCCGGTGTATATTCTGATTTGATGGAAATTATGTTTGCATTATACCTCTGTTTTGCTCTTTCAAGTGTGTCAAGAGTATCTTTGAAGTGAAAATCTGTGTCAAGGAACAAAAATGGTATATCTGGTTTTATTTTTACAGCGATGTCCATTATTACCATGTCCTCTGCTCCAAGGGAACATCCTATTGCAAGTTTATTTCCAAATTTTTCAACTGCCCACCTTATTATTTCCTCTGCGCTTTTTTCTTCAAGTTTTTCTGCCCAAAAGTTTATCTCATCATCACTTAATGCAAAACTTATTGTTTCTGGATTTACCGCCATCTCCTTTTACCTCCTTTTTTATTTTCTTCTTTTAAGCAAAAATCGTTCCTGTATCAATTTAAGAATTTTAGTTTCAGATTGTTTTATTTTTTCTGTTTCTCTGAAACTTTTTGAAACCTTTTGTTTTTTGTCATATCTTTACTGCGCAAATTTCTGATTATTTTTAGGAAGAATCACAGATTAAGAAACACCATAAGGTTCAAAAAATCAAAATCTTACATTCAATCTACTGACTCTCTTGTGAAAAAAGATATGATTTATAATTTATAAATTGAAAGAAAATATCTATGCGGGGAAATTAAATTCTTGATGCTTCACGGTGAACTTCGTTTGAGATTTTGAGCCTTATTTCTGCCGCTTCTAAAATTGCTTTGAGCATGTCTTTATATGTTAAAGATGAAATGTAGAACATTTTTGCAAGGTGTCCGTCCCAGCACCATCCGGGATTTGGATTAACTTCTAAAAGTTTTGGGTTGCCTTCGGAATCAAGTCTCCAATCAAATCTTGCGTAATCTCTGCATTCAAGTCGTTCAAAAAGTTTAAGACAACACTCAATTATGAACTTTTCAACATCTTCTGGTAATTCTGCTCTTTTAGATTTTATATTCCAGTATGGAGAGTCTGGAAGCCATTTTGCTTCATATCCACATATTTTCGGGAGTTCCGGTGGTAGAGCAGAGTAGTCTTCTTCAATTATTGGTAGAACTTTATAGTGTTCGGGAGGATTACCAATTATTCCGACGGAAAGGTCCTTTCCTTGAAGGAACTCTTCAACAAGTATAGGTTTATCGTATCCGAATTTTTCCCTTATTTCAGATATTGCTGATAAGAGTTGTTCTGGATTATAAGCAACGCTTCTTTGTGTGATTCCAAAGCTTGAATCTCCAAAATTTGGTTTTACAATTACTGGAAAAGAGAAGGGGATTTCAAAAGTTGTATCTTCTGGTTTTATAAATACAGCTTCCGGAACGGGTATTCCCATCTCTTTTGCTATTCCTCTCACAAGAGATTTATCATAGCAGTATGCAAGACATCGCGGACCTGCGCCTGTATATGGAATATGCAACATTTCTAAAAGAGCGGGTATATGAAGCTCTTTCAAAGGATCATTTTCAAATCCTTCATCACATAAGTTGAATACATAATCTATCTTCCCTTTTAACTTCATAAGGTCTTGAATTAGGGTATCGTGTTTTGAAAGGTAGATAAAATTATACCCTTCAAGTTCTTTGAGAGCAGATCTGAGTTTATCTATGGTGTAAAAGTCGTCTTCATCAAAGATTCCATTTGGTTTTAGTTTATCTGGTTTTGTGTGATCTCCGAGCAAAACTACAACATTTTTTATTTTGTTTTTTATCTTTATTTTCAGTGGTGTCCAATCTTTTTTTGCAACAGCCGAAACTATTATCCTTCTTTCCATCATCCCAAGGTCTTGATTTCTTTTTGATAGAGGTGATACTTCTGCTAAGAATTTCACATCAGAGAAACCAGCTTTTATGAGAAGTTCCTCAAGGTCCTTTTTTGTATAGAGTCTTTCAGCATAGAACTGGTCTGCTATAACTCCCTTTTCTGTATGTGTGACTATTTCTCTGCTTATGAGTCTTGTTCCATCAGATGATAAGGTTCTTTCTCTGCAAACAAAGTGTTTTTTATCTATCCACTCCCATGTTTGTTTTTTAAAATTTGCTTTTAGATACTCTCCATCTGCAACATCTATGAGTATCTTTCCCCATGGTTTTAGCACACGAAAAACTTCTTTGAGAACCCTCAAATCATCTTCAACTGTTTCAAAGTATCCGAAGCTATTTCCGAGTATCATGACAACATCAAAAGTGTCTGGTGGATATGGAAGCTTTCTTGCATCTCCTTCTCTGAATTTTACGGGGAGATTTTCTTTTTTTGCCTGACTTTTTGCTTTCTGAATAAGATAGTGAGACCTGTCAAGACCCTCAACAAATTTGAAACCTCTTCTTGCAAGTTCAAGTGAGTGTCTCCCATGTCCGCAGCACAGGTCTAATATTTTCTCATCTCCTTTGAGTTGCAATATTTCTTGGAAAAGGTCTACTTCCATTTTTGTGATTTCTATGTCATCTACGACATCGCCGTCTGTTTTGAGATATATTGAATTGAAGATTTTTCTCCACCAGTCTGGTGGAACATATTTTTCGGGATTATCAACAGGACCTAAGCAGCTTACCCTTATTTTACTTATAGTTTTTCTTTCAGCCTGTGTTTTGCCCATTTTCCACCTCCCTCCCCACTGTTTATTTTTATAAAGAAAAAGATTTCTTGATTGTTTTGAGTTTTTATCTGAAATTTTCCCTGTCTTTTTCTATATTTGAGATTTTCGGGAAATTTCCCCCGTTTGATTTTGCTTGGACAAATAGAAGAATTGAAAAAAGCCAAATCCTCAACCATTATCTTTTGATACAAAAAATAAAAAAACTTGATTTTATATTTTTCATTTTACAAAAAAATTTTCCTTTTTATGGGAAAATTTTCCTTGGATTTTTATCAGCTTGTGCTTCAACTTTCAGTCAGAAATTTTAAAATTTTCTTTAATGCTTTATGATGCTATATTGAAGGCAACATTGCCTGTAAAGATTGTGATTTTCATTTTATTTTCGTCTTCTATTTTGGTTTGGGCTTTGATAATCTACAACATTATAATGTTCAAAAATGTGGACGAAAAGGACGCTGAATTTATTGATTTTTTTTGGAGTGGAGGAATAAAAGACCTTTTTTCTTATCACAAATATGATGAATTCTACCCTTCTCCAATAGCTCAAATTGTTCAAGAAATTATTGCTACTTTTACGAGGAAAAAAGACATCACAAAAGATGAAATTCAGAGAATGATAAATCAAGAAATAAAAATTGCTGCTGAAAGGGTTTCAAGATTTCAGTTTATTTATGCCATAATAGGTTCGTCGGCTCCATTTATTGGGCTTTTTGGAACTGTTTGGGGGATAATGCATTCTTTCCATCAGATAGGAAAAATGGGTAAAGCTGGTCTTGAAGTCGTTGCGCCGGGAATTTCAGAAGCTCTTTTTACAACAGCTATGGGGCTTTTTGCCGCTATTCCTGCTGTTATAGCCTATAATTTCTTTCAGAACAAGATAAAAAAAGTTATAGGTAGGATGGAATTTTTTGCATCAGAACTTGAATCATATCTTATGAAAAAAATTCAAAAAGATAAGGTTTTGCAAGAGGAGGACTCTGAAAAATATGAAATTTGACTTTCTTAATCTATCCTCACAAAATATACACTAACACATATAAAATTGGCCATATTAGAACTACGAACTTCCAGAATAAAGATGCACTTTCCAAAGAAGGTGTTCTTATTTTACCTTTCTTCTGAGATATTATGAGTGCTACCAAAAGCCATATCAGACCTATGAGAACATGGACTGCGTGAGAACCAACTATAAGATAAAATATTGAGCCATATGCATGAGTTGTCATGGTAAGACCAAACTTTATAAGTCTTATCCACTCAACACCTTGAAGTATGACAAATGTTGCCCCAAAAATCCAAGTCAGCACAAAGAATATTTCTTTTCTTCTCTTATCAAATATTAAGTTAAAGATGCCACTTGCTAAAAGGAATAGAGTGTTAAATAAAGTTTGTGCAACAGGATACGCTGGTAATCCTTCTGGTGGCCATTCAATCAGAGTTCTTTTTATTCTCAAAAATGCGCTGATGAGTGCTCCAAAATACATTATCTCAGAAGCTATAAATATGATAGTTGCTATATATGCTCTCTTTATTGGGTCAATAATATGAGGTTCTCCTTCTGCCTGAAAACTTCTTTCATAAAATTCAACCTCCTCTGGTTGAAGCCCTGGGTTATCGGCTTCGTAAAAAAGTTTTTCTTTTGCCACTTCATTAGAACTTATTCACTTTTTTCTAAGTGAAAATAGTTTTCAAAAAATATTTGTTTTTGAGAAAAGATTCCTGTTTTATGTTTTTTTACTTATGGTTTCTAAATGTTCTGACAAAATCATCTATTTTGATATCAAATAAACCTCTAAATTTTATTTTTTGAATTTGAGTTCTTGATAGAGCTGACAAAATCTTTCCAGGTTTCTGCTCTTATTACTTTTCTCTTTATCTCTTCTAATCTATTTATTTCATTTATCTTATCTAAAAGTTTTTTGATTTGCTTTGCCTTTGAAATACCGAATTTTTCTTCAATATCCAACAAAATCGCTTTCTTTAACCCCTCCTTTAATCCTTCTTGTTTCCCTTCTTTCTCACCCCATTTATAAAGGAAAGTTTTTTTTATGTCAACCTCAATCGGCACGGGTTTTGCTTCTATTTTGATATCAAATAAACCTGCTAAAAAGCTTACACTATCTATACATTTAGCAATTTCTTCTTCATCTTTCACAATTTCTACAATTCTTTCTTTGACCTTTCTTATTATCTTGGGTTTATCTTTGAATTTGCCAGCTAAAATTCCAACGATAACCTCTTCTGGTTTTTCACTTTTTATGAAAACATCCGGGTCTATTTTTTTCATATCTAACACTACGAAATTGAAAGATAAGTTTTGTGTTCCAAACTCATCTTTTAGTTCAAATTTGGTTGGTGGAGGATTTCCTTTGCCTACGAATAAAACTATTTGTGTTGGTGTTTTCCCATATTTTTTTCTTATAGCATAAAAATAGTCAAGCATTCTTTCGGGTAAAGTTTTGTCTTGCTGAACTTGTATTTCTATGTGTATTATTTTCTCTCCGATTTCAAGCAGAATATTAGGGTAAAAAGATTTAACAAATCTTATTTCAGCCGGTAATACCTTTGCTTTCCCCTCTATTTTCTGTCCTGTTGCTAACCGAAAAATTATACCAACTGCTTTTGAGAAAATTTCTTTTAAAATCAGGTCAAATCTTTTTAACTTCTTTTTGTATTTCTTTCTCTTTTCTCTTTTTTTGTTTTTCTATTTTCTTCATTTTTCAGCTTTATTTACCTAAAACTTTATCCGGAGATGAATCCTACAAAAGTTTTTAATTTTCCTGAATTTTTTATATTTTTGATTGTTTTTTGAAGGTGGATAGAAATATTAAAGTTGGATAGAAATATTAATGGCAATATTATTTGAGTGGTGAAATTCTGAACGATGATGATTAAACGAAAGAAAATAATAGATAAGATGTCTCTAAAAGAGCAGATGGAAAAGAATATAAAGAAGAAAATAGAAGCTCTTGAAAAAATAATTCTGAAACATAAGGATTTTTACGGAATTTATGAGTTTACTCAAAGAAAAAGAGGGGAAATTTTAGATGTTATTGTAAAAACAATACTATCTCAGAACACATCAGATAAGCTCAGAGATATAGCTTTTGAGAATTTGAAAAGAAAATACGAAAACATGTTTGAGCTTCTTGAGGTTGAGGATTATGAGATAGAAAATTTGATTCGGATTTGTGGTTTGCCTTCGGTAAAAACAAAGCGCATAAAAAATGCTCTACAAAAGATAAAAGAAAGATTTCAAGATCCTTCTGATTTATGCAAGCTCGGAAAAGAAAAGGCTTTTGAGTTTTTGACTTCAATAGATGGTATAGGTCCAAAAAGTGCAGAGGTCATTTTAGCTTTCGGATGCGGATTTGATACTTTTCCGGTAGATACTCACATATCAAGAATAATGACCCGTCTCGGTATAGCAACTGGTTCCCGTGAGAAAATTTACAGATTAGTTTCACCTCATTTCAAAAACAAAATTTTATCTCATATTTTCCTTATAAATCACGGCAGAAATATCTGTAAAGCTTTAAGACCACGATGCAATATATGCTTTTTCAAAAAAATTTGTGATTTTTATAAAGAAAATTTTTGATTTTTTCCCATACCATATTTTCGCTAATTTCTCTAAGACAGGCTATGTTTATCTTGCATTCTTTTTTTACTGCGAGTTCTCCTTTGGCAAAGTTATAGCAAGGAGAGCAGGGTAGGTCAAGTCTTATTATTTCTGAATTCGGTGGAGCTGTATGATAATATCTTGTGTATCCGTAAATTACAAATGTTTTCACTCCGGCTATTCCAGTTATGTGAGCAACTGCTGAATCGTTGCAAAAAGAAAAAAAAGCTCGCTTTCCATAAGATATTACTTTGTTTATGCTTTCCCCAAAAAGTATTCTCACTTTATCTTGCTTTTCTTCTTTTCTAAAATTGTCATTTATGATGGAAAATTCTTCTTTATCTTCTTTTCCGAGAGCAAAAACTACATTTATCCCTTCCAGAAGAATTTTTTTTGCTATTTTTATGAATTTGTTTATATCCCAAGCCCTTGTTTTATATTTTACTCCGGGATGAATCAAAGCGTATTTTGATTTTGCAAATTCTTCGGCTTCTTTTTTATACTCTTCAATTTCAGCAAATTCAAAAGGATATTCAGGTGTTATTCCGAGTATAATTGAGTTTCTTTCTCTGTAAGTTAATTTTTCTTCAAACGGAATTTTTATAGGGTAAGCTCCTGATGAGAGTTTCGCTATGCTTACTAATCTTTTTAAATTGTAATTTCCATCATCGCAGAAGATTTTTTTTCCGGGAGACAGCGCAAGCAAGAGATTTATTCTTCTGCCGTTCGGATATGTTCCATATACTATTTCAGGCTTTATCTCATAAATTTTTTTTGTTATTCTGATTATGTTTTCAAGTTCGCCTTTTTTCTCCTCCCACCATATTATCTTGAAATTGTATAAAGAAAATAATTCTTTGTATAGGTCAGAGATAACTATGTAGCCTTGAAATTTTGAAAAAATCGGTAAAAGTTCAATTGTATCTCCAAGACCACCAGATACAGATATTACGATTTTGTTCATGGAATCCATCTGCTTGAATTCTTTTGAATAATTTAAAAGCTTTCTGTGAAAAGTTAATATAATCTAAATGAGAAGTTTGGGCTTATCAACTTGGTTGGTCTTCGTAATTTTCTTTGTTTTAGGATCAGGATCAGAAAATATTTTCGGTCAGGAGGGAAAAGAGGAGGAGAATAATTTGATTGCTCAGTATTTAGATATAGCGAGAAAATCATCAAAGGACTTGATTGAAACTATGAGAGATGCTTTGTTGAAGGAGCTTGAAAAAGGTGATGTCTTATCTGCTGTTTCTGTATGTTCTGAACTTTCTCAAAATATAATCAAAGAAAAGCAACAAAAATATGGCTTTTACATAAGGAGAATAAGTGAAAAATATAGAAATGAAAAGAATAAACCAGATAAATATGAGCTTTCTTTCTTGAAAAAACTTGAAAAATTAAGTAAAGAAGGTAAGTTACAGGATGAATATTATGAAATTGTAGAAGAAAAAGATGGGAAGTATTTGAGATATTTTAAACCTATATTGGTTCAACCTATGTGTCTTTCGTGTCACGGTGATTTGAATTCTATCCCGGAAGATGTGAGAAAGTTTCTCAAAGAAAAGTATCCAGAAGACAAAGCTTTTGGATACAATCCGGGTGATTTCAGGGGAGCTGTAAGCGTAAAAATAAAACTTTCTCCACTTATATCAAAATAGAAATAAATAAATAATAATAGTAATACTAATATGGATATTTTGTCTTTGCAGGAGCAGATCAAAAAATTAAAGGAAGAATTTGATTCGGAGATAGCTGGTGTAAAAGATGAAGGGGATATTTCTCGTATAAAATCAAAGTATATCGGGAAGAAAGGAATTTTGCAGGATTTATTCAAGATTATACCTCAACTTCAATCTGAGGAGCGAAAAACAGCCGGAAGAATTCTTAATGAGTTCAAAGAATATATTGAGAGAAGATTAGAGACTCTGAAAAGTAATTTGGAGAGGAAGCAAGTAGAATTTTCTGAAGATATAACTCTTCCCGGGAGAAAAAATTTTTCTGCAAATTTGCATCCAGTTACAATAGCTCTGCGTGAGATAACCCAAATATTTGAAAAAATGGGATTTGAAATTGAAGATGGTCCTGAGATAGAGGAAGATTGGTTCAACTTTACCGCTCTGAATATTCCACCTGATCATCCGGCAAGAGATATGCAAGATACATTTTACCTTGAAGACGGGCGGCTTTTGAGAACTCATACATCTCCTGTTCAAATAAGAGCTATGCTCAAAAGAAAAGGTATTTTACCTATAAAAATAATTGCGCCGGGAAGGGTTTTTAGAAGAGATTGGGATGCGACGCATTCTCCTGTATTTCATCAAGTTGAGGGATTATTTGTTGACCGAAAAGTTAGAATGTCGGACCTTTTCGGTGTCCTTGAATTTTTCTTCAAAAAATTCTTTGGTGAAGGCACTCGTGTAAGATTTAGACCTTCCTATTTTCCTTTCACAGAACCGTCTGCTGAGGTTGATGTTTCATGTATTTGTGGAGGGAATAGCAAAGATTGTAAGGTTTGTAAGGGGAGCGGATTTCTTGAAGTTGCTGGATGTGGAATGGTACATCCGGAAGTTTTTAAAAGTGTAGGATATGAGGGTGTTCAAGGGTTTGCTTTTGGTATGGGAGTTGAGAGGTTGGCTATGATAAAGTTCGGAATATCAGATATAAGGATGCTTTTCGGAGAAAATTTTGTTGCTTTCAAAAAAAGCTTTCTCTGAAATTGACTCAGGTAAAATTATTTTTTCTTCTCACTAAAATTACTTTTTCTTTTTATTATAAAAATATGACTGAGTATGAGATAAGATTACAGAAATTGAAAGAGCTTATCAGGAATGGGTTGGATCCATATAAACAGAAATTCAGACCAAAACATACAGCTGCGAAAATAAAGGAGGATTTTCAAAATCTGAAAGCAGGGGAACATGTGGAAACTCAGGTTTCTATTTCAGGTAGAGTTTTAACAATAAGAGATTTCGGTGGTTCAGTTTTTTTTCATATTTTAGATCATACTGGCAGTATTCAAGCTTTCATAGAGAAAAAATACAGTGAGGATCTCTTGCGTTTTTTTAAAGATTTTGTTGATTCAGGAGATATAGTTGGAATTGAAGGAACAGTTTTTAGAACAAAGAAAGGCGAAATAACAGTTTATACCACTTCTTTGAAAATACTTGCTAAATCTTTACATCCTCTCCCTGAAAAGTGGCACGGATTAAAAGATATTGAAACGCGGTTCAGAGCAAGATACCTTGACCTTATAATGAATCCTGAGGTAAAAGAAATTTTCATAAAAAGACATAAGATAGTAAACTTCATACGAAATTTTCTTATTGATAGAGGATTTATTGAGGTTGAAACTCCTGTTTTGCAACCTGTTCCATCAGGTGCTGTTGCTCGTCCGTTTAAAACTTACCATAATGAACTTGAAGCAGAATTTTTCCTTAGAATAGCGCCAGAGCTTTATCTTAAAAGATTGATAATAGGAGGATTTGACAAGGTTTTTGAGATTGGGAAAAATTTCAGAAATGAGGGTATGTCATCTTACCATAATCCTGAGTTTTCTATGCTTGAACTATATCAAGCTTATGCAGATTACAACGATCTTATGAAACTTACGGAAGAGCTTTTCTCACAGGTTTGCGAGCTTATTAACGGAAAACTTGTAGTAAAGAGAGGAGAAAAAGAGATAGAGTTTTCTGTTCCTTTTCCGCGGGTGAGTATAAAAGATGAATTCATAAAACATTCAGGGATTTCAGCGGATAAAATAAAAGATGAAAGTTTTCTGAAGAATGCTCTGAAAGACAAAATGAAAATTGAGAATGATATGGACTGGGGAAACATAATTTTGGAATATTTTGAAACTTTTATAGCAGATAAATTGGAAACCCCTACATTTGTGTTAGATTTCCCTACTTCAACTTCACCTCTTGCAAAAAGAAAAGAAGACGATCCGGATTTTACCGAAAGGTTTGAACTTTATGTTTTTGGAATGGAGGTTGCAAATGCTTTTTCTGAACTTTCTGACCCAGAAGATCAAAGAAAAAGATTTGAGGAACAGATAAAAATAAGGAGAATGAGGGAGCTACTTGAAGATATGGATTGGGATTTTGTAAAGGCTCTGGAATATGGTATGCCTCCAACGGCAGGAGAGGGTATAGGTATTGATAGATTAGTTATGTTGATAACAGGTGCTACAACGATAAAAGAAGTTATACTTTTCCCAACATTAAAACCTGAAAAGTGAATTGCAAAAATGAACCTGTGCAAAAAATGGTTTAGATTGGACAAATAGTTTAAGAATTTTTTTATTTTTATTTATTTATATTTTTTATAGAAAGGAGGTCATAAGCTATGCCGATATATGAATACATATGCGAAAGTTGTGGAGTTAAAAATTCTTTTTTAGTTTTTCCTTGGGAAAACGAAGTTTTGAAATGTAAAAAGTGTGGTGGGGAAAAACTTAAAAGAATAATTTCAAGATTTGCTCGTTTGAGGTCAGACGAAGAAAGAATGGAAAGTACAGTTGATGAAGCTATGAGATCGGTAGATATAAATAATCCAGAGAGTATAAAAAAATGGATGCAAAAAACTCTGAAAGAATATTCATCGGAGCTCGATTCAGATGTAGATATAGAAGAAGCAGTTGAATCCTTGAGCGAGGAAATTGGATTGTCAGGAAAGAAAGAGGAAGAAGAAGGGGAAGAGAGCAAAGGAGAATTAGGTGAAAGTATTGAATGATGAAGAAATGAGAACAAAATGAAGGAAACAAAAAAAGAACAAATGAGCAAGACAAGTAAAAAAGGTAAGTCTATTTTCATATCTCCGAGCATTCTTGCTGCTGATTTTTCTTGTCTTGGGGATGAGGTGAGAAAAGTTCTTGAACTGGGAGCAGATATGATTCATTTTGATGTGATGGATGGTGTTTTTGTACCAAATATATCTTTTGGGATCCCAGTCGTGGAATCTTTGAGAAAAAAATTTGATAATGTTTTTTTTGATGTTCATCTTATGATAGTTGAGCCCGAAAGATATGTATTAGATTTTGTAAAGGCTGGAGGTAATCTTATCACTTTTCATATAGAAGCAACAAGACATCCTCACAGAGTTATTGAGACGATAAAAAAGTCAGGAGCAAAAGCGGGAGTAGCCTTAAATCCTGGGACTCCTGTCATTTTTCTAAAAGAACTCTTTGACATTTTAGATGTAGTTCTTGTTATGAGTGTAAATCCGGGCTTTTATGGGCAAGAATTCATATCTTCTTCTTTGAAAAAAATTTCCGAGCTTGATATAATAAGGAGGGAGAATGGTTTTAATTTTCTGATAGGGGTTGATGGGGGATTGAACGGAGAAAATTTTCAGAAAGTGATTTCAGCGGGGGCGAACATTTTGGTTTTTGGAGCATTTTTGTTCAAGGGAGATACTCAAAAAAATTTTCAGACTGTTATTGATAAGTTGAGAATAGATAATAGTGAATAACTTTCTTATTAATAGCGCTTATTTTATTTTTTTTATTGTTATTTCTTTTTTAGTTCTTCAATTAGTTTTTCTATTTCTATTGCGGGCATAGTTAGGGTTTGAATTGTTCCTCGTGAGCCAAGTTCTATCGCCATTTTTGCAACGGCTTCATTTGATGGGGCTTCAACTATATTCACAAAGTCATAAGGTCCCATAACTAAAAATTGGCTCAATACTTTTACTCCGAATTTTTTTGCTATCTCCTCATTTACCTCTTTTATTCTCTCTGGATTTTCTTTTAGTGTTTCAAGACCTTCTGATGTTATTTTTGATAGTATAACATACTTTGCCATTTTGTTTTACCTCCTTTTTCACTTAAAATTTAGTTTGAAAAAATCTTTTGTGTTTTTTTGATATTATTTTTTGTTTCATATTTTTTGTTTTGATGTTTTTTATTTGTTTGGAAGAATTCGTTTCCATTCATTACAACATGCTCGCAATATTCTTTGATATTTCTAAAATCGCCTCTGAAGATTTTGATTTTGGAAATGCTAAAATTGCGGGTTTTTGAATTCTAAATGATTCTCTTACTTTCTCGTCCCACGGTATATACCCAAGGAGTTCGGGAGATACTCCAAGATACCTTTCTGCCACTTTCTTTATTGTGAGGAAGGCGATTTCTTTTTCTCGCTGATTTGTTACCATATTCACAATAATAAAAGTCTTCCCTTTAAAGCCTTCTTTGGTAACTATTTTCAAAAGTGCATATGAATCAGTTATTGATACTGGGTCTGGATTTATGATTAAAACTAACGAGTTAGAAATCAGAGAGATCTTTATTACATTTTTACCTATTCCGGCGGGAGCGTCAAAGATAAAGAATGTGGAATCTATTTCATCTACTATGTTTTTTATTTTTTTTATTTGGCTATCAGTAAGAAGATTTAGCTTTGTTATTCCGCTTGTTCCGGGTATAAAAATCAGATTTTCATTTATTTTCTGAATTATTTCTTTTAAAGGTGCATTCCCTTCAAGATAGTGTCCTATATGCTTTTTAGGAATTATTCTGAATAGAAGGTCAGCATTAGCTAATGCGAAATCTGCATCCACAAGACATACTTTTTTCCCAGTATTGCTCAAGCCCAATGCCAAATTTACTGCTATCGTAGTTTTTCCTACCCCTCCCTTACCGGAGGCTATTGTTATTACTTTTTTTGATATTTCCCTTAATTTTTCTGCTTGATCGCGCACTGATTTACATTAATTCTTAACTTTATTTTTTTTCCTTTTTCTTTTTTTCTTAAAAAATTTTTGTGAAAGCGAAACCTATACTAATATATGCTGATAATAATTAATGCTGATAATAATTAATATTTTCCTATGGGAACAATTTACAAGTTAGTAAAGTTTGAAGGTTCTCAGGGCGAAGGGGAATTTCTTACCTTGTTTGATTCAGGTGCGACTATATCGTTTATAAAAAGGTCAATCGCTCAGAGACTCGGATTGATTGACAAATTACCAAGACCAATAGAATTTGAAACCGCAGATAAGAATCACAAAATTATGGCTACTGAAAGGGTTTCCCTTGATTTTTATCTTGATGATGATAGACTTTCAGATGAATTTTTGGTTCTCCCAGATGAAATTATGAGTGAAGATGCAATAGTTGGAGCTCAAACTATGCAAAAATGGAGACTCGTTATAGATATGGAAAAGGAAGATGTTTATAGCACACGAAGAATCAAAAAGCATATGTTGAAATTGAGTTTTTGGAAATTAAGTTTTTAGAGGTTGAATTTCAGATTTTTGTCTGACAAATCCTGAAAATAAATTAAACTCCTTGTTTCAGAGCTATTATAACAGAAAAAAGTTTCTTTTTGATTTAAAAATCTTGACGCCATTATGCCTAAAAGAACTGATATAAAGAAGATATTAGTCATAGGGTCGGGACCTATAGTCATAGGACAAGCTGCGGAATTTGATTATTCAGGAACACAAGCTCTTAAAGCTCTAAAAAAAGAAGGATATGAATTAGTTATTATAAATTCAAATCCAGCTACGATAATGACAGATCCGGAATTTGCTGATAGAACTTATATAGAACCTCTTGAACCTGAGTTTGTAGAAAAAGTGATAAAGAAAGAAAGACCCGATGCGCTCTTGACAACCTTGGGGGGACAAACTGCTTTAAATCTTGCTGCTCAGTTATATGAATCTGGTATATTGCAAAAGTACTCTGTTGAACTCATAGGTGCAAGATACGAATCAATAAAAAAAGCAGAAGATAGAGATGAGTTCAGAAAAGCTATGGAGAAAATAGGGCTTGAAGTTCCAAAGTCTTTTTTTGTTGATTCGGAAGAAAAAATGAAGAAAGCTTTTGAGATTATAGGTGTTCCTGCCGTTATAAGACCATCATTCACTCTTGGTGGAACAGGTGGCTCAATCGCTTGGACAGAAGAAGATTTCTTTGAGAAGCTAAAATTTGCCTTATTTATAAGTCCGAAGCACTCAGCAATCGTTGAAGAATATCTTGATGGATGGAAAGAGTTTGAGCTTGAAGTTATGCGTGATAAAAATGATAATTTCTCTGTGGTCTGCACAATAGAAAATTTTGACCCTATGGGAGTTCATACAGGTGATTCAATAACGGTTGCTCCTGCTCAAACGCTTACAGATAAGGAGTTTCAAGCTATGCGCGATGCCG
>Ga0081478_140434_pt1 | contig 16885 bp, 16 predicted proteins | sample OctSprmetagenome_FD_70983 | JGI IMG/M metagenome (GOLD analysis project Ga0081478, IMG submission 70983) | Hot spring and microbial mat streamer communities from Octopus Spring Streamers, Yellowstone National Park, USA - T=80-84 v2 (version 2) | ecosystem: Environmental > Aquatic > Thermal... | reverse complement strand
GCGTAAGGTCTGGACCTTTCTATGGCGGACCTTACTTCAAACTGCCAGCTGGCATGGGTAGCATAAGAAATATAGTTGGACTTCATAACAAAGGGGTCCCTGAGGAACCTTCCGGGAGGAACTTCTGCGTCTATGACCGGCATTGGAGCCTTGTATGGATCGTACGGAGGCAAAGCTATATCATCTGGAGGTAACATCACTGCTTCTCTGGTGTGGGAGACAAAAAAGCCGTCTACTACGGTGATGAGTGGCACATGGACTTCGGGCTTTTCTGCCACCACAAAGCCCGCTATGATCATATCAAAGAGGTCTTGGGCGTTTTCTGCATACCAGATCATGCATCCTGTATCCAGAAGGAAGGAAACCTCCAAGTTGTCAGGCTGTATAGAAAGTGGAGAGTTTATACCTCTTGCCATCAGAACCAACTGGATAGGGATTCTGGTGCCAGCCCACATGGGGAAGTTTTCCATTGCCCTGAGGGTTCCTGGTCCGGAGGTAGTGGTTATACACCTTGCCCCAGCCATAGCACACCCCGCCAGCTCAGACATAACGCCAAACTCAGACTCACCCCTGAAATAGACGCCTACATAGCCCTCTACCCACAGTTCACCAATCAGGTGCGCCGCCTCAGACTGAGGGGTTATAGGATAAGAAACGGATGCATCCACCGAGGACCTTTTGACTGCCTCTTTGACCGCTTCGGAACCGGTCATAAAATGCTTGGTCCTCGGAGCTTCAAAAAGCAAATAGTCGGGTGAGACCACCCTCTGACCTGCCCTGTTGTATATAACCCTCTCTGTAGAAACCTGTGCCATATTACACCTCCTTTCCTAAAAAATTTAAGTTAAATGTATTTTGGGGGCAAATTTTAATTATGATTTTACTCAGCTTTGTTTAGGGTATAAAATAAAGGCATGCCTTGGCTGTTGAGAGTTAAAAAGAAGTTTAACGCAGCGCACTTTTTGACCAACTACCACGGAAAGCCAGAACCTCTGCACGGTCATACCTGGGCGGTGGAGGTTTTTTTAAAAGTAGATACATTGGACGAGGGTGGTATGGGTGAGGACTTTGTGGAGATCTCTAAGTTTCTTGACGAAATCCTTCCAGACTACAAACTGCTGAACGAGGTGTTTGACTTTTCTCCCAGTGCGGAGAATGTGGCAAAATGGCTCTACGAAAGGGTTAAAGAAAGATACCCAACCGTCCAAAAGGTGGTGGTTTGGGAAACAGAGGAATGTGGTGCGGAATACTTTGAGATATAATTTTAGAACTATGCGACTGGTCTTAGGTCTTGCCATACTTTTCACCTACGTAGTAATGATTTGGGGAGGGATGGTAAGGAACACGGACTCGGGTTTGGCGTGCCCCAGTTGGCCTCTCTGCTACGGAGACTTCAGCCCACCCAAAGATACTTCAGCCAAGTTGGAGATGGGACACAGAACGGTAAGTAGCCTTGCGGGGCTCTTTGTGTTCTTGACCTTTATCTATGTTTGGAAGCACTTCAAAGGATTACCCAGGTTTACCTCCGCCCTGGCTTTGCTTTTTACTGTGATCGCTGCCCTTTCGGGCATGCAGATGATAACATCGGAGGCTCCCAGCCTTAAGTACGTTAGCCATATGCTCTTGGAATCCTTTCACATATACGAGTCTATGCTCATCCTTGGCTCCCTTGTGCTAACTTACAGGTTCATTCAGAAAGACAAGCCTACTGGTGATGGTATTCCCCTTTGGGCTTATGCCTTTGCCCTTGCGACGATGATCACGGGTGTGTTGGTCAGATACACGGGCTCTGGCGAGGCTTGCGGTCACGAGTGGCCCACATGCGTGGGTGCCCTTATCCCAGACCTTTCCAACTGGCAAATTGCCCTGCAATTTATCCATAGGAACCTTGCTTACTTAACCTGGTTGGCTTTCCTGCTTTACTTGGTGGTTTCAAGGAGTCGGCTTGCCCTTTACACCTTTGCCCTGATAAACCTTCAGTTTGTCCTTGCCGTCTCCATGGTTTTGAGTGGTTTCTTCCTTCCTTTGGCTTTTCTTGATGTTGCCTCTGGCTTTTTCCTCTTTGCCTGGCTAACCTATCACCTAAAGTTAGGAGAACCGCAACCGAGCCTGAGGACCGCATGGCAGTAAAAACCTTAGTAAAGATGGCTTCTCTTAAGGATTACATACTGCTTACAAAGCCGGGTATTGTCCTTCTGGTGCTCATAACCACCCTTACTGGTATGTATTTTGCCCAGAGGGGTCTGCCTCCGGCGGAGCTTTTTTTTTGGACTTTGCTTGGCACCGGTTTGGCTTCTGCGGGCTCTGCGGTTCTGAACCAATACTTTGATAGAGACATTGACGCCCTGATGGAACGCACTAAATCAAGACCCCTTCCCCTTGGCAGTGTGGCTCCATCCCACGCCTTTTGGTTTGGAGTCTCTTTACTTTCCTTCTCCTTCCTGATCATGTTCTTCTTTACAAACCCCATAGCCACCTTCCTTACCGCCTTGGCGTCTTTTTTTTATATTTCCGTATATACCCTTAGCCTTAAGAGAAAAAGCCCCTTGGCTACGGAGATAGGGGGTGTCTCTGGTGCTATGCCCCCGGTTATAGGCTATACTGCGGTTACTGGAAGCCTGAGCCTTGAACCTCTCATCCTCTTTCTGATCATGTTCATATGGCAACCTCCCCACTTTTGGGTTTTGGCTATAAAGTATGTCCAAGACTACAAAGTGGCTGGTATTCCCACCATGCCTGTTGTAAGAGGTATAGAGCACACAAAGGTTAGAATCCTTCTTTACACTGCTGGGCTTTTGCCCGTAAGCCTTCTGCCCTACTTTTACGGTATGGCTGGTGAAATATACTTTTTGTCCGCATCCCTGCTGAGCTTGGTTTATTTAGCCCTAACCTTGAGGTTTGTTTTTTCAAAGGAACCAAAGGATGGCTTTTTGTTTTTCTACTCAATCCTATACTTAGCCCTTCTATTTACCGTCATGGTTTTTGATATGAGGAGATAGTGATGGAAAGACCGCTCTTTTTACTCTCTATCGTCTCTTTGGGTCTTGGTGGTCTTTTGGCTTTTTTGGTGGCACTGGCGCGCACGCCAATCCTTTATAAACTCTTCCCTCCCGGATACTTTTACCACGCCTTGGTGGGACATGTGGATTTGGCTATTGTGGTCTTTTTGCTCACCTTTACCATGCTCCTTTGGAACAGATTTATGCCAAAGAGGGACCCTATTAGCTTTTACCTTGTCCTTTTTGGCTTCTTAGGTATAGCCTTTATTTCCTTCTCTGGCAAGGGCACTGCGGTATCCAACAATTACCTTCCCACCATAGACCATCCTCTCTTTTTTGCAGGTGCTATACTTTTCTTTTCTGGCTTTTGGCTTGCGAGCCTTGTTAGGCTTGATTTAGCCATAAAGAACTTATTCTCCAAGGATCCACTGATCAATAGCTTAAGCATAAGCGTAGTCTTAGCCCTTATGATGCTTTTGGCAACCTTGACTTCCATACCTAAAACTGGCAATCATTCGGAGCTTTACCTCTTTTACGAGAGGCTCTATTGGGCACCCGGGCACATCCATCAGTTTCTGAACGGTGCAGTTCTGCTGTTTTCGTGGTACTTCTTAGCCAAACTCTTGGGAGTTGAGCACGGGTTAAAACTCTTGAGATATGCGAACCTTTCCTTTCTTTCCTTTTCAGCACTTTTGGTACTTGTGCCCGTGATCTTTGAGGACCCCGTCTCAAGGTCTGCAAAGGTTTTCACTGAGATATCCTACGCCATAGGACTTGGCATTCCTATATTTTTGCACGCCTTCAACATCCTGAGAAGACCCGTCTTTAACTACTCTGTTTATTCCATTACTCTTTGGCTTTCTATGCTCCTTTACTTTCTTGGAGTCCTTATCGCCTACGCTGGACTGAAGTCAGACCTTAGGGTGCCCGCCCACTATCACGGTGCGGTAGCTAGCCTGACCTTAGCCCTCATGGGTATTTCCTACCACTTGGTAAAGGAGTATGGTTGGATAAGGGATTTTCCAAAAGTGGCAAGGTTTCAGCTTTTCATTTATGGGTTTGGTATGGTGCTCTTTGTTCTGGGACTTTACTTTGCGGGTTTTAAGGGTGCCCCAAGGAAGACCTACGGCACAGGCTTTACCGACGACCTCTTTGTGCTTTTGTCTCTGGGTTTGATGATGGTAGGCACCGTGTTTGCAGTCATCGGTGGCGTTATCTTTGTTATCTCTATGCTAAGGATCAGTCTTAAGGGTAGATAGAGGGTTATAACCAGCCATAAGGATCAAGGAGACTATGAGGACAAAGGATAAGTCCGCATATTTCACAGAAGTTTCACGCAAAGGGCAAGAAGGTGGGTTAATCTAAAAATTGAAGGAGGTTTGGGAGATGAGAAGGTTGATGCTTGGGCTAATGCTATTTACTTTCTCCTTGGCTGGAGAGGTTTTTCAGGGCCCTTTTGCAATAAAAGGAAATTATCTTTATGCAAGGGATAAGCTTGTGGGGACCTTGGCAAAGAATGTGGCAATTATAAAGATTGACGGGTCTGCGGTAGACCCAGAATCCCTTCAGTTTGCCAGAGTTGTGGAGATAGAAAAGGACCCTGCGGGAAACATTATACAAATTAAGATCCTTGGCTGGGAGGATTAAAAATGCGAAAGCTACTATTGTTGGTGTTTGCAATTTTGATTTCCTTTGGATTGCAAAGGTCTTACAGTGCAAACATGACTGACTATTGCTATATTCCACCGACTGTAGGGCAACAGGTTAAACCCAACGTCTTAATCGTTATGGACTTCTCAGGTTCAATGCAGTTCCCCACCTATTTGCCATGTAATTTTTCTGGATATTCAAGTTATGTAGCCCGGTGTGGAACAAGCACTGCGACATCCTCTTCCTCTTGGAAGTATGACCCTTCAAAAACTTACTATGGCTACTTTGACCCAAACAAGTGCTATATATATAGTGGTTCAAGTTTTCAAGAGAATAGTTGCGACTGCTCCAATAAGATTGGGACATCTACTTGTATCTCTGGCAATCTGCTTAACTGGATAACAACCACAAGAGTGGATATAGCAAGGTGGGTGCTAACGGGTGGTAGAACAAGCTCCTCGGGCGGAAACACCTTTTTAGAGAGTGAGGGTGCAACATACACCATCAATGAAAGCGACTTAGGGTGCAGCTTTACCATAAACGCAACCACCACAACCAACAGACGGCTTACCATTTCAAATTATGGTGGCACATGTCCTATTTCAATAACAAACGCCAACATACGGATCCGCTCCTCTGACCCAAGCTCAATAAGGGGAGTCATACACTCTTTCTGCGATACCTCAGACCTAAGCGGACAGATAAGCGAAAAGTGCCAGCTCATCATGGAATTTATGGTTTTTGCAAGTAATGGAAGACTTGGAGTAATTAGAGCCGGAAAGAACGCTACCATTTCAAGCTTGATAAACGCCATAAACAACGAAACTCCATACTGGGGGACACCTACCGGTGAAGCACTATGGGAAGCCTACGATTATTACAAGCAAAGCAATGACCATACATATGCATCAAACAGTGCATACATAAACAGAGGGAACGCCGACGCGGACCCATACTACGACGTTAGTGGTGGAGATAGCAGACCTGTTCCCTGTAGAAAGGGTTTTGTGCTTTTGATCTCCGACGGTGCTTGGAACAGAAGCGTGGACCCGGTGGTGCCTGCCGGAATTATGGCAACTCAAGACCTAAGAACTGACCTTCCGGGTAAGCAAAATGTTTATACCTACGCAGTTTACGCCTTTGGCGACGAAGACCCAGATACTGCCCTGCAGGGCAGACAGGCAATGATCACCACTGCCATAGCTGGAGGCTTTGACGACAAAGACGGCAATAACTGGCCTTATCCCTTTACCAATATACAATACCCAAACGGCTCTGGCACTTGTAGTGCTTTAGGAGGCACTGTCAGAACTAACATCCAAACTACCACAACAACCTATTGCAACAGCAGGGGCGTTGTTTATCCTCTACCTCAATGCAACCCCTCTGGCACTTGGAATAGCCAATGTGCGGAGTGGGACACTGCGTTCAATTCTCCAAAAGATGGTCTTCCTTATAACTTTTACGAAGCAGACGATGCACCTACTTTGAGAAGCGCACTTTTAAGCGCACTTACTGACATCCTCCGCCGTGCGTCCTCTGGTGCCACCGTTGCTACCCTTACCTCAAGAACTGGCATATCCTCCCTCATAGTTCAGCCTTACTATTATCCCAAATATGTAAAGCCAGATGGCACAGAAATCTCTTGGCTTGGCTTTCTCAGGTCTTTTTGGATAGATACAACGCAAAACCTGAGGGAAGACACCACAGAACCCAAAGTTTTGAACATAGCGGGTATCGTTATTGACAAGATATTCCAATTCTTCTTTGATCCAAACGACAACCAAACGAAGGTTGCCATACTGCAAGGCTCGGATACAACCACCTCCTGCGTGAAGGAAGGAACAAAATCCATAAATCAACTTATCCCTGTCTTTGATGCCGGTTGCCAGCTTGCAGACAGAAATCCATCAACTAGAACCATTCTCTACAACAAAAACGGAACTCTTACCTCCTTTACCACCTCAGAGGCAAGCTACCTTAGCAACATATGGAAGGTTTGTTCCAACAACCCAATGGTGCTTTGCACAAGCAACGCAGATTGCGGCGGTGGAACCTGCCAATCAGCCAACGCCAGCTGTATCATAAGGTATCTCAGAGGCGAAAACCTAAGCTCAGACCCATCTTGTCCCGATTATGTAAAGAGAACAAGGGAGGTGGATATAGCCAGCTTCTGCCCAGGTGCAAGTGGAACAAAGACCTGGAGGATTGGAGACATAATAAGCTCCACTCCCTCGGTGGTTAGCTCTGAACCGGTGAATATCTACCACCTACGCTATAACGATGCCACCTACCTTCAATACATACGCACAGACGCATACAAAAACAGGACAAGCTTTTTGTTTGTGGGTGCCAACGATGGAATGCTCCACGCCTTTAGGATAGGCAGAATAGTCCAAACAGGAGACCAAGACAAGCCAATAAGATTGGTAAATGCCCACAATACTATGTCCAATGATTTAGTGGGCAGGGAAGAGTGGGCTTTTATTCCGAGGAATGCTCTGCCCTACTTGGTATGGTATGGTAATCCAAGCTATTGCAGGGTGCCAACTGTGGATTATAGAACCGCGGTCTTTGATGTATCAATAGGCGGTCCTGCTAATGCGAACAAGACTGTAAGCAGTTGGAGAACCATCTTGATTGGTACAATGGGCTTTGGCGGCAAGTCTATAACAACAAGTGCAGGCACCTTCTCCTCCTCTGTCTTTGCCCTTGACCTGACCAATTGGCTAAACGGAACAAGTGCCCAACCTACACTTCTGTGGGAAGTGCGTCTTCCTGGTAGACCGCTAACCACCTCTTACCCCGCAGTGGTGCGTCTTGGACAGCCCGACAAAAACGGCGAGTGGTATGTGGTTATAGGTAGCGGTCCAATGAACCCTGAAGGAACAAGCTTTACAATTCAACCCAGGCTATACTTTATAAACTTAAGGAATGGGAACATTGTAAGGAGTGTAAATATTCCAGCACCTAGCGGTGTGAGCTTTGCAGTGGGAGATATTGCGGTGGTGGATGTGGATAATGATTATCAGGACGATGTAATTTACTTTGGAGTTTACGGAAGAACCAATGCAGGCAAGGTTTGGGGCAATTTCTACAGGCTGAGCTTGAGGTCTGGCAGTGGATACAAATCGGTGAGTGCTCTTACCTCAAGCGACATATGCACCGCAATAGACCTTAGCACCTTTGCATCTGCGGACAACACTCCCCCTGTCTTTGGTGCTCCCAACTTTACAAAGGATGAGTTTGGCAGACTGTGGGTATTCTTTGGAACGGGTAGGTATGTAATGGACAGCTCCGATAAGGCTATATCTTACGATAACTACCTTATAGGCTTCAAGGATGAAAACTGGAACAGTGGCACATGTCCCGCTCCATACACAAGAGCCCAGCTTACAGATGTAACAAACCAGTCCCTCACGATAACAATAACCGAGGTAAGACAACTCTGTATGTGCGATGCCAGTGGTTGTGGGATGAGGGATGTGGTCTATAGTGCGTATAGTAGCAGCATACCTCCCGAACCTCCAAGAGGATGGTATTACAGACTGCCGGGCGAGGCTATCTACTCACAACCGCTTGTTATAGGCGGTATAGTAGATGCTTTAACCTATGTGCCACCAGAGGATATCTGCCAGTTTGAAGGCAGTTCAAACCTAATATCTGTCTATTACAAGACAGGACGGCCTTTCCCAAGACCTTCTGTGCTTTCTCCGAACGTGGTGAGCGGGACTATTGCAGTAGGACAGACGGTTGATCTACTACAGAAGATCTCGGTGGGTCAAGGTATTCCGCCCATAGGCAACCCCTTCCAAGCCTTGCAATCCTCCCAAGCAAGCCAACAGTTGGAGAAGTTCGCCCAAATATCCACTGGAGTGGTGCTTAGGATTACACAGCAAAGGGCTATAGATGCAGAGGAGAGGTTCTTGCTATGGATAGAAAAGTAAGAGGTATAACCATAATGGAGGTGCTGGTGGTTATGGCTATAATTGCCATACTTGCCAGTGCCAGTATATTTGGTTTGAGAAACTTGATGCAGAGAGAGAGGCTTTATTCTGCCATGACCCAAGTTGCCAACGACCTAAAGGAGGTTCAGTTTAGGTCTATGTCCTCCAACATGATCTGGGGTGTGAGGTTCTGTGCCAATCAAAGCCAATACAAAATCTTTGCGGTAAATCCTGCCACCGTCAGTGGTGGATGCCCAAGGGATGCCAATCCCTCTTGCACAAGCGATGCAACCACGCAAAGATTGGTTTCACTTCCACCCGGTGTTTCCCCTCAGGCGGATTTTTATGTTCTCTTTGACAGAAGAGGTTATCCTCTGGACTGGAACTGTGGCATAGGGGCTGGCAACATTACCCTAAGGAATAGCTACGGAATTAGAACTGTGATCGTAGATAGGCTTGGGAGGATAAGGTATGAATAAAAAGGGCTTTACCATAATAGAGCTTTTGGTTGCCTTTGTGATCCTCTTTATCCTCATGACGGGCTTTTTGAGGGGGATACTGCTTTACATGGAATATCAAATAAACAACGGGCTAAAGGACAGGGCGAGCGAAATTGCCGTCAAGATGTCCTCCCAAATACAAACTGCCCGGTTTAATCCAACTGCAGGATGTGATGAAAACAACATAAATCCCTTCTTGTGCGATACACTATACGCATATCCCTACAACTGGGACTCCGCCCAGTGCGATAGTGGAAACTGCACCTTTGAGGTGCAGGACTCAGACGGTGACGAAATAGCAGACTTTTATGACCCTTATGATGGACAAAACGAAGATGAAAACATTAGAGACAATCCCACCAATACCGCAGGATGGTTGCGCATAAGACCGTGCAATTGTGATGGAAACATTTGTGGTTGTTGTTATGCAGACAGTGGTATTCAAATTAACAATGCGGTATGCGGTGAGAGGTATAGGGGAAGGTTCATATATGCTGGGACTACTTTGGCAAAGCTTATTAACCCTGCCACCAATTCAGAGGTGGGGAGGGTTGCTGGTGTAATAGTTTGGTATTTTGATACCAAGGGAAGATACAAGTATATTTCAATTCCGGTCATGAGGGATACAAGATGAGAAGAAAAGGGATAACACTTGTGGAACTTCTGGTAGTTATGGTTATAGTTGCCCTATCTGCGGGCGGAATATTCTTTGCTTACAGAAGCTTGGTTAGAGAAACCATAAGACAATCTCTTTTTGCAAAGAACGAGCAGGATGTGGAAGTGCTTTTGACTAGCCTCAGGAAAGACCTTCAGGGTGTAGGTTTTGGCGTTCCTGTGGATAGGTTAAACTTAGGCACTCCCGCTTGCAATGGGCTTACCGCTTTTGCTGGTTCCAACGCTGTTGTGGGCTTAGCCCTCAACTGTCCTTCTGGAGGTGATGAACTTTACTTTTTGAACCTTGCCACCAGAAGCTTTAGAAATTCTGGCTGTTGGTGGGTAAGGGATGGGTCTGGAACCGTAGGCACTGAAGGGCGTAGATGGACCCTTGAAGACTGTCCCAGCATCCCACCAACAGGAGAAAATCTTCTTTGTCTTGATATGGCAAGCAAAGCCATTGCGAACTGCAACTCACCGAACATACTGATATTTACCATGGGAGACAGAACCTCAATCAACGACTTTGCAGTCAGATACTATCTAAGCAACACAAGCCTGCCAAAGGAGTGTGCCCCGGGGACTTTTAATCTACTAAAGCAAGTAAACCCAGATGCAGTTGCACAGCCCATTGCGTCCTGCGTTGCGGTCTTTAGGGTTAGATACTTTGACGGTCAAAGCTACAACGCAACCATTGGTGATATAAACAACCTGCGTGCGGTAAGGCTCTGCCTTTTGATGCAAGTGGGTGGAAAGATGGACACGCCCATGGACCCACCCAACGGCTTTGAACAGTGTGGGAACATAACAACAAACCCTGAGTGGAGGTGGTATAGATGGAAGCTTGTGGAAGAGGACATACCTCTAAGAAATATAAGAAAGTAAAGGGTGTGGCACTTATATCCGTTTTGGTTATGGGCATCATGATAGCCCTCGTTATTGGTGGGCTTTATTATATACTCACTCGCACGACGATAACCGGAGAAAGGGTAAGGGTTTATACATCCACAAGGGAGGCTGCAGTGGGCGGAGTGAATTATGCAGTTTTGCAGATAAAGAGTGGGCTATTTGATACCATGGACCAGCTTGGATGCCCTACTGGTTGGACTACTGTTGGAAACTGTTGCACCGCAAACATAGACTACCGCCTTTCGGGGACAACAGAAACCTTTAGGAACACAATAACAATCTGCCTGAGGGGTTATGCCCCTCCACCGGGCGATGTTGTATCTGGAGTTGCCTATTCCAGACCTCAAGCAGGTGGAAGGGGATACATATACTCAATCATCTCCGAGGTTGACGGTCCTCAGGGCTCAAAGTCAAGGGTTGAGGCGGTTTGGATGAGATAACCTCATAAAGCACACTGTAGGGGAAGTTATCATAAACCAGCCTAAAGCCCTCTCTGTCTTTTCTTATGGTGTATAGGCTCAAAAGGGCGGAATTTTTTAATTTTTCTCCAACAAAAAAGCCGTAGATTGTTCCACCCTTTTTCACCAAGTAGAGGGTCCCGCCCTTGGGATTGTTAAAGGTCTCCCTTTTTACCTTGCTCCCTTCCTCTATCCAAAAAACTTCTTTAACTGAGTATTCGGTGGAAGATTTGCCAATAGTTTGGGTGTATTTGCCAGCATCTCTGTTTAGCTCTGTCTTACAATCTCTTTCGCGGGGTGGAAGTTTGAGAAGGATTGAACCTTTCCCGTAGGCAAGCTATTGCATGGGTTGGGTTTTGTCAAGCATATCCTCGGTGATCAAAAGGTATATTTTTCCGTAGGGCTTGCCTTGGCACTCCTTGGCAGATTGCTCTAAGGCTTTATAAAGCCCAAGGGTTTTATATTTTTCCCAAGCACGATGATTGAAGAGGGGGTCGGAGATGCACAAAAATAGTTTGTGTGCGGTTTTTTCCTCTTGTAAAAGGGCGTAGGCTATGAGGGGCGTCTTTATAGAAAACTGGGTTCCCCTATCTTGAAAGACAGTCCTCTGGGAGTAATAGACTATAGCATAACCATAATCCCACCAGCTGAGAATTTTCGCATCTTTTGGCGTTAGTTCCTTTAACCTCTGAAGATCTTTGACTACTTCTTTACTGATAAAAAAGCCGGGCATTCTGTCTATCAAGCTAACCCAGTTTATGACAGACATGAGCATCAAAGGAGGGAAAAGCACACCCACAAAGAGCTTTAAACTTCTCTTTTCCGAGAAGTCCGAGAGCTTTGAGATGAGAAAAACGCCGTAGGCAAAGCCCATTGCGAGCACAGGTGCGGAATACATATAAACCCTTATGGATCCCTTTACCACACTCAAGACCAAAAGGACATAAAGGGGCAAAAGCAAAAGCTGTCCTTTGAAAAACCTAAAAAACAGCAAGGGCAGAAAAATTAAGGCTATGTAAAAGGGAAATTCGGAGGGAAAATACAAAGGGTGGCTATGCAAAAAAGAAACCCTACCCTGCTCGGCGATGGTTTTTAAAACCTCTGGCACATTCTTGCTTTCCACTGGAGAGATAGGAATGCCAAAGTAATGAGAAAACCTGACCAAGATGTCCATACCTAAGGGATAGCCTGCCATAAAAGAGATTAAAACCCACAAAGATAAAAGACCCGTCAACCCTGCATAAAAGAGCCTTCTGTTTTGCAGTGCCAAAAGCAAAAACCCAAGAAACTGCAAAACAAAAAACTCCGGATGGGCATACCACCAATAAAACAGAAGACTAAAAAGCACAGCAATGGCAACGAAAAGGTAAGCACGCCAGCTGTCTTTCTTCTGATAGGCAAGCAGTAAAAAAAGGGCAACGCTGAAGATAAAGAAGAGGTTTAAGTTGTCTGTGTCCAAGTCAAGGACAAAAACCCTGGTATAGTAAGCAGAAGACAGGGCTGTTAGAACCGCGCCCGCAAAGCCCACCCAGAGGTTCCCAAGCCTGTGCCAAAATAAAACAAAAGGAATAACAAACAAGCTTCCAAAAATGGGCGAAAGCCAAAAGCCAAGCCACTCTATTTCAATACCTGTTAGCCTTGAAAGAATTCCATACATAAAGCTTATCAAAGGCGGATAGTTATACTTTACACCACCCTCTGGAAAGCTTCTTAGAACATCCTCTCCCCTTTTGAAGTCTTTGGCAAGCCTTCCAAAAAAGTAGCCATCGGGGTTCTGAATAAAGGGCTTAAATGTGAGGAATTAAAGCCATAAAAAAGGCGAAAAGCAGGGCAAGGGAGAGGTTTTTCACTCAACAAAGCACCGAAAGGGTCTAACATCCACCTGACACACCACCCTTTGCCCAGTGGCAGAGAAGTAAGCATGTAGCTTTCCCGCAACCAACTGTCCCTCTTCTGAACATTGAAAAGCCTGAACCACAGTAAAATAAACAGTCCCACCCGGAGTGGTGTGGTTCGCCACACAGCTGGGAAAGGCAGAATTTCCAATTATTGAGTAGGTCTCGGTTCCCGCTGAGGGAGGGTCTGTAGAACAATAAGAAGCCACATCCATCATACAAGCCCTTGCAATTGGAAGGGCATAAGACGCAAGCTTTGCCCTTTCTGTGTAGCTTAGGTATTGGGGAAGGGCAATGCTAACAAGGATGGCAATAATAGCAATAACCACCAAAAGCTCCAAAATAGTAAAACCCCTCCTCATAATTATCTCCCTAAAAAAGCCCCCAAGAGGGGGCTGGAAGGTTAGGTTATTGTGCCTCTACTGTGCATCTGATGGAGCTTTGGTCTGCATAGCACCTTGCCCTGAAGTCGTTTACACCTTGAAGCTCTGCAATTACTCCACCACTATTCCTATCACCAAATACCAGAGTTCCATCTTCTCTACAAGTTGCGTTTCCCTCGTGTTGGAGAGTAACTTGTCCGCCCGCTGTGGGTACGTTAGTTTCCCTACAGTTTGCTCCAGGTGAGTTTGGACCAACGGGGTTATCTATAGTAGCAGTAGCACCATCAGTTGGCGGGTTTTCCATACAGTATGCCGCCAAGTCCATTATACAACCCCTTGCTATAGGCTCTGCGTAGGAGCTTACCTTAGCCTTCCTCTGATACTTGAGATACTGCGGTATTGCCAAGGATGCCAAGATGGCTATGATGGCTATAACTACAAGCAACTCAATTAGGGTGAAACCCTTCTGTTGCCTCATGGCTACACCTCCCATAAAGTTTTTCCCTCCCGGGACCAGTCCCATGGAAGGTTAAGTTTAAATTTATTCCGATAAGTTCAAAAATCAACCTTTCACAAATGCTTCACAAAAACTTCCCTATATTATATTCTCTATGGGAGACATTACCAAAGCGGGCTCAAACAGAGGAGACCTTGAGAGGGAGCTGGAAGATATTCTCCGATTTGCCAAAATGACCTATCAGAGGTATGTTTTAACCATAGAGGACTACACGCGGGAAGAGTTGGAGGGCGATTTGAAGGAATACACCCTACAGCTTGAAAACTTTGTTGCTCCTCTTGTGGAAAGGGCTGAAGAAGAGGGGTTAGAGGATATTGCTAAAGAAATAGAGGGCTATTACAAAAAGCTTATTGACGCAATAAAGCAGAGGCTTTCGGAGATATGATTGTTTATGGTAAGAATCCCATTTTAGAGGCCCTCAGGGCAAACAGACCCATTGAGAAGGTTTTGGTAGCCCACGATGGGCATCCTCCCCATCAGGTGGTAAAGCTCTGCAAAGAGAGAGGAATAAAGATCCAAAGGGTGCCAAGGCAGAAAATTGAAGAGCTTGCTGGCACAAAAAAGACGCAGGGAATTGTTGCCATTATTAGCCCTGTGCCCTTGGTTCTCCCGGAGGAACTTTTCAAAAAAGCCCTTGAGAAGAACAGCTTCTTTTTGGTTTTGGACCACATAACAGACCCACAGAACGCAGGAAATCTCATAAGAACCTGCGAGGTTTTTGGTGGGGTTGGAGTGCTTTTGCCCAAAGACCGGAGCGTTCCCATAAATCAAACGGTGGTGAAGGCAAGCTCCGGTGCGGTTTTTCACCTTACCTTTAGCAAGGTGCCAAGCCTAAGGAGGGCTTTGGAAGAGTTTCAAAGAATGGGTGGCTCTGTGGTGGTTGTGGAAAGAGGAGGAGAGGACATAAGGAAGGTGCTATTTCCTATGCCCTGTGCCTTGGTGCTTGGTTCAGAGGGAGAGGGTGTCTCCAAAAGCGTCCTTGAGAGGGCGGACCTGGTGGTCTCCATTCCCATGGTGGGCAAGCTCAACTCCTTGAACGTGTCCTCCGCTGGTGTCATTGCCATGTGGGAGGTCTTTAAATCTTGCGGACTGAATAGAGAAGATTAACTTAATTTCTATGTTCACCTTTGAAATTGCCAAAGAGGAGACCCTAAGCCCTAAGGATATAAAGGAACTTCAGGAAGAAATAAGGTCTTTGGCAAAGCAAAAGAACGCAGTGATCCTTGCCCATTACTACCAAAGACCGGAGGTGCAGGACATTGCGGACTTTGTGGGAGATTCCTTAGAGCTTTCCAGAAAGGCAAGCCAAACAGATGCGGACATTATCCTCTTCTGCGGAGTTAGGTTTATGTGCGAGACTGCAAAGATCCTGAATCCTACAAAGAAGGTACTACACCCAAACCCAGAATCAGGCTGTCCTATGGCGGACATGATAAGACCCGAGCAGGTTTTAAAGCTAAAAGAACAGCATCCCGACGGCGAGGTGGTAGCCTACGTGAACACCTCTGCAGAGGTAAAGGCGGTGTCCGACGTGTGCGTCACCTCCGCTAACGCCATAAAGGTTGTCCAAAAGTTGCAGAGCAAAAAGATCATATTCATCCCAGACCAAGCCTTGGGCAATTGGGTAAAAAAACACGTGCCCGATAAGGAGTTTGTCATATGGCAGGGTTTTTGTCCTCCACACTTTGAATTTACTGCCAAAGAGTTAGAAAGGCTAAAGCAACAGTTCCCAGATGCTAAAGTGGCGGTACATCCCGAGTGCCACCCCAAAGTAATTGAAATGGCAGACTTTGTGGGCTCCACCTCCCAGATCATAAACTACGCCACCACCTGCGATTCAGACAGGGTTATTGTCATCACAGAGGTAGGTCTAAAGCATACCCTTATCAAGAAAAACCCTAACAAGGAGTATATATTCCCCCAATCTATGAACTACTGCGGAACTGTGTATTGTTGCACCATGAAGGCTATAACACTGCCCTTGGTTTACAAAACCCTAAAGGAGGAAATAAACGAAGTAGTACTGGACGAAGAAATAATAGCCAAGGCAAGAAGACCATTAGAAAGGATGCTTGAGCTGTCTTAAGCTTATAATTTTTCCATGCGGGCTTTGATCCTTGCGGCGGGGTTGGGGAGTAGGTTCAAAAGCCAGAAGGCAAAAGTTCTGCATACCATCCTTGGCAAGCCCATGCTCTGGTACGTGCTACGCACCTTGAGGGAGTTGAACTTTCGGGAAATCGGCGTGGTGGTTGGTCATCAGGCGGAGGAGGTAAAAAAGGTCTTTGAGGGAGAGGAGGGCATCTTTTTCTTTCATCAGGAAAACCCAAAGGGTGGCACCGCAGATGCAGTGCTCTCTGCCCTGGACTTTTGGAGGGATTACCAAGACTACCTTTTGGTGATAAACGGCGACAGCCCTTTGGTAAAAGTTCAAACCATAAAGAACATGCAAAGATACATGCAGTTGGTGGAGGAATACGAGAACATAAAATTAAGTGCCCTGCTACTGTCGGGCTTTCTTCCAGACCCAACGGGCTATGGCAGGGTTGTAAAGGACCAGGGCGGGAATGTGATAAAAATAGTGGAGGAAAAAGATGCTACCATTGAAGAAAAGCAGATCAGGGAAATAAACGCTGGTGTGTATTTCTTTTACTGTCCTCATCTTTTGGATGTGGTCTTTTCCGTCCAGCCCAGCCCAAAGAGTGGAGAGTTATACCTAACAGAGGCAATAGCCTTAATGCACAAAAAAGGTTATGTGGTTAGGAGCTTTATGGCGGAAGATCAAGCGGAGGTCATGGGTGTCAACAACCGATGGGAGCTTGCCATAGCAGAAAACGTGATAAGATTGAGGATCTTAGAAAGGCTTGCATTAGAAGGCAACACCATCCATCAGCCAGAAACCGTATGGATAGAGCCCTCCGTGGTGCTTGAGGGGGAGGTGGAAATAGAGCCGGGCGTAGCCCTAAGAGGAAACAC
>Ga0081478_143253_pt1 | contig 16900 bp, 15 predicted proteins | sample OctSprmetagenome_FD_70983 | JGI IMG/M metagenome (GOLD analysis project Ga0081478, IMG submission 70983) | Hot spring and microbial mat streamer communities from Octopus Spring Streamers, Yellowstone National Park, USA - T=80-84 v2 (version 2) | ecosystem: Environmental > Aquatic > Thermal... | reverse complement strand
TTTCTACCGCAATGGCTGTGAACAAAGCTGTGGTCGTTCTCTCGGCGTTGCTCGTCGTTTCGATCATCGTCGGTGCGGCCGGATGGATCTCAAGGCCCGGCGAGGTGACCGTGACCAAGACGGTGACCGCTGGGGGTGCTGCAGCCACGGTAACGTTGACTCAGACAAGAACGGTTACCGTCGAGAGGCCCGCACCTACAGGGAAAGTGAAGATAGCGGTGGTCTCGGACATCGGTGGCAGGGGAGACCTGTCCTTCAACGACATGGCGTTCAAGGGAGGGGATGAGGCGGAGAGGGACTTCGGCGTGGAGATGATCGAGCTGATCAGCAAGAGTGAGGCAGATTACGTCCCGAACCTGGAGACAGCTGCGAGAGACCCGGACGTCAGGCTGATTGTAGGAGTAGGCTTTCTCCTCAGCGAGGCCCTCTTCACCGTTGCCCAGAAGTACCCCGACAAGAACTTCGCTGGCATTGACACCTTCACCCAGTCGATCGCGAAGGAGAAGCTCGGCAAGCACCTGCCCAACATGCTCGACATCGTCTTCGAGGAACACAAGGGAAGCGCACTGGTCGGTGCTCTGGGGTGCCTCGTCGCAGCATATTACAACGAAAGGGGCGGCAACTATCCTTACATTGGCGGCGTCTTCGGCATCGAGATACCGGTACTCTGGAAGTTCGAGATAGGATACAAGTGGGGTTGCGACTGGGGCCTCAAGTGGTACGAGAAGCGGTTCGGCAAGAGGGCCCCCATCATAGGTGAGGACAGCAGGTACGGTTCCGGGCCCAACTGGCGCGACGGACTGTACTGCCCGGAGGCCGGTCAGTGCTGGTACAAGGGCAGGGTCCTCTGGACCTACACTGGGACCTTCAGCGACATAACGAAGGGATACGCGGCCGCGAAGCCGATGTATGAGCGCGGTGCGGTGGCTGTCTATAACATAGCAGGACCATTGGGACTAGGGATCAACCAGGCCGTCCAGGAGATCGCGCAGCAACGGGGGCTCAAGTCGGGGCCGCCGTTCTGGATAGGCGTCGACGCCAACCAGGACTGGATCAACCCGGGGTTCGTCGTCGCCAGCATGATGAAGCGCGTCGACAGGGGCGTCTATTACGCGACCCTGCTGACGGTCATCGGCGCGTTCAGGTCGGTCGTGGAGGCCAACAAGGGCGTTTTGGTCCTCGGAATAGGGACCAAGGTAGGGACTTTGCCGATGGAGGGCATATCGGTCAGCACGCTCGCGGACCTCGACGAGTTCATCCAGATGGGCGTACAGGCCGAGAAGCTCACCGGGAAGAAGGTCCTTCCGATGCCACCGGAGGAGATAAGGAAGAGGGTCGAGGAGATGAGGCGCTCCCTCCCCAGCTGGGTCTGGGACGCTTTAAGCGAGCTGGAGGCGAAAATCAGATCCGGCGAAGCACAGGTGCCTATGGTGTTGACGAAGGAAGCCGTTGACAAATGGCGTGAGCTCTTAGGCTGAAGTCACCCTCATTCATTAACTATTTTTCCTCAGAAGAAGACCGGGATAGAACCACTTCTTGCCTTTCTGCTCCTTCACCTCGTCCCACTCGGAGAGAATTCTGACGGCCTCGCAAGCCACTGCAGCGACCTCGTTCTCACCCGCGACTCCGAACTCGTTCTCCTCCCTGTTGGCGAAGACGGCGCAGACGGCACCAGCCCTCAGACCGTATATCCCTGCCAGAGTGAAGATGACCGAGGCCTCCATCTCGAAGTTGAGGACGCCCATCGACTTCAGGTCGGCGAGGATCTGCTTGGAGTAACTCCACTCATAACCCCTGAAACCGGCTCTGCCCTGTCCGGTGTAGAAGCTGTCGGTCGAGGCGGTCACGCCGACATGGTACCTCACACCGAGATTCTCGGCCGCCTCGATAAGGGCCATGACTACCTCAGGGCTCGCGAAGGCGGGGTAGCCGGGGACCGCGTACTGGTAGCTGGTACCTTCAAGCCTCACTGCAGCGACCGAGATTATCAGGTCTCCGATCCTGATGCCTTTCTGTATAGCTCCGGTGCTCCCAACTCTGATGAACGTGTCCGCACCGGCCCTGGCCAGCTCTTCGACGGCTATCGCGGTCGAAGGCGCTCCTATCCCTGTCGAGCAGGCTGTTATAGGAACTCCCTTTACTTTCCCGTTCCAGACCCTGAACTCCCTGTGGAAGGAGACCTCCGAGCCCTCGTCCCAATGCTTGGCTATCTTAGGCACCCTATCGGGGTCCCCCGGCATCAGGACGTACCTGGCTACGCCTCCCCTCCTCACCCTAACGTGGTAGAACTCCTCTCCTGACATGGGCTCCTCGGCCGACATCGAAAACTCCCTCGATCGTGCGCGGATAAAGCTGACGTCCCCGATCAGAGGACCTCCAGGGCCTCCAAGTCCCTCCAATCGGGCAACGAGTCTATCAGGGACGGTCCTTTCTTCCTCGTCACTAGGAACGCTCCTGCCCTGCAAGCCAGCTCCACCGCCTCGCGCAAGCTGTAGCCTCTAGCTAGAGCTGATGCGAGGGCTCCGTTGAAGGCGTCGCCGGCCCCCGTCGTGTCGACGGCCCTGACCCTCGGTGCAGGGACGGTGTATCTCCTCCCTCCCTTTTCCACGACCAGCGCGCCCCTCTCGCCGAGCGTGACGACCACGTTCGTGTACTTGGCGTAACGTTCGGCGATCGCTGCAACGTCGGAGTTTCGGTCCTCGCCCGACATCAGCCTCATCTCCACTTCGTTCGGCGTGATGACGTCGATGCCTGAGAGCTGCTCCGGCTCCATCCTGACTGCCGGCGCAGGGTTGAGCACCTTGATGCCTTCTGAGAGCCTGAGCGCGTAAAGGGCCACCCGATCGGGGATCTCGAGCTGTGCCAACACGACGTCCGACCTCCTCAGCAGGGGCTCGGCGGAGTCTACGTCTTCCTCTGAGAGCCTCATGTTGGCACCTAGGTCGACCGCTATCAAGTTCTTCCCCTCTGGACCCACGATGACCAGTCCCGCACCGGTGGGAGCGTCTTGGTCGATCCTCACGTGATCCGTTGAGATCGATTCGCTGCGCCACAAACGGAGGGCCCTCTCGCCGAAGACGTCGTTGCCGACCCTCGCCACTATAGCCGTCTCCGAACCGAGCCTCGCCGCTTGAACCGCCTGATTGGATCCTTTGCCTCCGTGCTCCATCCTGAAGCCCCATCCCCTGACGGTCTCGCCGAGCGAGGGCACCCTGTCGATGTAAATCACGAAGCCCGTGTTGTAGCTTCCGATCACGGTGACCTTGCCGCCCATCCGCTCAGTAGCCCCCGCCCTTCTCCTGAGACTCCATCCCCTTTATGATCTCGACGCCCCTGCTCGTACCTATCAAATCCGCTCCGGCCTCGATCAGAGCTAACGCCGTCTTCGCGTCCCTTATGCCGCCGGAGGCCTTGACCCTCACCTTGGGGCTGACCGACCTCCTGAGCAACCTTATCACCTCGACCGTGGCCGGCCCTCCCTTCCCCCATCCCGTCGAGTTCTTCACGTAGTCGACTCCCGCCTCCTCGCAGATCCTGGCGGCAAGGACCGTCTCGTCCTCCGTCAGGACAGCTGTCTCGAGGATGGCCTTGGTGACCATGCCGTCTGCGGCCCTCACCTGCTCCTCCACGTCCCTCCTGAACTCCTCGAGCATCCCCGACTTCAGGTAGCCGACGTTTACCATGAAATCGACGTCGTCGCACCCCATCGCCTTGAGGTTCCTGATCTCGACGACCTTGGCGAGGGTGGAGGAGCCGCCGATCGGAAAGTTGATAGCGGCGCAGATCCTGACCTCGGTTCCCCTGAGCAGCCTCACCACATATGGAACCCAGATCGGGTTGACCACCACTGCCCTGAAGCCGTGCTGCTTGGCTTCCTCGCAGAGGCGTTCTATGTCCCTAATCGTCGCGTCGGGGTTCAGGTTCGTGTGGTCTATCCTGGCCGCAAGCTCCCTGACGTCCATCCCATCTCACCGCTCACGATGTCGGTGATCATCTGATGGATTAAGCTTTGTGACCGAGATGGCAGCCCAAATTCTAGCTGAAATCTTATTACCGGCATCCGAGAATATTGAACTGCAATGAAAGGACCAAGCAGGGCAGGAAGGGTGACGCCGCTCGTCGCGGGGCTGATCGCTGTCATCATAGTGCTCGCAGGTCTGCTGGGGTTTGTGGCGACGACATCTCAAGGGGCAACTGTGACGAGGACGGTCACTGTGGTCCAGACCCAGCCGGTGACGCAAGTGATGACGCAGCTGGTCACTGTGACCGCAGCTCCCACGACGGTCGAATACACCATAGGATTCGCGATGGCCGTTAGCGGCCCCTACGCCGTCGACGGGCCGGTGAGGAGGGACGGAGGGATCCTCGCGATAGAGCACATCAACGAACACCTCAAGTCCATCGGATCGCCGGTCCGGTTCAAGTACGTCCACGACGACACTAAGGGAACAGCGGCAGATGCCTTGAAGGTGGTCCAGTCGATGTACGCCGCAGGGATCAGGGTGATAGTGGGACCCTTCGCCTCCGGAGAGGTGAGGGGAGTGATGGACTTCGCCAACACCAACAAGATCGTGATCATAAGCCCGTCCTCGACGAGCCCTGCGCTCGCAGCTGACGATTACGTCTTCAGGGTGGTTCCCACTGACCTCTTCCAGGGCAACGTCCTCGCTCAGCTGATGGCCAAGGAAGGGATCAAGAAGGTTGCGATCATAGCGAGAAACGACGACTACGGCAAGGGCCTCTCGGACGCCTTCGAGAAGGCCTTCGTCGGCAAATACGGCGGGACCGTGAGAAAGCTCCTCTACACCGTCGGCCAGCCGGACTACGCTTCAGAGGTCTCCCAGCTGAGCTCGATCGTCTCCCAGCTCGGTGCAGGTCCTGACATTGCGGTCTTCATCATCGCCTTCGAGGACGACGGCCTCAACATCCTCGGGCACGCGAGGCTCGACAAGACGCTGGCCAGCGTGAGGTGGTTCGGGTCTGAGACGCTGAGGAGGCCTGCCGCCTATCTGCCGGCTCCTGACGGCAAGGCGACGCCGGAGATAGCTGAGTTCCTGAGACAAGTGAAGCTGACGGGCGTCTTCGCTTCGCCTAGGGGAGGACCGCTCGTCACGAAGTTCGAGCAGGACTACAGGGCTAGGTTCGGACGCGACCCGTCGCCTTACGCCTACTTCACCTACGACGCGGTCTGGCTCGCGGCGATGGCAATTCTCTACGCGGGGAAGTATGACGGGGAGGCCGTGAGGGCCGCTCTGCCGGTGGTTGCGGAGAGGTTCGTCGGGGTTACGGGCTACAAGGCCTTCGACCAGTTCGGAGACGCGAGGGGATCTGACTACGTGATCTGGCAGTACAGGTTCGTGGACGGCAAATACAAGTTCGCCGACATAGGCGTCTGGAGGTACCCGGCAGAGGTCATAGAGCTGACGGGATAGCGCCCTTGTCGCTCGAGGTAAAGGGGCTTACGAAGAGGTTCGGAGGGCTCATCGCGGTAAACGAAGTCTCTTTTTCTGTCCGCAGCGGCGAGTTAGTCGGGCTGATAGGCCCCAACGGCTCCGGGAAGACCACGCTGTTCAACCTGATCTCGGGCGTTCTGAGGCCTGATGCGGGGGAGATCTACTTCGAGGGCGAGAGGATCGACGGCCTGCCGCCCCACGAGATCTACAAGAGGGGCATCGTCAGGAGCTTCCAGATACCGAGGACCTTCGACCGGGTTACAGTGGGGGAGAACGTCATGCTATCGGCCAAAAACCAGAGGGGTGAGAGGCCCTACATCGCTCCCTTCAGGAGGCTCTGGGTCCGGCAGGAGATGGAGCTGGCTGAGGAGGCGAGGGAGCTGCTGGAGTTCCTGAAGCTCTCCCAGGTCGCGAGGAACTGGGGGTCTGGGGTCTCCGGAGGTCAGATGAAGCTCACCGAGATAGGGAGGGCCATGATGGGGCGTGGGAGGCTGGTCCTGCTCGACGAGCCCGCGGCGGGAGTTGCGGTTCCCCTCGCACACGACATCTTCCGCACGCTCCTCAGGATCAACAGGGAGCTGGGGACGACCTTCGTGATCATAGAGCACAGGCTCGACGTCCTCTTCGAGTACGTGCAGAGGGTAATGGTGATGCACGAGGGAAGGCTGATCTACGACGGAGACCCACAGGGCGTCTCAAAGGACAGCAGGGTGGTGGAGGCGTACCTCGGTGGAGAGGTCACATGAGCCTTCTCGAGCTCTCGGGCGTGACAGCAGGCTACGGCAAGATACCGATAGTCAGGGAGATCGACTTGACCGTCGAGAAGGGGGATACGCTGGCCGTCATAGGCCCCAACGGCTCGGGCAAGAGCACCCTCGCCAAGACCGTGATAGGCCTCACGACCCTGTTCTTGGGCACTATAAGGTTCGACGGCGTCGACCTCACATCCGCTCCTCCTGAAAGGAGGGCCCTCCTCGGGATCGGGTACCTCCCCCAGACGGGGAACGTCTTCCCTGACTTGACTGTCCAAGAGAACCTCGAGATGGGAGGATACCACCTCAAGCGGACAGAGCTCCGTCTGAAGGTGGCTGAGGTCCTGGAGCTCTTCCCGGAGTTGAGGGACAGGCTCAACCAGAAGGCGGGGACGATGAGCGGCGGCGAACGCCAGATGGTCGCTATGGCGAGGCTCCTCATAATGTCCCCGAAGCTCGTGATCCTGGACGAGCCCTCTGCGGGCCTGGCGCCGAAGATCGTCGAGAGGGTCTACCAGAAGATAGAGGCGATGAGAGGGATGGGAATGACGGTCCTACTGATCGAGCAGCACGCGCTCAAAGCCCTGAAGAGCTCGGACCGGGCCGTCGTGATGGTGGGGGGAAGGATCGCCCTGGCCGGCACGAGTTCGGAGATCTCTAAGGTCGACCTGCGCTCCGTTTTCTTCCAAGTCTCACGCGGTTAGCATTATTTTCCGCTGTAATGCTGTGAGGACGTGATAGAGGAGGCGTTGGGGCAGATACCGATATCTCTGCTCGCGTCCTCGCTCTACGCTACAGCAGCCGTCGGGTTGACGCTCAACTACCTCGTACTGAGGTACGCCGACTTCGCGCTGGGCGAGTACATCACGGTCGGGTGTTACGTGGCCGCGCTCCTGACGCTAAGCGGCCTGGACCCGATAACGGCGATGATAGCGTCCGGGCTTTCCGGCGCGACGCTGGCCTTCCTGGCCGACGAGCTGGCCCTGAAACCGCTAGAGAGGAGGGGTGCGACGGCGCTCCAAGTCTTCATCGCCACAATAGGCGTGAGCCTTCTGATCAGGTACGTCCTCTCGATCGTTGCGGACCTCGAGGACTTGCTCTTCCTCTCCTCAGGGTTCAGGGTCGTGCCCCTCATTTACATCGGCAACAGGCCCCTCACCAACCTCCACCTGCTGGCGGTGAGCGTGCTGGTCGCGAGCGTCGCAACGTTGACCTACGTCAGCCTCAGGACGAAGCTCGGGAAGGGAATGAGGGCTGTCGCCAGCAACAGGGACCTGGCCATCTCCTCGGGAATACCAGTCTGGAGGATAAGGAGGTTCACGCGCCTCCTCGTAGGAGCGCTCGCGGGCCTCTCAGGAGCCCTCTGGGCCTATTACACCAGCATCAACCCGGAATCCGGATGGAGGCTGCTCCTCTGGGTCTTCGCGGCCTCGATCATCGGCAACTTCACCAGCTTCCCCTTGACCCTTCTCGGAGGTTTCGTGGTGGGGTTCTCCGAGAACCTCGGGATGTGGGCGGTATCGAGGACGTTCGGCGTACCAACCGCTTACAAACCGCTCATCCCCTACATCGCCATCGTTGCGGTTCTCCTTTACCGTTACAGGATGAGGTTCAGAGGGGTGTTCGAGACATGATCCAGGAAGGAGCTTATGTCTTCGCTACGAGCTTCCTCTTCTATCTGATGATCTACACAATTCTTGCGCTCAGCATGAACATAGAATACGGTTACACAGGAGTACCTAACCTAGGCAAGGTTCTGTTCTACTTCGTAGGAGGTATTGTGACTGCGGTCATAGCGACGAGGGTTTATGACGCGATACTCGGCATAGAGGATCCGCTGTCTGCGGTCTCAGCTGCGAAGAGGGTCGACCTCGCCGCATCGGAGCCTCTGCTCGCAATCGGCGTCTTCGTCGCGTCGCTAGTCGCTGGTGGCCTGACGGCCGGCCTTCTCGGATACCTCGCGAGCTACCCTGCTTTGGCGCTGAAGGGCTCATCCCTCTCGATAACGCTGCTGATCTTCGGAGAGGCCGCGAGGGTCTTCGTCAGGACGTACGAGCCCCTGGTAGGAGGCGTCTTCGGCATCTCAGGCATAGCGAACCCCTTCGTCTTCCTGAGGGAACCACTGGCTGTCTCCATCGCGTATCTGGTCACGACGGCACTGATAACGGTGGCGATTCTGGTCTTAGTCGAGCGGATCACCAACTCGCCCTTCGGGAGGGTGATGAAGGCGGTGAGGGACGACGAGCTGGCTGCCTACGCGCTGGGTAAAAACGCGGCCTCCGTGAGGGGTTGGGTCCTCTTCATCGGCTCAGCGCTGGCCGGCATAGCGGGCTCCCTCTACACGTTCTACTCGCAGGCGATCTTCCCCGACGACTTCATACCTTCACTGACCTTCTTCGTGCTGACGATGGTGATAGTGGGGGGTGTGGCGAACAACCTGGGCGTCGTGGTGGGAGCCCTCCTGATGTCGCTGATCGAGAGGTTCTCGCAGGCCAGCACCCTGGCCCTCATCGGGGTTTACGTGCCCTTCGACATCTCGTACGTCAGGTACGCGTTGACAGGGGCGCTGATCGTCGTCTTCCTCCTCTACAGGCCGAGGGGGCTGATCGAGGAGAGGCCGGTCAAGACGCCGCTTTACGAGGTCCTCACGGGGCGGAGGAAGGCTCAAAAGCTCCGCATTGGACGGTGACGCGGACCGGGATGAGGGTGGTGGCCGTAGGAGGGAGGGCCTTCGTCTCGGCGATGAAGCTGGCAGGGGCGAGCGCGATCCTGGCGGAGACCGCGGAGGAGGCGCTGAGGGCTGTGAACTCCCTGATAGGGAGAACTGACGTGGGGCTTGTGCTGGTGAGCGACGAGTACGGGCCGGAGTTCTCGCAGAAGCTCGCGGAGGTCTCGAAGTCTGTGACGGTGCCTATCATATACCAGCTCCCAGCTCCGGGCTCTAAGGTCTCGAGGGTCGACTACAGGGCCATCATCAGGCAGGTGCTCGGCGTCTGAGCGCGACGAACGACCTTTCCGCTCGGGAAAGCCCTCGCACCGCAGATTTTTAGACTCCTCACGCGGCAGACCGATGGGATGAGACTCCACGAGATCTACGACGACCTGCTGGCGAGGAAGGGCTCTCCGATCTGCGTGGCGCTCGACCCTCCCCCTGAGAGGTTCAGGAGCACAGAGGAGCGTCACGATTTCTGCGTCAGAATGTTGAAGGAGGTTTGGCGGAACGCGGCAGCGATCAAAATCAACGAGAACTTCGTCAGGGGCATGTCGGAAAGGCTTCACAGGTCCCTGACCGAAGAGATAAGGTCCAAGGAGATGTTGGCGATATACGACTGCAAGCTCAACGACGTCGAGCACACGGCGGCCGCCGGCGTGAGGACCGTGAAGGAGCTCGGGTACGACGCTTTCACCTTCAACCCGATCTTCGGCAACTCGGAGGAGTTGGCGAGGGAGGCGAGGGCGGTAGGGGTTCACGTCTTCTCGCTCATCCACCCCTCCTCCGGACATTCCGCGCGGATCTACAAGACGAGGACCCAAGAGGGCCCAGCGCTCTACGAGATGCTGTTGGAGCAGTCGTTGTCGGCCGGGATAGAGGGGTACGTCGTGGGCCTGGGAGCCGGTGACGACGGCACTATCCTGAGGGAGGTCAGGCGGAGGGCAGGAGAGGAGGTGGTGATCCTGATACCCGGGCTAGGTGCTCAGGGAGGGGATCCGAGGACAGCAGCGCTTTACGGGGGCGAGCGGATACTTCCTGTCTTCGGCAGGACGGTCACTTCTGCACAAAATCCGGCCTCTGCGTCGAGGGAGCTCGCTGAGAGGCTGGGATCGATGAGGGAGTTCTACACGGCCGCAAGGGCACTCGCATCGGCGGAGGGCGTCGTCGTCAGGTCCAGCGAACCCATCAGGCTCTCCAGCGGCCGCCTCTCCAGTTACTACTTCGACCTCAGGGCGCTCTACTCGGACCCGGTGAACAGGGCGAGGGTGGTGCGGGCTATGGTCTCGAGGATCAGGAGGGTCCTCGGAGAAGAGCGCTTCAAGGTGGCCACCACCGCTACCGCCGGGATACCGATAGCCTCTCTCGTGGCCGACAGGCTAGGGGCAGGCCTCGTCTACTACAGGTCGGGCTCCAAGGACCACGGGCTCGGAAGGTCGATAGAAGGTGTGGTAAGACCGGGAGAGAGGTTCGTGGGGGTCGATGACCTGACCACGACGGGGTCTACGGCGCTCGCCTGCGTCAGGGCCTTGAGGGAACTGGGAGGAGTCATAGAGCACTACTTCGTCGTCCTCGACAGGAACGAGGGTGCGTCGGAGCTGCTAGCGTCCGAGGGCGTGAAGCTCGATCCGCTCTGCGCGGTGACGGAGGAGTTCTGGCAACTGATCGATAAGATCTCGAGAGGGGAAGTTTGAGCAGGCTGGACCTCCTCGTCAGCGACGGCCTCGTCGTTACACCCAGGGGGACTTTCAAGGCCTCGATCGGAATAGAAGACGGCGTCATCGTGGAGATCGGCAGCAGCGCTTCCATGCCTCCTGCCGAGAGGAAGATAGATGCAGAGGGCCTTCTAGTGTTCCCTGGCGTAATAGACGAGCACGTCCACTTCAGGGAGCCGGGCTTCGAGCATAAGGAGGACTTCAGGACAGGTTCGATGGCGGCGGCCGCTGGTGGTGTGACGACGGTCCTCGACATGCCCAACACAGAACCGCCGACGGTCGACGAGCACGGGTTTAGGATCAAGCTTGAGGCCGCTTCGAGGAAGTCTATCGTCGACTTCGGGTTCTACGCTGGGGTCGTCCCGGGGAAGGTCGAGGCGCTAAGGAGGCTGGCTGAGCTCGGTGCGGTGGGCGTGAAGGTCTACATGTCCGAGACGACCGGGATCAAGGAGCCGGTCGACGGGTTGAACCTCATCAGAACGATGGAGCTCGCCGCCTCTTTGGGTCTGAGGGTAGGGGTCCACGCGGAGGAGGGGAGGTTGATCGCGGCCCTGAGGGAGCTGATGAGGGCAGGAGGAAGGAAAGACCCCCTGGCACACATGGAGGCGAGGCCAATAGCCGCGGAGGTGTTCGCGGTGGCTAAGGCGCTTGGAGGGGAGGTTGATCGCGGCCCTGAGGGAGCTGATGAGGGCAGGAGGAAGGAAAGACCCCCTGGCACACATGGAGGCGAGGCCAATAGCCGCGGAGGTGTTCGCGGTGGCTAAGGCGCTTCTGGCCGCGAAAATAACCGGTTGCAGGCTCCACGTCTTCCACCTGAGTTCCGGAGAGGCCCTCAGCGTCATCAGGACCCTCAGACCTCTGGGGATGGACGTCACGGTCGAGACCTGTCCCCACTACCTTCTGCTCGACGGAAGGGAGGCCCTTGAGAGGCTCGGCAACGTCGCGAAGGTCAATCCACCGATCAGGAGCAAGAGCGACTCCGAGGCCCTCTGGGACGCCCTGAGGAAAGGCGAGATCGACGCGATAGGATCGGACCACGCTCCCCACCTCCCCGAGGAGAAGGGGTCGGAAGACGTCTGGTCCGCGCCTTCCGGTTTCCCGGGCGTGGAGACGATGCTTCCCCTCATGCTGACTGAGGTCCACAGGGGCCGGCTGACGTTCACAGATCTCTCGAGGCTCCTATCGGAGGGACCTGCGAGGATCTGGGGCCTCTATCCGAGGAAAGGAGCGATCGCTATCGGATCGGACGGAGACCTGACGATCGTCGACCCCGACGCCGAATCGGTGATCAGGTCCGAGAGGCTTCACAGCAGGTCCAAGGTCACGCCCTTCGAGGGCTTCAAGGTCAGGGGCATGCCGGTCTACACCGTGGTGAGGGGCGAGGTCGTGATGGAGAAAGGAGAGGTCAGGGAGGACGCCCGGAAAGGCAAGTTGGTCAGACCTTTGAAGAGGTGAGCGTGAGGAGGCGGCGGCCCCGGCAGTCTCGGGCCACGGCCCAGGGGTCGGTCCGGTATGGGACGTCCCGCACGTGACCCCGGCAGCAGTCGAGCCGCGCCTTAGCGCTGCTCCCTCCCGGGCCTGACGCGGTTCGGCGCGCTCGGACCCCAGAGGCCCTCCCTACGGAGGGCGTAGGGCCCTACCCGCCTCCGCCGGGACGCGCGCTCATTCGCCCCGCCCCTTCCCTCGCCCTGAGCCGCAACCCTCCACCGCCGGTTACTGGCCCCCGCGTGAGCCCGTTTCGGGTCCGTTCTCGGAAGGGGAGGGCTAGCCCCCTGGCCCTACCCGCCGCCTCCGTTCAGCGATAACCACCTGAAGTAAAAAGCGTTAGCGGCTGGACCGGCACGAACGCACCCAATCAGACGATCCCCTTCTCCCTCAGAGCCTCCGCTATGACGTCGGGCCCATACAGTTGCAGCTCGTACCTCACGTGGACGAACCGTTTCCCTGTCCGGAGGATCCTCGAGAGGTCGGTGGGCGAGGCGTTGACGACTAGGTCGCAATCGATCCTCCTCAGCGTCATCTCCAGGTCCCTTTTCTGCTCCTCCGTGTAGCCGAGGGAAGGGAGGACCGGGCCTATGTGCCTGTACGTTCTGTAAATCTCTGCAATCGTTCCGACGGCGTAGGGCCTCGGGTCCACGATCACAGCCTTCGCCTCTGTGGCCGCGGCGTAGCCTGCGGCGTGAGGCATACCACCGTGGGTCACAGTAGGTGCGTCCTCGATCACGACGACCCTCTTGCCCCTGAGGTCCTCATCGCCCTCCACCGCTACCCTCGCGCCCGCCAACGCGACGCGGGCCCTCGGGTTCAGCTCCCTGACAGACCTCAGGACCGCTTCGACCTGCTCTTTGTTCGCGGCGTTGGCCTTGTTGACCACCACGACGTCTGCCATCAAGAGGTTGGCCATGCCTGGGTGGTAGCTCCGCTCGTGACCGGGCCTAAGGGCGTCGGCCACCACTATGTGGACGTCGGGCCAGAAGAAGGGGTAGTCGTTGTTCCCTCCGTCCCAGACGATGACCTCCGCCTCCTCCTCGGCCCTCTTCAGGACCTCGGCGTAGTCGACGCCGGCGTAGACGACGTTCCCCTCCCTGATGTGGGGCTCGTACTCCTCCCTCTCCTCGAAGGTGCAATAGTACCTCTCCAGGTCCTCGTAGCTGCTGAACCTCTGGACCGGCGTCCTGAGGTCGACGTAGGGCATCGGGTGCCTGACGACAACGACTTTCCTGCCGGCGCCCTTCAGAAGTCTGACGACGTGCCTCGTCACGGTGCTCTTCCCTGCTCCGGTCCTTACCGCGGTCACTGCCACAACGGGCACCTTCGATTTAAGGCAGGTGGACTTGGGGCCCAGGAGGACGAAGTCGGCGCCCTTAGAGATGACCAGCGACGCCTTCTCCATGACCTCCTGGAAGGAGAGGTCGCTGTAGGCGAGCACGACCTCGTCGACGCTGTGCCGCTCGATCAGCGATGGAAGCTCCGACTCGCTCACGATCGGTATGCCGTTAGGGTAGAGGTCGCCCGAAAGGGGGTAAGGGTAGACCCTGTCGGCTATGCCCGGGATCTGGGCTGCCGTGAACGCCACCACCTCATACCTCGGGTCGCTCCTGTAGCGGACGTTGAAGTTGTGGAAGTCCCTGCCCGCAGCTCCCATTATGACGACCTTCCGCCTCATCGCAGTTGCTTCGCATGAGATGCCTATCACCGTTCGCCGTAATCACGCTGAAGACGTCATCCGGCAGGAGCGCATTTTCGATGACCCCTTCCCAGGGCTCCAATACGGCCCTATGCCGAACTGTTCGGGATGCCCTCACCGACTCGATACCGTTAACTTGTCGCGTTTGCGTAAGGGTTCTGCCGGCGATGTGGGAGTTCGAGCGGAGGCCTGTGGTGACCTACGCTTTGATAGCCATCAACTTCCTCGTCTTCCTCCTCACCCTGGTGGTGGGTCTCACGAGGGCATTCCTCGCATATGGGGCTGTCCCTGCATTGATCGTGTTGGACCACCAATACTACAGATTGGTAACGTCTATGTTCCTCCACGGCGACTTCCTGCATATACTCTTCAACATGTGGGGCCTTTTCATCTTCGGGAGGGACATAGAGAGCTCGGTCGGAAGCGGGCGCTTCACGCTGCTGTACTTCCTGAGCGGCATCGTAGGTGGGATGGCCTACGTTTTTTACATGTTGACCTACGCTGCGGAATACGATCCTCGGGCCGCCTTCGTCCCTGCGATAGGCGCATCAGGTGCGGTCTTCGGTGTGATGGGCTCGTTCGCGGTGCTCTATCCGAGACGGCCGGTCGCCTTCTTTTTCTACTTCCTGCCGATCATAGCACCGGCCTTTGTGGCCATAACGCTGATGGGTCTCATCCAGACGCTGCTGGCTCTAGCCCTACCGTTCTCTTCGATAGCCTACACCGCACACGTCGGCGGCCTTGCGGTCGGCATGCTGATGGGCCTATGGTTCAGGAGCCTATTGCGCAAGAGATACTACGTGATGTTCTATTACTGAGATTTCAAGAGAACAGCGACATTAGAGGGCTTGAATGGAACAAGGGCAGGGCGATGCTGAGGAGACGCCCCACAGTCCTCATAAGGTCAGCGAGGCCGATGATTAGTAGGGCCAGGAGCAGGACGAACAGGAAGATCGCTACGGCCGATACGACCTCCCACGCCTTCGGCATTCCTTCCACCATCGTCATCGGCGTTTAATTATGGTTGTCCTTCCGGAGAGCTCAGGCGCAACGCGGGATGATTGATGGCCAACATGGCGTTTTCGGTGTGACGGTTGATCGCTCTTTCCTGCCTTATTCATCGGATAGTTTATTAGCGTCCCTTTGCACTACTCCCATTTGGCGTGAACGCCCCGGGGAGAGGCCCCGTGGCGGGATGCGGGAGCTTACGCTGTGACCGCAGCATGGGAGGCGGTGGAGCGCGGCAAGATAGGGTGCGCCTTGGCCCGGACAGGGGTACGCCGGCCGGTGGATGCCTCGGCTTGGGCGCCGACGAAGGACGTGGCAAGCTGCGATAAGCCCCGGGTACCCGCAGGCAGGGGTAGATCCGGGGATCTCCTAATGGGACATCCTGCGGCAGGCTTCGGCCCGCCGCGGTCCCGGCCTGAGCCGGGATCGGGAACCCCCCGAACGGAAGCATCCAAGTAGGGGGAGGAGAAGAAATCAAACGAGATTCCCCTAGTAGGGGCGACCGAACGGGGAGGAGCCCAAACCGAACCCCCTGGGGAAACTCAGGGGGAATGTGGGGTTAAGGGCCGGGGGTCCACCCTGAAGTCCGAGCCGAACTCCCCTGGAATGGGGGGCCAAAGAGGGTGATAGCCCCGTAGGCGAAGGGCGGACGGGTGATGCCCCGGATCCCAGAGTACCGCACCTCGGATATGGTGCGGGAAGTTGGGGGCCACTGGCCTCCAAGGCTAAATACGTCCCAAGACCGATAGCGGACCAGTAGCGTGAGCGAAAGGTGAAAAGTACCCCGGGAGGGGGGTGAAAAGCGCCTGAAACCGGCCGGTAACAGACGAGGGCGGCCTGAAAGGGAAATCCCCGTCAAGGCCCCGAAGGGGGCCGCGCGGGGACAATCCCAGGGTCGCCCGCTCCGTCTTGAAACACGGGCCGGGGAGTTCACGGGTGTGGCGAGTCTAAGGGCTGAAAGCCCGGAGGCGTAGGGAAACCGAGCGCCCGCATCCGGAGGGAGCTCCGGCGAGGGGCGGGGTCCGAAAGGGCCTGTAGCCACGCCCGTGAGGCTAGAAACCGGGCGATCTAGCCCTGGGCAGGGTGAAGCCGGGGGAAACCCCGGTCGAGGCCCGAATAGGGGTCCTGACGTGCAATTCGGTCCCCTGACCTGGGGCTAGGAGTCAAAAGTTAACCGAGCCCGGTGATAGCTAGTTCCCCCCGAAGTGTCTCGCAGGACAGCCCCGGGGGAGGTTGCCTGCGGGGTAGGGCACTGATGGGGGAGAAAGGGGCCGATGAGGCCCCGCTCTCCTTTCAAACTACGAACCCGCAGGCGCCGTAGATCCCGGGAGTGGGGTACTGGGGGTAAGCTCCAGGACCGAGAGGGGAACAACCCAGACCGCGGGTTAAGGCCCCTAAGTGCCCGCTAAGTGACAAACCGAAGGGCGTCCCCGTCCTAAGACAGCGGGGCCGTAGGCTTAGAAGCAGCCATCGGCTAAGAAGTGCGTAACAGCTTACCCGCCGAGGACGGAGGCCCCGAAAATTGACGGGTCTAAGCGGGCCGCCGAAACCCGGGCTCACCCGTGCCATGCACGGGTGGGGGTAGGGGGGCGTGGCGGCTGGGCAGAAGCGGGGCCGTGAGGTCCCGTGGACCGGCCGCTAATGCAGATCCCGGTGGTAGTAGACAGCGAAGAGGGGTGGAAATCCCCTCCGCCGGAAGGGCACGGGTTTCCCGGCAATGCGTCGTCAGCCGGGAGTAAGCCGGTCCTAAGGCCGACCTTAACCGGGTAGGCCGAAGGGGAAGCCGGTTAACATTCCGGCGCCCCGCGGGTAGGTGCGGCGACGCAAGCCGGGCCCCTGACGCTTCGGGGTAGGCCGAGCAGGGCTGTAGCCCTGCCCAAGCGCTGAAGCCTGGGGAGTGCCGTAACGGCGAGAACCAGGTGAAGGCGTGATGGGGCGGCGTATGCCGCTTCGGCCGATCCCTGGAGCCAGTGAAAAGGGGGTCCGGAACGATCCCGCGGGACCGTACCTAGATCCGACACTGGTGCCCCTGGCTGAGAAGGCTAAGGCGTCTGGGGTGACTCCGGGCCAGGGAA
>Ga0081478_137664_pt1 | contig 16983 bp, 14 predicted proteins | sample OctSprmetagenome_FD_70983 | JGI IMG/M metagenome (GOLD analysis project Ga0081478, IMG submission 70983) | Hot spring and microbial mat streamer communities from Octopus Spring Streamers, Yellowstone National Park, USA - T=80-84 v2 (version 2) | ecosystem: Environmental > Aquatic > Thermal... | reverse complement strand
CAAAAACTATGGCTGTTGAGCTTGCAGGATTTGGAATAAGAGTAAATGCAGTAGCTCCCGGAATTATAAGGACAAAATTCTCAAAGGTTCTTGTAGATATGTTTGAGTCAGGAGGTGGATCAGAAAACCCGCTTTTGAGAATACCTTTGGGGAGAGTCGGAGAACCTGAAGAAGTAGCTGAGCTTATTCTTTTCCTTGCATCAGATAAAGCAAGCTACATAACCGGATCCGTATTCACAATAGACGGAGGCTCAACTGCTTAGATTTAAATGATCACAAGTCTACAAAAATATATTTTTTAGATTTGATTTTTCTTTTCTTGTTATGTTGACCCTCTTATTATTTCATTTGAAGTTTCGTTTTCTTGCTTCTTTTTGGCTTCACAAATATTACCGATTGATTTAAACAATATCCAATTTTCATTAACCATTTTTTCAATTTCTACCTCGTGTTCACAGGAACAAAATTCATTCAAATAAACATTTACTTTTATAACCCTATTATCTTGCTTTCTGACATCAGCTGATATAATTCCAGATGTTAAATTTTGACAATATTTTACTGCTTTTACATTTTTGAAATCAACTTGGATTTCCGTTCCATCTCTCTTTGCTATTTTTGTTTTTCCATTAACCTTGAATTCATTTATGCCTTCTTTTACAATATTCAAGTTATGAGAATATAATTTGATTGTCTTAGCTTCTACTTTTACATAGTTCGTGATGGAGAGAGAAAAAGTTTTATTATCTTGCGTACTCTCTTTTTGAATTTTTTCGTATCTATAAAACTCCCCTGAAAATGAGGTTACAGGTGATGAAAGCGAAATGTTTGCACTTATTTCCCTTGATACAAAGGTTGGATTTTTACTGCTCTCTTTTTTGAAAATACCATCTAATGTTAATCTTTTACCATCATCCGACCTTACCCCAAGATTTTCTACACTGATAATTAAACTCTGAGGATCAACTTTTCCTTTTTCAGCTGATATCTTTCCGCTTTCTACTATGAAATTTTCTCTATCTTTTTTATAGCTTATGCTCTCAAAGGTTCTTGTAAAAGAAACCCCATAAGATGATAGTTGCACTTGAGTTTTCACTATTCCCGACATCTCAACTTCTTCCTCTGTATCCGATATATTCATTTTACTGAGCTCAATTTTTATGCTACCTATTTTTGTAGTTGAATCCGTTGCTACCGCACCTGATACTTGCCCGCTATAAAAGGTTACACTCTTGTCTCCATTTTCAAGCTTAACATTAACTACACTGACAGAAAAACTATAATTATTTTTTAATAGTTCCCCTTGGAAAGATACATATATCGTTCCTGATACCAAATAATCTTTTAAACTACATCCCAATATTTTGATTTCACAATCTGTAATCTGCGGAACCAAACAAGAATTTTGCGCATTCCCTTGATCTATACAAAGTAGTACCGAAACCAAAAGAGATGAATATTTATCCACTAATCTATTAGCATATTTTAACCTTGATTCAATATTGTCAAATTTTTGAAGGATTTCATCTGATACAAAATTTCTGACAGCTTTCTTTACGGAAAGCTCCTCATATATTTCTTCTTTTAACTTCGCTTCTTCGTTTTCTACTTCATCCTTTGGTGAAATCGGAGCTGTACCCATTAGTATATCAACCTCTCTCAATGATGTTTCAATAAAAGCAGGATTTAGCTCACTTTCAGAAATAATCCCTAATTCACCCAGCAGTAAATCTCGTATTTGTAGAAACTCTTTTTCTTCCTCTGGATGTAGATAAAATGTATCAGTTATACTTGTCCCGCTCACATTATTGTTTCCTGCCTCCCGTTCTGATACGCAACATGATCTCAAAGTTGCTGCAGGGTAGTGACTAACACTAAAAACAAAAAGAAATAAAATCCACAGATAAATAATTTCCTTTCTAACCTTTGATATAAACATTCTCATTTTCTTCTTTTATATTAACCTATGTGTAAATATAAATTTTAGATTTAGAATTTGAAACTAATTGCCTCCTGATACTTCATTTTCTTTTTTCAATCTTTTGGTAGCAACTGCTAAGCATAGTAAAGCATGAAAAACCAAACTTGCATAAGAAGAATTAAAGTCTTTTATTGGGCTTATACCATGACATATATTGTTGCGAATATTTAATCCGCCTGGATGGGTAAATAAAACTCTAAAATAAAGACACAAATCCTCTGATAGAGTTTTGATAATCCTTTCGTCACGCAATAAATCATCAAGGGTCCTGTAATTAAAACCTCCAAGATTATACTCCTTCAGAATTGGTACCTCAATATTTTCTGCTAAGTTTCTAATTAAATTTTCAATTTGTGGAACTAATATATGTAAGGCAATTAAAAAGTCTTTCTCAAGATACGCTTTTATACCCCGAACAAAAAACTCTTTCCTTTCTTCATCAAATATAGGAGATTCGTAAAGATAGTTTATAATAGCATCGGCATCTAATTTGAACTTGCTTATTAGGGCTAATAATGTTTTCCGCAAAAAGAATGAAGAATAAATAACCATCTGAGCCATCTCCCAAATTATATTCATTTCATCCCCCTGCAAATTATCTTTCCGTAATGGAGGTATTTCAGCCACAGGACGCCCCTCCTTATCAAAAATTTTACGAGGAAAAAGAAAAGTAAAAGGAGATTTTTTAGAAAGGTCGGCTAAGGTTTGTATAACATTGTCCCTTTTGAGAACATAATAATCGGCAACTTTTCTTACAGCTTCATCTAAATCACCATCTATCAAAACAATTAATAAACTTATCTATTTCTTCCCTAGGGATATCTATAGAATACTCTTCTGGCTTAAACTCTATTTTTTTCCGGAGTTGGCCTACTTTAATTGAAACTCCTTCCATTTTATCCTTTAATTCTTTATCTTTTTGTCCGTACTGTTTATAGATATAATACAATTCCTCTAGCCATTTAATTGCTAAAAAAGCAGGTAAACGATCAATCTTTCCTAAAATAATATCTCCAAGCTCAAATAATATATTTTTTGCCTTTAATTTTTCCCCACAACTATAATAATAATCTGCTAGCGGAAGTGCTGCAAATTTAGCTAAACGATAATCTTCACATCTTGATAATCTCCTGAATCTTTCTTCCAAATCCTTGATAATTTTTTGTTCCTTATCTCTGCTTATCTGTATTTTTCTATTCTTCACAAGAAATTCGTAAGAAAAACCCCATAACCCCGCAAGTTTGTCATCATTACCTACCCTATCCTCATAATTAATGATTGTATCTATGAGTTTATCTATCCGACTCTTATCATTAATATTCACAGCAATAGATAGTGCCCTTCCTAATTTTGCAATTGTATCGGTCTGATAACTATGCAAATCTTTTTCTGCAATCTCTATGACACTATCTATAAAAATTTGTCCAAATAAATAGTGAGGTTTTTTACCTTTTATCTTCTCCGAAAAATACCAAACCAAATTAGAATATCTTGCTTTGAAAATAGGATGCTCTGATTCTTTGGCTCTATTTTCCCAATAAGAAATAATTTCAGTATTAACTTCACAGGAACTTGGAAATTCTATGGTTTTGCCATCCCTATTTTCAAATACAGCAATTGGTGTAAAATATGGCTCACCTTCCGACCTGTCATAATAATTTTCATACAAGGCAAAAGCTATTAATTCCCAACGCAAAATCTCTGGAAGATTGTTACCGAATTTCTCTCTCGAAAAATTTTCAATCATCTTATATATTTCAAGCTCAGAGGTTCTCTGTAATTTATTTTGAAGTTGATCTAGAAAATTTTTTATCTCAGCTTCGTAAAAATGATATAACACCTTGCTTTCTTCTACCATTCTGTTTCTCCCTTTTTTGAAAAGTCAAATACTTTTTTTGAACTCTTCAAGCATACTAATACAAAAATCTGCCCTATTAGGGGTATATCGTGACTTTCTTTCTACACACTCATACCATGCAAATCCTAATCTTACGGATTTGTAAGCCAGATTAGCTTCACGCCAGTAAGTATTAATATTATCAGGATCAACGATGGGTAGCCGCATTGTAAATAAAGTTAAAGGAGTTATATCTGGAAATAACTCATAAGCTAACTTCCCTATGAAAAAAGCATCGGAAATTTTTTGTTTATCCCATGAAACTTTTCTCTCTATATCCTCCCATGTATTGTTTAGAAGCTCATCAAACTCTTCTTTCTCAAGAAAACCCGCGGCTGACCAAATTTCTAATTCAACAGGAAAATTTGGATCTGCCAAAACTTGCAACGCATCATTAATCCGGTCCTCATTCAGACCATGAGGCAAAACAGCCCACTCCCAGTACCTATGCCAAAAAGAAAGAGCCTCCCTTGCCAGTGAGCGATGGCGAGAAAGAAGTGGATGATTATCCCTACCGGCTCTCCAAGCAGAAAGATATAAAAGCCGGATTGCCTTATCTCTATCTATTTCTTTAGGTTGTGCTTTTGATAATTCTTTTTCCCAGTTATATTCTTCTGAAGTAACAACCTTTATAATATCTTGATAAATATAATTATCTATCCGTCCCAAATTAAGCCAGATAATCTTATTAAGATCAGAAATCTTTAGAATCCCATGCGGTTCCGGAATTTCGCGGACTTCTTTGGCAAACCGGCATTCTTTATCTCTAAAGACAGCAGAAAGTGCGTATCCAATTACAGTTCGAATTACTTTGTGAATTCGGACTAGATCCTTTTCAGTAAGGTCCTGAATTTTAGTTGGGAAACCTCTTTTTTCAATCCATGCCACCTCATAATCCTTCCACCTTCCGTGTACAATAGTATTCCGTAAATATTTAATAGCGAGATAGTCATTAAAAATTTCCCGATCAACATTATAGCCTGCTTGCTTAAAAGCTGAATATAATGATTGAACTCTTTCTCCGTTGGTGACATTCTCTAAGAAATATTTGCTTAAAACTCCGCTGCGATCTTGTTTTTGCCATTCTTGCAGCATAATTTCAATACTATTTACAGCGGTTACTATGAAAAGTCGCGTAGCAGAAGCATCCACGAGCTTATGAATAGAAGGTTTCAGTGGGTGTGTAAGAGCCGCATGCCGAGAGCGAATAATGTAGATAAGATCATCCTCATAAGCTTCAATAAATTCATTTGTTAGTTTAAAGTGTTCTATTATCTTTCTATCTTCCTTTCCCTGCATAAAACAAAATTTAATTCTATCTGAAACCAAAAAACAAAATCAATTATAAAAGCAAACTTTTCTTCATGTTACTCCATAAATGTACAAAAAATTCCTAGTGTAGGAAATATTATTACTTTCATTACCTCTTTATTACTTTTGGAAAAATTGCTACTTCCCATAGTAAGAAAACTTTCTTTCAATAAAAACATAAGAAATTCTCTTGCAAGCTATATTCCGCTAACACTAAATATTAAAAAATAGGTACTCAAGACCCTCTTGCTGCATTTGAAAGTTTAACTAACTTTTATTTGTAATTAGGTATAAAATTGTCTCTAAAATCAACTTGAACACCTAAATCTCTTAACTTTTTAACTAACTTTTCGTCCGTTGTTATAATGATTGGTTCTTCATTTATTTTCCTTTTCAGATAAAAATAGGCTTTGACAATATAATGATCATCAGGATTGATGTCTTTAAGAATATGACTATATTCTTCAACTTCTATGTTCAATTCGTCAAGCGTAATAATCTCTACCTTTTGAGGGTTACGGAGAAAAGAACCGTTAAGAAATTTAATTTTTTTCTTTAATTCGAGATCAAATGAAGACTTCTTACAAAGTTTATAGTACTTATGGATAAATTTTGAGCCCAAAATCCAAGAAATCTTATCACATTTTTCTTTCATCTTCTCCAAAAATGCATAACTTTCTTTCTGTTTTTCTCTTCCATTATCTCCCTGCAAATCATGGATTATCCATTCATCTAAAATAAGGAGCATTTCCTTCCTATTCTTTTATGCCGAGCATAATTTTTAAGTCTTCAAGTTCAGCTGAAATAAATGATTCAAGTCCGCCTTCAACTTGCCCTTTTTCATTTGCTTTTTGCTCTCTCAAAATTGTTTCCTTACCTTTCTTTTCTGCCAAGTAGAGTTTTACATCAGCAGGTGTTATGAGTTTTTCTACGATTGCTGTTAGAAGCGAAGAGACAAAAAGCTCCGAATGTGTCACAATTATAAACTGTTTTTCTTCTTCTTTTGAGATTGAAATTATTGTTCTCACAAGAGCTCTTATAACTTTTGGATGAAGATGAATCTCTGGTTCTTCAATCAGAATAGTTTTTATTTCTGGTCTATGAACCTTTGCAAGTATGAAAACAACTTGATTTACTCCAAATCCATCATTTACAAGGTCCGTTGGGGTTCGCGTTATTTTATCTGTTGTCTTAAAATATGCTATCGCTGTGCCGGGTGGGGTATGCAGTCTAAAATCACGATTGAGAATTTTTTCAAGGTCAACAGAAATTTTCGGAGCTAAATTTGGGTCGTTTATAATAATTGTTGCAACTTCATCCTCCGTAGTTGGATTTGCTGAAACCGCAGAGGGTGAATAGAAAGGTTTGAAAAAACCTCTTTTGTGTGGGACTATATCTACGCTATCAAGTACTGATGTTATAGAATTTAACTTTTCTGCAATTTCTCTCGCTCTTTGCTGATTTTGAGAGGTCGGAGTTTTCGGAACAACACTTGAAGTTATGCCATTCCAATTTACTGTGAATTCCTGATCAAAGTCAAAAGCGAAATTTTTGTTCAGTGGATAAGGTATTGAGAAATCTCCACTCATTTCAAATTTATTCCATACCTGTTTTATTTTAGCTTGATTTTTCTTAAAAATAACTTCATATTCTGCATCTTTGAGAGAAAATCCGATTTTTATTTCTCCTTTTGGGTCGTGATTGAAAACACAGGAGTCAAATCCTCCGAGATTTAAAAATCCAAGATTAAAAAATGCATCAACATGCTGATTTGGATTTTTGACGAAGTTTTTGAGTACTAAAAGTGAGTATAAGACAGATGATTTTCCGGTTGCAGTTTCACCATAAATCAAATTTATTTTTGATAGCTCAATTTCCTGGTCTTTGATAGACCTGAAACCCGAGATTTTTATTTTTGTTAGCATAACTTTTTACCATAAGCTCACCTTTTCACATTTCTTCTTTTTACAATTTCTCCTTTACCTTCAATTTTATAAAATTTATAATTTTTTCTGCTAATGAATCAAGTTCGGATTTTCTTTGATACTTATTAGCTTTTCTTTTTCATCGTATTCAGGTCTTACATTTTCTGAATACTTTCAGAATCAACAGAGTTTCAGTGTAGAAATAGAAAATATCATCTATTCATCTTATTCATAAAGAGAAAATTTCTACACCATTACTATCTATCTTTTTTCCCTCCACTTGCTTCTTATATTTTCTGCATTTTCACAGAAAGCTTAAAAATTTTTTTGCTCGTAATTATCTAATATAAGCTATTTTTAATTTGTGCTTTTGTCTATCAAAATCTCCATAAATACTACCCATTGAGCTCCAATATGCGCCGGAAAAATTTTAAATCTTTTGACATTACAATGATTAGCTAAATATTGCTGTAATGGTTCGTAAATTCCAGAAAAGAAAGAATGAATGATCAATAAAAGTATATATTTAATTGGTCTATTCGGAACAAATCCACTTATAGATTTAAATTTTTCTATTGATCTTTGTATAAACATCTCCAAACCTTCTTTCACCATATTGAACTCTTCATCACTATCACGAGAAGACGGATATATAGATATTGCAACATTAATAAAATTAATGGAAGAATTTTCTCTTTTAGATAAATTTTCTAATCCAACAAAGTAGGATCTTTTTACAAATTCCCTGACGCTCTCATCTTTGATAACATCTTTGTCATCAGCAACCTCTAAAAAAATCATATTAGCCTGCTCACTAATAACCGGTAAGATATACCAATTTATTATTACTTCCTGACTAAAAGCAAAATTATTTTTTCTCCTCCTTAATTCCTCATAACATTTCCTTATTCTTTCTTCTTCCTCCTGAACCATTTTCTCCATTTCTTTTTTTACATCATCATAACATGTTTTTTCTACTATTGCTTTTACTTTTTGCCTCAATTCCTTTATTAGTTCCTCTGGATCATTATCCGGAGCTTCTCTTATTTCTCTTTCCATTTCTCTCACTTCATCTATCTTTTCCTTTATTTTTTTCTCTATTTCTCCTTTTCTTTTCTTTAATCTTTCTATAAATTCTTTGACAAATTTATCACCTAGTATAGATGGGATTATTGAAAATTCCCTTGTTATATTTTTAAATAGGATATTAAGATGACATTCAACTCCCAAATAGCTAATTTCTAATTCAAAAAGTTTCAAAGGAGCTAAACTTTCACCAGAGCCAATATCAATATATTCTTCCGCTTCTAAAATTCCTTTTTTCCGAAGCATACTAAGCGCTTTATCTCCTTTAACACCTTGTGAATCCGGTGGGTATAATTCCTTTAACTCCACTGCAATATCAAAATTTACACCGGGAAAACGAAAGTAGAAATCTGGTGCCGGCCTGCCCTTTAAATTTCCAGAATCTGTATAATCTGGTAGATTATATGAAAAGAGCTCCTCTCTATCCGGTAAGCTATAATTTCCTTCTTCATTAATGAATCTAAGAAAATACTTGGCATAGCTCAAAAGAATCAAGTTTTCCTCCATTTTTTTCTTGTTCTCTCCCATACGCATTTAGTGTTTTTCCTTCTTCATTAGTTATAAATGTTAGATCTAAAGTATCAAACTTTAAATTCCCTCTTTCCCTCATATTACACAATTTATAGAAAAGAATTCTATATTTTAAACAGCACTGAATAACATCGTTTTAGAACGAATTAAATGGGTAAATTACAACGAAAATTTATAAACTATACAGAGAGCAAATCATAAAAGGAGATATGAAAGATATATGGTAATTCTTCTTTGAATCCTGTAATTTGAGTAAGATAACCCCACCTGATATGAATTTCAAAATAAAGTTATAGCAGAAATATTCGTATGAGAAAAACGGACTGAGAAAAATAAAACAAAGAAACTGAAACCCCCCAAAAACTAAACCATTTGAAATTATCTGAAAACATTTTGCTTTTTCTGAAAAATAATCTTTCCATATAATATTCATAAGGATTTTGCAAAAAAGGAGGTGAAAAAAAATGGCGGTTTATCAAGCAAAAAACTTTGACCATCTTCTCGGAACACCGGGCTTTTCAGATCAGCTCCTCAAAAACCATTTCACTCTATATCAAGGGTATGTCACAAACTCAAATAAATTGAGTGAAGAAATACAAGCACTCACAAAAGAAGGAAAAATAGGAACTCCTCATTATGCAGAACTCAAAAGAAGATTTGGCTGGGAATTCAACGGCATGAGACTTCATGAGTACTACTTTGAAAATATGACAAAAAACAAAGTTGAACTTAACAAAGACTCCGGATTTTACAAAAAAATTCAAGAAGACTTCGGATCCTGGGAAAATTGGGAAAAAGATTTCAAATCAACCGGAGCTATGAGAGGTATAGGTTGGGCAATCCTTTATTATGACCCAGTAGCAAAAAAACTTTTTAACACATGGATAAACGAACACGATGTCGGACACCTCGCATCCTGCCCAATCATCCTCATTATGGATGTGTTTGAACACGCTTTCATGATTGACTACGGCCTCAAAAGAGCTGACTACATAGAAGCTTTCTTTAACGCAATTGACTGGAATATCGTAATATCAAGATTTGAATCAGCTACAAAAAAATAAAAGTAAAAGAAAAAAGAAAAAATAAGAGATAAAAAGAAAAAGAAAAGAAGAAGAAAAAGAACAACCTAGCAAAAACAAAAAGCAAGTAAATAAGTAAATAGAAAAAGTAAGTAAATAAAAAAAAGAACAGGAAATTAATAAAATTTTAATTCAAATATTAGAAAGATAAATATGCTACTACCCGAAGAAAAGAAAGAAGTTATAAAAGATTTTGGGAGACACGAAAACGATGTCGGTTCCCCAGAGGTTCAAATAGCTCTGCTCACAAAAAGAATAAAAATTTTAGAAGACCATCTCAAAAACCACAAACACGATTTTTCATCAAAAAGAAGATTACTTATATTAATTGCAAAAAGAAAGAAATTACTTGATTACCTTTCACAAACAAACCCAGAAAGATACCAATTTGTCATCACAAAACTTGGACTTAGAAAATAAATCAAGAAAAGATAGGAAAAATTTTCCTATGGAATATTATTTGCCTTCAAATTTATATGAAGGCTTTCTTCCAAGCTCTGGAAATCTCATCCTCTGCACTCAGAGCTGAAAGAATAAGGATAAACACAATAGCCTCAAACCTCGCAAACATACACACAACAAGAACACCAGAAGGAGGACCATACATCAGAAAAGAAGTTATATTCAAAGCAGAACCCGTAAAAGATGAATTTTGGGTAGAAAAAAATATCTACCTCAGACCGCTCGTCTTTCACATGTTCTATCTCCCCGATTTCATAAGAGAAAGAATAAAAGAAAGATTACTACCTACGAAAATCCCAGTTGATTCAACTTTGGCAAAAGTGAAAGTTGAAGGCATAGTTGAAGACCCACGTCCACCCGTACTAAAATATGAACCAGGACACCCAGATGCAGATGAATACGGCTACGTCGCATATCCTAACATAAATCCTATTGAAGAGATGGTAAATCTAATATCAGCTCAAAGAGCCTTTGAAGCTAATGTTAATGCTGTAAATATAACCCGTGATATCGCAAACTCTGCCCTCTCAATAGGTAGAAGAACATAATAATTGAAATAAAAAAATGATAACTATAAAATAAAGGATAATTGAGCTATGAAGACAAAAAGTAAAAAAATAAATAAATAAGGAAGAAAAATGAATTAAAGCAAAGAAAAAAAGAAAAAATTTGAATTAAATTTTTATAAAAGGCTATGGATACGAAGAAAATAAATGCTATTACTGAATCAATAAAATCAGTTAATGAAAAAATAAAAGAGATTCCAAAAGAAAACTTCAACATAATATTTGAGGAAGAAATCAAAAATGCTAATAAGAAAACGGATGTGAAAAAAAATCAAACATCAAAAATATCAGATATGAAAAGCTTTATTCAAGGTATAGCTATGAGAAACATAATATTTGAAAATGAAAATGAAAAAATTCAAGAAAAATAAAAACCATCAGATAAAAAATCAAAAGAGAATTGTAAAATTTTTAATATGGAAATAAAATTCCCAGAAATAGACACAGAAAAAATATTTCAAGAAAAAGTAAATGAAATTCAATCAAGAACCCCAGATAAAATAGAAGGGAAAAAAGAGCCAGATAAATCAGAAACAGGATCCTTTCTCTCATCGCTAGCTAATGCTATAAAAAATGTAAAAGAAGCACAAAAAGAATTCCGCGAAAAATCAATGAAAATGATACTGGGAGAGGTTGAAGATATTCACGATGTTATGATATCACGAGAAAAAGCTAATACACTATTTCAACTGTTTTTAGAAGTAAGAAATAGAGCCGTTCAAGCCTTTGAAAACATAATGCGTATGCAATTTTAAAATTATTTATTTAGAATTTATAAAAAGATAAAAGGAAAGAAAGAAGGAATGAAAAAATGAGAGCACAAGACATAGCTAAAAATTTGGAAGAATCTATAAGAAGAATACCACTCCCCATACTCATCGGAGTCGCTTCACTCTTTCTATTACTTGGAGTGGGAATCACAATTTATAACATCTCAAAATCAAAAAAGCAGGAAATAAAATGGGGAGTTTTATATACAGACCTTAAATCCCCCGATGTCTCAAAAATAATAGATGAACTTGAAAGGATGAAAATACCATACAAACTTTCAGACACAGCAGATACAATATTCGTACCACAAGAACTTATACCAGATATAAGAAATACACTCGCAACAAAAGGATTACCGCAAGAAAGAGCTGGACTTGAAATTTTTGAAAAACCAAAATTCGGTTTAACAGAGTTCATGCAAAAAGTCAACTATCAAAGAGCTATCCAGGGAGAACTCGAAAGAACCATAACAAAAATAAACTGCGTAGAAAATGCAAGAGTACATATATCTTTCCCTGAAAAGAAACTATTCACAGAAGAACAAAAAGAACCAACAGCATCCGTTATGTTATGGATAACTCCGGGGTGCACTTTATCACCAGGTTCAATTAAAGGAATTGTACATCTTGTCTCATTCGCAGTAGAAGGACTGAAAAAAGAAAATGTCACAGTTGTTGATCAGAGAGGTAGAGTTCTGCACCCGGTAAAACAAGATGAAAATTTTCAAGCACTTGAAGCAACACAAATCCAGCTTGAAATTGAAAGGCAATTTGAGAGGAACCTGGAGGAAAAGCTAACAGAACTCCTTGAAAAAAGCATAGGACCAGGAAAAGTCGGAGTAAAAGTTGATGCCGACCTTGATTACACAAAAGTAAAAAGAGTATCAGAAAGATATGACCCTCTTGAAACCGCTGTAAGAAGCGAACAGATAATAGATGAAAGGTTCAAAGGAGTGGGAGCTGTCCCGGTCGGCCCCCCAGGAACCAGAGAGAATGTTCCACCAGAAATAGGAATAGAACCTCTGCCCGGAAAATCTGAATATGAAAGAAGCGAGAGAATAAGAAATTATGAAATATCAAAAATCGTAGAACATGTTGAGGAAGAAGTAGGAGATATAAAAAGAATATCAGTAGCAGTCATGGTAGATGGTCAATATGATATAGAATGGCGTAATGGGAAACCCTATGTGAAATTCATACCTTTGCCAGACGACGAACTTGCAAAAATAAGAAGTTTTGTTGAATCAGCAGTTGGAATAAACCCACAAAGAGGAGACCAAATATCTGTTGTCTCCGTACCTTTTGAAGGCTCCGTAAGATATGCTGAAAGACTCGCTATGCTACAACTTACTGAAACCTCAAGAGAAAGAGCAAGCATGTACAAATGGCTCGCAATAGCAGCAATAGGATTCTTCATATCTTTATATCTTATCTTCAAAAAATTGTTTGAGAGAAGATTACCACAGGAAGTTGAAGTTGTTATCCCAAAATATGAAAGACCACCTACTGCCCCTGAACCAGTACCTCCAATAGAGATAAAAATAGAAGAAATAAAAGCTCCGGAAGCTCCAACAATAGAAGTCGCTCCACCGATAATTCCTGAAATAACTATACCAGAAAGACCAGCAGAAATTCCTGTAATAATTCCTGAAATAAAGACTCCACCCCCACCTCCTCCCGAAGAAGAAATAAAACCACCCCCGGTAGAAGAGGTAAAACCGCCCCCAGCAGAAGAAATAAAACCACCTCCGGTAGAAGAAGTAAAACCAAAAGAAGAAGAAATTATAGTAGAAGAGATAGCAGTTCCAGAAGAAGAGGAGAAAATAATACCACCTCCGCCCCCGGTAATTCCTCCGCCGCCACCACCGGTAGAAGAAGCCAAAACACCAGAAGAAATAAGTATTCCGGTTGTTGAAGTGGCACCACCAATTCAAATACCAGAAATAGAAGTAGCGGCACCACCTCCTGTACCAGAAGTTGATATTGAACATTCAAGAGAAATAGCAAAAGACATAGTTAAAGAGAACAAAGAACTCGTTCTCCATATAATAAGAAAGTGGCTGTCTGAAAGATAAAAAAATATACTCAAAAATCAAAAAAAAAGCAAAAAAACAAATGCTCCGCTATGTAAATTAGGGGTATATTTTCATACGGGAAATTTCCATACGGGCAAAAAGAAAATAAGGAAGAATGGATAGACAGAAATAGAGAATTTCAAGAAAAATAGATAAAATTCACATCTGATAAAAAGAAAAATTTTCCCTTATAAAACAAAAAAATATAATAAAGAATAATCTTTTTTAGTATGATGAGAACTGAAATAACAGAAAGACCACCATCACTCAGGAGTATAAATCCTGCAACAGGCGAACTCATAGGAGAGTTTGAGAACTCCTCAGAGGAGAAAGTAATTGAAGCTGTAAAAAGAGCTAGACAAGCTCAAAAAGAATGGGAAAATCTCAAAATAAAAGAAAGAGCTGAATGGATACTAAAACTCAAAGAAAAAATAAGAAAAAATATAGAAGATATAGCAGATGAAATAGCAAAAGAAAAAGGAGTTTCAAGGTTTGAAGCCCTAATTTCAGATGTATTCCCAATTTTAGACCTTGCAGATTTTTTCGCCAAAAACACTGAAAAAATTCTCAAAAAAGAAAAAATAAACATAGGAATATGGGGTTTCTTGGGAAGAGAAAGCTACATAGAATATTTCCCTTATGGAGTAATAGGAATTATTTCACCATGGAACTTCCCATTCTCAATACCTATGGGGCAAATAATAATAGCTCTTATGGCTGGGAATACCTGTGTTCTCAAACCATCAGAATTCACTCCGAAAACAGGAGTTATGATAGGAGAACTTTTCAAAGATGTAGGATTCCCAGATGGTGTCGTTGAAGTTGTAACAGGAGATGGTCTAACAGGAGCTTATCTTGTAAAAGCGGGTGTAGATAAAATCTTCTTTACAGGTTCAACTTTCACAGGAAAACTCATAATGAAAGCAGCAGCAGAAAATCTTATTCCTTGTGTTATGGAGCTCGGAGGGAAAGACCCGATGATTGTATTTGATGATGTTGATATTGATATCACAGCTAACGCAGCTATTTTTGGGGCTTTCTTCAACACAGGTCAAGTCTGCGCCTCGGTAGAAAGACTATATGTCCATAAAAACATATATGAAGAATTTACGCAAGCTGTAATAGAAAAAACTAAAAAGCTAAGGGTAGGTCCATCTCAATCCCCATACGATAAAGATATGGGAGCTGTGATTTCAGAAAAGCAGCTTATGAAAATAAAAGAACATATTGATGACGCAAAGAAAAGAGGAGCAAAAGTCATAGGCGGTCAGATAAAAGATCTCTTCGTTTATCCTACAATAATTTTAGATGCAGATCACTCATTCAAAATCGTAAATGAAGAAACTTTCGGTCCTGTTCTACCAATAATTCCTTTTGAAACAGAAGAAGAAGCTGTAAAACTAGCAAATGATTCAGAGTATGGTTTAACCGCCTCTGTATGGACCAGAGACATCAAAAGGGCAGAAAGAATTGCTCAAAAACTCCAATATGCCACAGTTATGATAAACGATAACCTCATCACGCATGCTATACCGCAAACCCCCTGGGGCGGTGTGAAAAAATCAGGAATAGGTAGAACTCATGGAAAAGAGGGACTTTTAGAGATGGTTCAGATAAGACATGTTCATAAAAACAAACTCGGTCAAAAAGTACCGCCACCTTGGTGGTATCCTTTCACAGAAGAAAAATATGAATTTGCACTTTCTCTTACAAATTTACTTCATTCAAAAGATATAAGAGAAAAAATCAAGGGACTTTTAGGAGTTCTGAAAAACATAAACAAAGCCTCAAAACAAAAACTTTAAAGCTGAAAAAATAAAAAAACCTTCACAGAACAAAATAAAAAATAAGTATGGAAAAAATAAAAGTAGAAAAACAAGATAGAGTTCTTATAGTAACCTTATCTACACCAGAGAAAAGAAATGTCTTAGATGAAAAAACGATAGATGAGATAATCCAAGCTTTCACAGAAGAAAGCAAAGATAAAAGTTTAAAAGTATCCCTAATTCAAGGTGAAGGAGATATATTCTGTGCTGGCGGAGATCTAAAATGGATGAAAGAGAAAGGAGAACTCAAATACACTGAGAACCTCGCAGATGCAAGAAAACTTGCCCAAATGTACGAAGCAATATGGAAATTTCCTGTACCGGTTGTAGTAAAGGTTCAAGGCGGGGCTTTTGGGGGAGGGGTTGGATTTTTAGCCGTATCAGATATATCTATTTGCGAAAAAAATGCAAAGTTCAGAACACCAGAAGTCAAAATAGGTCTAATTCCAGCAGTAATCTCCGTTTTTCTTCTGAGAAAAATAGGAATGTCAAACTTGAAATTTCTTGCTCTCACAGGAAAAGAAATTGACGCTTTTGAAGCTCAAAAAATTGGACTTATAAACATAGTCTGCGAAAAAGATGAGTTAGATAAAAAGGTAAATGAAATTATAGAAGAGATAAAAAGTAATTCAGGTTATGCAGTAAGGAAAACAAAAGAACTTATAATGAAAATCTTTGATTCAAGTTTCAGCTACTCACTTGACCTCGCATCTCACTTTTTGGCAGAAGCAAGAGCCGGAAAAGACGCAAAAGAAGGAATTTCAGCATTCTTTGAAAAACGAAAACCTAAATTTGACTGATAAAAACACACAAGAAAAAAATAAAAGAAAACTTTAAAGTAAATCATGTTCCACGAATACCCAAAGGAAAAAGCTGAAATAAAAAGAATCTTCCTTTTTTACAACAAGAAAGCTTTCTACAACAGGAATTCAAACTCATCAAGATTCATCCAACTTATGAGAAAATTTGAAGATGTAAAAATAATTCCAGAAAAAATTTTTGTTTTGCCAGATCACAAAATAGACCTTGAACCAAAAGATGGAGATGCTCTCTTGATTTTCGGTGGAGATGGAACAATTCACAGAGTTCTCACAGAAATATTCAAAAACTTGAAAGAAACAAAGAACTTTCCAAAAATACTTGTTGGACACTTGCGCGGTGGAACTATGAACACAATTGCAACCTGTCTTCAAATCCCAAAAATAGAAAGCATTCTTTCGAAAATAAAAGAAAGCAAAAAAATCGATGTTATTCCCAGAAACCCAATTGAAATAAAAACAGAAAAAGATGTTTTCTATGGATTTTTGTTCGGAGCCATAACCCCCTTTAACTTTCTTGAAAAATACTATACAGGAAAAATATTGGGACCAATAAGAGGTGCCGAAACTTTACTGATTGCATTATCGGAAATGCTCAAAAAAGAGAAAAAAAGGGAAATTCTAAAAAAGCAAAAATGTAAAATAAAAGTTGC
>Ga0081478_136609_pt1 | contig 17028 bp, 20 predicted proteins | sample OctSprmetagenome_FD_70983 | JGI IMG/M metagenome (GOLD analysis project Ga0081478, IMG submission 70983) | Hot spring and microbial mat streamer communities from Octopus Spring Streamers, Yellowstone National Park, USA - T=80-84 v2 (version 2) | ecosystem: Environmental > Aquatic > Thermal... | reverse complement strand
ACATGGACGGTGCCAATTTCAACGCCTTAGTTGGTGTGGCAAAGCCAGCTACTTGGGGAGTGGATGTTATGCACTTTAACCTCCATAAAACCTTCTCCACACCCCACGGAGGGGGTGGTCCAGGTGCTGGTCCCGTGGGAGTTTCAGAAAGGTTAAAGCCCTACCTACCTGTACCACAGGTAGAGTTTGACGGTCAAAGGTATTACCTCAACTGGAACATTCCCAAGAGCGTGGGTAAGGTGCTTACCTTTTACGGACATGTGGGTGTGATGCTTAGGGCTCTGGCATACATCCTGTCCTACGGCAAGGAGATAGACAAGGTGTCAAAGTTTGCAGTTTTGAACGCAAGGTATTTATATAGCCTTCTTAAGGATGTTCTGTGGGATCCATACCCAAACTCACCCAAGATGCACGAAGTGGTCTTTTCTATGCAAAAAACCGGCATAAGTCCCACGGACTTAGCTAAAGCCCTTTTGGACAGAGGCTTTTACGCACCTACCATATACTTCCCCCTCGTGGTCAAGGATGCAGTCATGATTGAACCCACGGAAACAGAGAGCCCAAGAAGCTTAAGGGCTTTTGCCGACGCCATAAAGGAAATACTCCAGCAGGACCCAGAAGAGGTAAAAGCCAGTCCGAAAACCACACCAGTGAGAAGAATAAAGGAAGCAGAAGCCAACAGAAAGCCGATCCTCAGAGCCTCATTGGCATGATTACGCAAAGATAGGGATCCTTTTCCAAGTTTGCGCTCTCAAGGATCACAGGGCTGTCTGCATCTATTGCCTTTAAATAAACTCTGTCTGAATCAAACTCTCCAAGGGCTTCTAAAAGATACTTTCCGTTAAAACCTATATCCATAGGCTCAATGGCGGAAAGGCTCTCAATTTGAACCTCATCACTACCTTCACCAAACTCGGGCTCTGAGATTTCCATCAAGATGACCTCAGAAGAGAATGAGAGCTTCACGGGAAAGGCACTGGCAGACGCTATTGCAGAGAGTCTTTTTAAGGCACTTTCAAACTCAGCCCTATCAAGTCCCACGTTTAACCTGTAGTCGGTAGGAATAACTGCCATGTAGTCAGGATACTCTCCCTCCAAAAGTCTAACAGAGAGGGACCAATTTTCTCCCTTCACATGGGCAAAGTTTTCGTCCTTCCCCACTTCCACAGAACCTATAGTGTCCTTTAAAAGCCTTTCTAAGACCTTTAGGCTCTTACGGGAGAGCAAAAGCTCCTCCTCAAAGGAAACACCCTCGGGCATATAGAGGGCAAGCCTATGTCCATCAGAACCCACAAAGTGAAGCCTTCCCTCCTTACTTCCCACATACATGCCCTGAAGGGCATACCTCGTGTCCTCTTTGGAGATGGCATACTCTACCTTGGATATGCCCTTTGAAAGTAACCCGCTTGGAATAGCATCCTTGCAAACCACCTCGGGAAATTCAGGAAACTCGGAAGGGTCCCCACAAACCAGCTTAAACTGGCTCTTTCCTCCTTTGATAATTAGCTTGTCCTCTTCTAACTCCATATAAACCTCTGCCGAAGACAGGCTTTTAACTATGGATGTTAGCTTGTCTGCGTTGGCGGAGGTCTCTCCGGGAGATTCCACCCTTGCGGGCAGGTTCAAAACCAAGAAGTTTTCTAAATCTGTGGCGTAAATGATCAGCCGATCTTCTGTGGCTAACAGTTTAAAGTTGTTTAGGACGGGAAGGGCTGACTTCTTTTCTGTGGCAGATTTTGCCTTTGTAAGCACATCCTCCAGCTCCACCCTATCCACAAACAGACGCATGGCAATAGATTATAACACTGTTTCCAATAAGTAGCCTTCTATCCCCCATAAACCTAACGCTTTGCACTTATAACCCGTAAGAGGTTGTTATTGTATAATCATATCATGCCTTTACCCATTACCCTAAGCTTTAAGCTAAGCTTTGAAAGAAAGGAAGAGAGGGAGAAAGTTATAAGGCTAATGCGTCTTCAGTCTTCAGCCACACGCTTCATATACAACAGAATGAAAGAGGGAAAAACTGATAACGAAATATACAAGCTGACCCAAGAAAAATTTAACTCCTTACCCGCTTGGAATATAAATTCTGCCCTCAGAAAAACCAAGCAATATCCCACAGATGAGAAAACCGATGGAAAGAATCCTGAGAGGGGAAGGACAGATGTCCCCTTCCTTATCCTTGACAGAACTCCATCAGGGGGTCTGTCTCCTCTGAAGCCCGTATTGGTGGAAGGGGTGTTGGATAGGGTGAAGAACATGTTAGCTCCTGTAGGTCTTGCAGGAGCAGGGAGCTAAATAATTGAACTTGATCGGTGAAAATCTGCTGATAAACTGGAAGCAGAGGTTAGAAAAAAGGCTACAGGAGTTTCTTGAGGGCATTGAACCGCCAATTTTACAGTCCGCTATGGCATATTATCCCCTTCAGGGAGGTAAAAGACTAAGACCATTGATCGTGTGTGCGGTGGCTGTAGCCCTTGGTGGAGACCTTGAGGATGCTATAACAGTTGGTTGTTCGGTGGAGTTCATTCATAACTACTCCCTGATACACGACGACCTACCCCCTTTGGACAACGACCAATACAGAAGGGGAAAGCCCACATGCCATGTGGTCTTTGGAGAGGATCTGGCGCTCCTTGCGGGGGATGCCTTGCTAACCTTAGCCTTTGAGATACTCTCTGATAAAGATAACTTTAGAACCTTAGAGGCGGATAGGCTACTTTTGATGATAAAGCTTCTTAGCAAAAAGGCGGGTGCCAAGGGTATGGTGGGTGGGCAGGTGATGGATGTTAGAAAATTGGGAGAACTTGAACAGATAAGCATGAAAAAGACCGCAGAGCTTTTTTCTGCCTGTTTTATGCTGGGAGGTCTGGTCGCAAAGAGGGATGACCTTGTTAATGATTTAGAAAGAGTAGGTATAAACTTTGGGCTTCTCTTTCAGATGTGCGACGACTACAAGGACAAAGACGGCTTTTACCAAAGGTTTGGTGAAGGATTAGAGGACCTGATAGAAGCAAAGGGGCAAGAGGTGGCGTCTCAACTTCAAGCCTTGGGTTTGCTCACTGCACAGATGCAAGCCATTTTAGATAGCTTTCTATGAAGTCCAACCGTATCTTTTTGGTAGGTTTTATGTGCAGTGGAAAAAGCACAGTGGGAAAACTATTGGCGGAAAAGCTTGGTTATACCTTTTGGGACATAGACCAAGTTATAGAGGAGAGGGAGGGCAAAAGCATAGAAGAGATATTTAAAGATGAAGGAGAGGAGTATTTCAGAAACCTTGAGATGAAAGTTTTGGAGGAGTTTTTGGAAAAAGAAGGGATTGTGGTTAGCACAGGAGGAGGACTTGGTGCGAACCCCTTTGCTATGGAGAAAATGAAGTCTGCGGGCTTGGTAGTATGGCTGGATTTAGATTTTGAAACCTTTTTGCAAAGGTGTGCCCACCAAGAGGGTAGACCTCTTTTGAAGAAGGGGTTGGATTACCTAAGGACTTTAATGGAGAAGAGGAAAAAGGTTTATAGTCTGGCACATATCAGACTGAAAGCGGACAAGCCGCCTGATGCCCTGGTGGAAGGACTTTTATCTAAGCTTTAAAGTTGCCACCGCCAAGACGCTGAGAAGAATGGAGATGATCCAAAGTCTGACTACGATTTTGGGTTCTGGAATGCCCGAAAGCTCCAAATGATGATGAAAGGGTGCCATCTTGAAAAGTCTTTTGCCCTTTGTAAGTTTGAAGTATGCCACCTGAAGGATCACGCTCAGGGTTTCAAAAACAAAAATTCCTCCCGCTATAGGCAGAATGAGCTCTGCCTTTGCTACGAGAGCTATTACCCCAAGTCCTGCACCAAGGGCTAAGGCACCCACATCCCCCATGAATAGCTGGGCTGGATAAGCGTTGAACCACAAAAAGCCAAGTCCAGCACCTACTATGGCAAAACACAGAACTGTGAGGTCCCCCGCATAGGGCACATATGGAATGTTTAAATACTTGGCAATGTTTGCGTGTCCTACTGCGTAGGCTATTACACCCAAGGATGCGGCGGTGGTCATAACAGGTCCAACCGCAAGCCCATCAAGCCCATCGGTGAGATTCACTGCGTTAGAGGTGGCTACAATCACCAAAACCGCAAAGAGTATATAAAAAAGCCCTAGGTCTATCTGAAGGTTTTTAAAAAGAGGAAAGTAAAGCTTTGTGCCCACCTCCGTAAATTCATAGAGGGCAAAGGCTGTAAGGGATGCCACAAGCACCTGGGCAGAGAACTTAGCCTTTGCGGATATGCCCTTTTTGTTCTTTAGCTTGGTATAGTCGTCCCAAAGACCTATGAGCCCAAAACCGAGAATGCAAAGGGAGATCACCCAAAAGTAAGCAAGGTCCAACCTCATGAGGAGGAGGGAGGACAGAAGGACGGATATAAGTATCACCAATCCACCCATGTTGGGAACCAGTTTTTTGATGGTGTGTCCCTCCGGTGTATATTCTCGCACGTAGCCCCTAAAAAGTCTTTGAAGGGCTTTTAGCTTCTTTAGGAAAATGGGCGTTAGCAGTAGGGTTAGAAAGAAGGCAAGCAGTATAGCCAAAAAGGACCGGAAAGTTATGTATTTGAAAACATTAAAACCAAAGAAGAAGTCCTTTAGATAGAAAGAGAGATGGTATAGCATGTCAGCATCTGTTTTTACTAAAAAGTCTATCCAGTATTATGGCGCAGGCGTTTCTTACTGAAAGATGGTTCCAATCTCCTGCGCCGTAAATAGGCTCCAGTATGTAGTCAAAGGTGTTCATAAGGTCTGGAGGAATGCCATAACCTGTGCCAAAAAGGATTAAAAAGTCCTCCTGTCTTTTTTCTATCTCCCTTTTTAAAAACTCATAGCTTACGGTGTTTGGATAGGTTCTTGCGTCCGTGCCCACAAGCTTTGGCTTTCTTCCCCTTCTGTTTTGTATATCCTCTATAACCTCCTCCAAGTTGTAAGCGAGCCGAACAAGGCTAACCGTTTCTGCCCTCGTGGGATTGGTCTTTAGACCCTCTTCAGAGGACCAATACTCTATCTGTTTTTTTATCACCGCCCTTTGGGCATCTACCGGCTGGACTATGTAGAAGGTGTTTATCTCATAAGCCCTGGCGGGTCTTGCTATGTCGTGCAGGTCCATGGTGGTAAAGGAGGTTATTATGGTTCTTCCCTCTCTATCCATAGCAGGAAAATGTAGAAGTGCAATGAAAACATTGTGATTGAGCATTTAATTTATTTTAACCGCCTCTTTTTAGCTTTGTAACATCACAAAAGCCAAAAGCACCCATCCCTGGGTAATGTTCATGCTAAAATTTTAAATCTCATGCGAATAGAAGTAATCAATGGTAGCATCCTTGAGGTGGATGCGGATGTGATCGTCAATCCTGCCAACTCCTTGGGACTTATGGGTGGTGGTGTGGCGGGTGTGATAAAGCGGTTTGGAGGAGAGGAGATAGAAAAGGAGGCGGTGCAAAAGGCACCCATTCCGGTTGGCTCTGCAGTGCTTACCACCGCGGGCAAGCTAAAATTCAAGGGCGTAATCCACGCACCCACCATGGAGAAGCCCGCCATGGAAAGCTCGGAAGAAAAGGTGAGGAAGGCGGTGAGGGCAAGCTTGGAGTTGGCGGACAGTTTGGGCTTTGAGACCTTGGCGATCCCCGGAATGGGCACAGGTGTGGGCGGACTTCCCAGGGAACTCTCCGCAAAGGCAATGCCTGAGGAAATAAAAAACTTCAAACCCAAGAGTCTAAAAAAGGTCATTCTGGTAGATATAGACCCAGAGATTGTTCAAGCTTGGCAGAAGAACCTTTGAATGCTCTTAGCATCTGGCGGATTTTTAGGAAAGTCTAACAAACTTTATAAATTCCCCATCAAGGAAGTGAAATTCTTCAACTCTCTTTTGGAGTTAAGGGAAAGAAAGGGTTTTGTAGTCATCTCTTACAGGCTCTCAGAGGAGACCCTTGGTGTAAAGGTAAAGGCATCCTCTTTCCCTCCCATTGTGTTTGTGGAAGTGGGAGAGCCCGTTGAGTTTGAAATAAGGTCCAAGCCTTTTAGACTGAGCTTGCAGGGTTTTTCCTTGAAAAAAGAGGAGTACATAGAGAAAATTAGAAGGGTAAAAGAGGAGATTGAAAAGGGCACAGTCTATCAGCTTAACCTTTCAACGAGGATGGACTTTAAACTGGAAGGTTCTCCATTAGACCTTTTCTTGAAATTCTTCGAAAGGCAACCTACCCCCTACGCCTTCTTTCTTGACCTGAAGGACTTTTACATCCTGAGCGGTTCAATGGAGCTCTTTTTGGAGAGAAAGGGAGGGCTAATAAAGAGCAAGCCCATAAAGGGAACCGCCGAGAGTGAAGAGGTTTTACAAAACAGCCAAAAGGACAAGGCAGAGAATTTGATGATCCTTGATATGATGAGGAACGACCTTTCAAGGGTGGCAAAGGTGGGCAGTGTGAAGGTAGAGGAGCTCTTTAAGGTGGAAAAATATGCAACCCTGTGCCAAATGCACTCCACCGTGGTGGCACAAACAGACAAAAACCTTGAGGAGATTTTGCTTAACACATTCCCCCCTGCCTCGGTGACGGGTGCACCAAAGAAAAAGGCGGTGGAACTAATAGACGCTTTGGAGCCCCATCCGAGGGACTATTACTGCGGATGCGCAGGCTTTGTTTGGAATGAAGACTTTACCCTGTGCGTTCTCATCAGAACAGCCTTTGGCAGTGGGCAAGAACTTTCTTACTATGCGGGTTCAGGTATTGTGTATGACTCGGATGAAGAGAGGGAATGGGAGGAAACCCTAAGCAAAGCAAAGGCCTTTTGGTCTACCTAAAGGTTCCCAATGAACCTTGTAGATTTGAAGGAAGCTCGTATAATTAATATCCCAATGATAAAGCTGAGCATATTGGGTTCTACTGGCTCGGTGGGAACGCAAGCCCTGCATGTGGTTAGGGCATACAGGCAGGATATTGAACTGGTGGGTTTGGTGGCAAGAAGGGCGTCGGATAAACTGCTAAATCAGGCAAGGGAGTTTAAGCCCAAGTATGTGGTGTCCTATCAGGAGCCCGAAAAGGATTGGCTTGAAAGTCTTCCGAGGGAGTGTGTGTATTTAAAAGGTGAAGAGGGTTTGTTGGCTATTGTGGAGGAATCTGAAAGGGTTTTAAACGCCATCTCTGGCATAGATGGGCTTTTGCCTACCTTTCTTGTGCTCTCAAAGAACAAGATACTACTTGCCAGCAACAAGGAATCTGTGGTCTGTTTGGAGGGGCTCATCAGGGAAAAGTCAAAGAATGTGGTGCCCATTGATAGCGAACACAATGCCCTTTTTCAACTGCTTTCAATGACAGACAGGAAAGAAATAAAAAAGGTATATCTTACCGCCTCCGGTGGTCCTTTCAAGGACACGCCCATTGAAGAACTTTCAAGGGTAAAGCCCGCCCAAGCCCTAAACCATCCCACCTGGCAGATGGGACAGAAGATCACGGTGGATTCTGCCACTCTGATGAACAAAGGCATAGAACTTTTGGAGGCTAAGGCACTTTTTGGTTTGGACCCAGACCTTATAGAGGTAGTGATCCATCCCCAAAGCCTGGTGCATGGAGCCCTAAAGTTAATAGATGGCAGTTTTCTCTTTCAGGTTTCTCCGCCCGACATGAAAATTCCTATAATGAACGCCATTTTTTATCCCGAAAGGCGAGACAATCCCTTCAGAGAGGTTAGCCTTTTTGAGCTTTCTCCCATAGTTTTTGAGAGGGTGGACAGGCAAAAGTTCAGGGCTTTGGCTCTGTGTGAGTGGGTCGCAAGGATGGGAGGTGTTTATGTGCCCGTGCTTTTGGGTGCGGATGAAAGGGCAGTGGAGCTCTTTTTGGAGGAACGCATAAGCTTTGATAAAATAGTCCCATTAGTGGAGGAGGTGCTCTCTTCTGTGAGCATAAGGGACCCAGAAACCGTAGAGGAGATCATCCAAGCGGTAAAGTGGGGCTACAGTAAGGTGGACGAAGTGTTGGGTAGAGTGCTATGAGGGAGATCTTTTACGCCATTCTCTTTGTGCTCTTTGCATTTTTGCCCTTTCATCTTTTATCTTCTCCGAAGGCTTACTTGGTAAGCATGAAAAACATAGACCCATCCAAGTTTGAGTTAAAGGTGGGCAAAGAAGGAGGAACTCTCTATTACATACTTTTGGGAGACCCAAAGACCCTGAACCCAGCCCTTGCCCAAGAGACCAGTTCCACTGCAGTCCTCTCGGACCTTTTCAGCGGGCTGACAAGGCTAAACCTAAAAACTATGGAGTATGAACCTGATCTGGCAGAAGGCATCTTAGCCTTTGAGGACGGAAAAAGGTATGTGGTAAAGCTAAGGAAGGATGTTAAGTGGAGCGATGGGAAGCCCTTTACCGCGGAGGATGTGGTCTTTACATACAGGGATGTCTATCTTAACAAAAACATTCCTAACTCTACCGCAGACATGCTCAGGGGAATTCTCAGAGAAGAAAAGGATGTGGAGAACTTTGTAAGGGCTATAGACCCATACACCCTTGAGTTTAGGCTTCCAAAGCCCTTTGCACCCTTTCTTGGCATCTTGGCAAGTCCCATCTTACCCAAGCACAAGCTGGAAAAGTTCGTCAAAGAAGAAACCTTTATGCAGGCTTGGAATGTGAGCACAGACCCAGAGGAGATCGTGGGCACGGGACCCTACAAGCTAAAAAGATACATAAAAGGACAGCTGGTGGAGTACGAGGCAAACCCCCACTATTATAGAAAGGACGAAGAGGGCAAAAGGCTACCATACATAAAAAGAAAAATAGCGTACATAGTCCAAGACCCAGACACAGCCCTTCTTATGTTCTCCACAGGCAAGGCAGACTATCATGGCATCAGACCCACGGACCTTATGACTGTAGTTCGCTTGAAGGGGATCAGCCTTTTTGATCTGGGACCCACTCCATCCACCACTTTCCTTGTTTTCAACCAAAACCCGCAGGCGGACATTCCTAAGTATAAGCTACGTTGGTTCCAAAATTCCCAATTCAGAAGGGCAATCTCTATGGCAATAGACCGCGCTGGAATAAGCTTGCTCGTCTATAATGGCTTGGCACAGCCCCTTTATGGACCCATCACACCTGCCAACAGACCTTACTATTACGAGGGACTGTTTCCGGAAATTCCTTACGACCTAAAAACCGCCAGAAAGCTCTTGGAAGAGCTTGGCTTTTCAGACAGAAATAAGGATGGCTGGCTTGAGGACCCAGAGGGGAACACCGTGGAGATCATACTCCTCACCAACGCGGAAAACAAAGAAAGACAAGCCATAGGAAACATGATAAAGGAGGACCTGGAGAAGTTGGGTATAAGAGTAATTTTTAACCCAATAGACTTTAACGCTCTGGTGCGCAGGCTCACCACCCCTCCTTACCAGTGGGAGGCTGTAATAATAGGTCTCACTGGTTCCTTGGACCCACACTTTGGCAGGAACGTGTGGCACTCTTCGGGTACTCTGCATATGTGGAACCCAAGGCAAAAAACGCCAGCTACAGCTTGGGAGAAAGAGGTGGATGAACTCTTTGACAGGGCTTCTTCCGTGCTAAACAGAGAAGAGAGAATTGAGCTATACAGACAAGCCTATAGAATAATAGCTAGGGAGCAACCTCTCATATTCTTGGCTGCTCCAAAGAGCATGGTGGGAGCCAGAGATAGGCTTGAAAATTACTTTCCCACCGTTTGGGGTCAATACGAAGAGGAGTATATGTTTTTCAAGTGATAAGCTCTCTGAGTCTTTCCCGAAGAACCTGGTAGGTTATCTCCCTAATTATGCTTTCCAACGGTATTGATTCAATACTCTTTTTTAGTTCCTCCCTAAGGAGTTCCCTAACAAGGTCGCTCGGATTAAAACCTTGAAAGACTTTTTTGATTTCCTCTTTAATGGTTTCCTCTACCACCTTCTTAATATCCTCTAAGGACACGCCTTTCAATACATCCTCCAATTTTTCTGTTTTCTGTTGCGAAGCGCTTACGGTGGGCACAGCCTCCTCTATATGTATTTGTGGGACTGGGATGGGTTCTTCCTTTTGTTCCTCCAAGACGAACTCTTTTACAGGCAATGGACTTTCCTCTAACTTAGGCATTTCAAATTCTTTAGTGATCTGGGGAAATTCCTCAGTCTCAGGACCCTTTTCTTTTTTCTGCACAGCTTCTTGCTTCTCAAGTAGTTCCTCAAGTATTTGCATAAGTGTTGTTTCTTCTTCCTTCAGATAGACGAATATTTCTTTAAATTTTTCCACTATTTCTTTGGGACTTTTTTCTCTTGAAATTGCGTGCTTATTTCTAAGAGGAACGTCATCTATGTTTATGTTAAACAGTTCGTCTATCAACACCAAAAAGGGCTTTTGAGCTATGTCTTGGTCCTTAGCTAATTCCATCAATCTCTTCTTCGCTGTAAGACCAGAGATTGCATCAAATATAACTCCATCTACATCTTTTAAGAGGCTTTCCAGGTTTCTAAAGGACCTTATCACAACCGGTTCAAAATTTTCAGATAGTAAGGAAGTAATACTATCTACCAGTGTGCTATCAAAAGACACAACTGCAACTCTTTTCTTAGGATGAATGCTTTCGGAGATGTATTGGGAAAACTCCTCCTTAGATTCTGGTTGTACCTCTGTATGTTTAAGCCCTTTTTCAAAGAGTAGTGCTTCTGTACTTTCCTGTTTTTCCAACTCTTCTACGGTTTGTTTGTGAGTTTCTATTTCAAGCTCTAAAGTAGGCAATTGGTATTCCTCTGTTTCTTGAACAGGTGCAGTAATAGCAGATAGAACTTGATCGGGTGTACTCTCCCTTGGTATAAGTATCTTTTTTTGTGGTTTTAGATTTTGAGCATTTATAGGGAAAAGGTCATCTACAAGTACCACGAACTTTGCATCCTTGAATTTCTGTTGATACATGTTGTTTATATCTTCTTCGGATAAAGCTCCAGATATTGCGTCATAAATGATCACATCAAAATGTGTGGTTATCAAACTAAGAGCCTCTTCTCCATTTTTAACGTCTATAACTTCGTATTCACTAAGGACATTCTTTAGTTGTTTTACTAAGCTTCTGTCAAAGGAGACTATCAGGACTTTCATTTTCTCCCCTCCATTTCTTTAAGTATATCATCGAGTATTCTCTTTGCTTCTTCAATACTTTCCTTCGGTATTATTGCATGGGTAGCAATAGCCAGCCTAAGCGCCTTTAGCTTCCTTTCTAAGCCTTGTAGGTAGGTTTTTTCAACTATTTTTACTTCAGTGCTTTTCTGCTGGGCTTGTGGGATTAGCATATAAACAACACCTATTGCAAATAGTATTAATCCGGCTAAGGCTATACCAAGGGATGTCGGATTTTTGAGAATTTCTTCTATGTATTCTCCAAAGTTGTATTTTCTGGTGTATATATATACCTCCGCCTTGGTTGGCGATGCTTTATGATAGGACGAATACATGTTGATATCCGTAGGATTCTGAAATACTTGACCGTATGTGAACACCTTTCCTTCAGCAGTTTTAAATATAAAAAATCCTTTGTCCGGATATTCTATATTTTTCAACTCTTTGTTTTCACATACTGAAAGTATGAAGCTGGCAAAATTTGCATTTATTTTTTCCTGCTTTTTTATGGCGTATATTTCAAAGGATGTATAAATTCCCCATCCAAACAATAACAAACCCAATATCATGAAAATAAGAGACAGAAATCTTTTCACTTTCATCCCCCAACAGTTATAGCTTCTACAAGCAAGGATGGAGAACCCACATGTCCATACATCCTAAGGTCTTCTCCAACCCCCACTAAATTTTTCAGAAGCTCCAGAATGTTACCTCCTATAACCACTCCCTTCACTGCTTTCTCTTTCTTACCATTCTTATAAATTATACCAGAGGCACCTAGCGAAAAGTCTCCAGAGATTGGGTCCACGGTATGCAGACCCATTAGATCTAAAATCAAAAAGACCTCATCGTAAGCCTTCAATAGGTCCTCCAGAGTGTGGGTTCCCCTCTCTATGTAAAGATTCCTTATGCCGGAGGTGGGCAAGCTTTTATAGCCGTGTCTTACCGAATTGCCCGTTGGTTTGGCATTGCATTTGACTGCAGTGTATACACTGTGCAAGAACCCTTTAAAAATTCCCCTTTCAATTAATATGTTTTTCTTAGATGGTACGCCTTCCGCGTCCAACTCCAGAGTACCCACACCTCCCTTTAAAGTTCCGTCATCTATCACCGTTAGCAAGGGGTTTGCTATTGCTTGACCTTCTTTGCCCTTTAGCAAGGTTTTGTTTTTTACGAGGGCATCTCCCAGGAACATCGGGCTGAAGGCTTCCAAAAGGGATACCGCACTTTCTCTGAAGAAGACAACGGGGATAACCTTTGTTTCGTAAGAAACCGCCCCCAACTGGGCAGTAGCCTTGAAGGCAACATCTCTCGCCATCTCTTCAAAGTCTATGTCCTTTAAATATCTACCGCTCCTGTATTCGTAGGATATAGCCTCTTCCCCGTTTTCTACTGCAAGGGCTGAGGTAAGGCAGGAAAAGTATGTGGTTGTATAGCTGTATTCAAGACCCTGAGAGTTAAAGCAATGAACCTCCACCTTAAACTCCTTCAGGCTTGTCTTTCTTGTGCCCACTACCCTTCTGTCAAAGCTCTTTGCAAGCCTTTCAAGGTTTATAAGCAACTCCGCTTTGTCCTCCACACTCAGAGAAAGTCCTTCCTGATCGTAATCCGCTTGCAACTGCCCTTTAAACTCGCCTTTGTTTAGAACAAAGCCGTTATCCTTTGGCGTCAGCTCCAAAGATTCCACGGCCCTCTTTACGCAGTTTGAGACCGCCGTCCAGGATAGGTCTGTAGTGTATGCAAATCCTTGTTTAAAATCCTTTAGGACCCTTATGCCCAAGCCAACCTCCTTTGACTTGGAAAGGTTTTCCAAACTCTCCCTTGAGGTCTCCACCAAAAGTTTTTCCGTGCTCTCTATGTATGCTTCGTATTCATACTCTCCTTTTAAGGAATCTTCTATCCACTTCTTTAATTGTTCCATCATGGAAGATTTTATAATAGTTTCTGGCAAACTAGCCCTTTCCTCACCCTATCCCACGCTCCTTTACGGCACGGGAGGAGAGGAGTATCTTCCTCTCAAGAAAAGGGAAGAGAAGGGCTACCTTCATAACCTGCTGGACAAGGGTTCCTTCCATTGGTCTCACAACTGGCACCCAGCAGACTCTGAAGGCTTTGCATAAAAAAATTATATCACTTTCCAGAAACTCTTTGAATAAATTTATTTTAAGATAAATTTTTGGTACAGCATTGGTTGCGGTATGATGGACCTTGGAAAGTGGCTGATCTTTGTTGGTGCGTTTTTTATAGTCTTTGGTTTGGTCCTTCTGTTAGTTCAAAAACTTCCCTTTGGTTTTGGCAAACTGCCTGGGGATATCTTCATAAAGAGGGACAATTTTACCTTTTACTTTCCCTTAGCCACTTCCCTGCTTATAAGCCTTTTGCTGACCCTTATCCTTAACCTTATATTTTGGTTTTTGAGAAAGTGAGTGGCGGAGCCGACGGGACTTGAACCCGCGACCTCCGGCTTGACAGGCCGGCGTTCTGACCTGGCTGAACTACGGCTCCTCAAAGTTATATTATAACACACACGGAGATTTTTGACCAATACGCCAAGAACTACGATCAGTGGTACGAAAGACCCTTTGGAAGTTCTGCCTTTGGGCTTGAGGTAGCTTGCCTTAAGGGAGTTATAAGTCCCTTTTCTTTATCCCTTGAGGTGGGAGTAGGAAGCGGTAGGTTTGCTCAAGCCCTCGGAGTTCCATATGGATTGGACCCCTCAATGGAGCTTTTAAAGTTGGCAAAACGAAGGGGTATCCGTGGAGTCCTCGGAAGGGCGGAGACCTTACCCTTCAAAAGCTCAAGCTTTGACTTGGTCCTTATGGTGGTCTCTGTATGCTTTTTTGAAGAGCCCTTGCGTGCCTTTGAGGTAGCCCACAGGGTTTTAAAGAACGATGGATATTTAGTGCTTGGGCTTGTTCTTTTGGACAGCCCTTGGGCGGATTTTTACAAAGAAAAGGCAAAGAAGGGACATCCTATTTACTCCCACGCAAGATTTTATTCCTTCAGAGAACTTTCCTCCATTTTAGCCCAAGCAGGTTTAAGGATTGAAAAGGTATTCACTACACCATTTGAAGAGCCCCAAGACCAAGAGCCTATGAGAAATCAAGATATAAGAGATGGCTTTTGGAGGGAAGGAGGGTTCTTCTGCGTAAGTGCTAAAAAGATAAACTGATGAGCCTTTCAATCAACTTGGCAAGGTTAAAATCTTTGTCTGTAATTGCCTTTACGTCGTGGGTCATTAGCTTTATCTTTAGCCTTTTAAAACCCAGCTCTACATCTGGATGATGCCACAGGCTTTCAGCCAGGTAGGCTATTGCGTTGAAAAGCATGACAGTTTCCTTCCAGTTTTTGGTGTTGATCTCTCTGCAGATGTATCCATCCTCGTATTCCCATTGGGGAATTTCGTCCTGTATTTTTTGAAGGATCTCCTCAGGGCTGTAGCGCTTTAGTCCTTCTTCTGGCATGAGGGACACACCCCATAAATATAAAGGGAGCTGGATAATACCTTAAAGCCGTTTACCTCCTCGGGCACCCTGCATCCAGCGTCTACTTTTAGGTCCAGTATGGCTCCACACATTACGCATACTAGGTGGTCGTGTTCTTGGACGTTGGCATCATACCTTACTGAACTTCCCCAGTAGGCAACCCTTTTTATAAAACCCAGCTCCTCCAAGGTCTCCACCGTTCTGTACACGGTAGCCAGGGAGACAAAGGGATATATTTCTTTAACCTCCTCGTAAATTTCTTCAACTGTGGGGTGGTCCTTTCTGCGCAGAAGTATCTCATAAACCGCCAACCTTTGGGGGGTGATCTTTAACCCCTTCTCCTTGCAAACCTTCACAAACTCTTCAAGCCGTTCCTTTTGGTGCGCCGTCATAGCAAGTTTAATAATATAAATCAAATAAAAGTAATTTGCAAATTGCCCCTATCAATACCTTCCCTTCTTTAATAGATTTCCAGCTTTTTGGATTTCTTACACAAGGTTTGCTAATATTATAATACTCTCCTGTAGGCGAGGTGCCGGAGTGGCCGAACGGGGCGGTCTCGAAAATCGCTGTGGGTTCAAAGCCCACCGAGGGTTCGAATCCCTCCCTCGCCGTAAAAGGTTTAACCATGAGTTATTTGACGAGGGGGCTAAAACCTTACTTTGAAAAGAGCTTTATGCCCTTAATTGATGCCATCAGCAAGGCTAAGGTGCATCCCAACTTTTTAACGATCTTTGGTCTGTTCCTTGTAGCGGTGGGTTCTTATTTCCTTTACCATAACGTTCGTCTTCTTAGCTTTGTATTCTTGCTCTTGGGAGCCCTCTGTGATGCTTTGGATGGTGCCATAGCCAGAAAAACTAAACGGAATAGTCCCTTTGGTGCCTTTTTGGACTCTATAACCGACAGATTTTCTGACGCCTTACCATTCATAGCCATAGCCCTCTCCTCCCAAGATAAGGTTTTGTCTTTTTTCTCACTTTTGGCGTTGGTCTTTTCCTTTGGTGTTAGCTATGCAAGGGCAAGGGCGGAGGGACTGGGCTTTGAGTTGAGGGTGGGTTTTTTTGAAAGGACAGAAAGGTGGGTCGTTCTTTTGGCGGGCGTTCTTTTACAGCAGATATTTTTGGCTTTGATCCTTTTGGTGGTGGGTTCCTTTTTGACCTTAATCCAGAGGGTTTATACTTTTATGAAACTTTCCCAGGGGAGGTGAAAGGATGGGAAGGCTGATCCTTGTGATCCTGGGTTTGTTTGTGGCTACTGGGACGGTGCTTGCCACTCAGCCCAAAGCCCAGAAAAGGCAAAGCATAAGCCACAAAAAGGCTAAAGTTAAATCCAAACCAGTTAGCCTAAGGGAGATCGCTTTAAGGTATGGAGATGGACCGACCTTTGAGAGAGACCCTGATGCCATAAGGCTGTCTTCCTTGCTCTTTTACGGCACTCCTTATAGGTTTGGAGGTAATAGCTCCCACGCCCTTGACTGCTCGGGCTTTGTTCAAAAGGTCTTCAGGGCAAACGGTATAGAGCTTCCAAGAGACTCAAGGGCACAGGCTAAGTATGGATATAAGGTTAGCCTCTCGGAATTAAAACCCGGCGACCTGCTCTTTTTTAAAACCTACAGGCGGGATGTTTCCCATGTGGGTATATACATAGGAGATGGCAAGATGGTCCACGCTACCACAAGGGGCGGGCGGGTGATGGTCAGTAGCATACATGAGCCCTATTACAAGCAGAGGTTCTTGTTCGCAAAAAGGGTCGTAGAGGCTAAAGGCGAGGAAAAGTCCGACCCTATAGCTGAAATTATAGAAAAGGAAACTAACAGATAGTTCTACCCCTTTCTTTAACCTTTTCCTTTATCTCTGCCAAAAGGATCAACGCTTGCAATGGCGTAGTCTGGGCTATGTCTATGCCTTCCAATAATTCTTGCAGTTCCCTGAAAGCCTTTTCCCACTCTAATTTCTCGGATTCTTGATAGACCTTTTCCAGCATGGGAACCTGCTTGTCAAAGCTTGCTAAAATTTCCTGGCTTCTTTGGATCACCTCTTCGGGCAAGCCTGCCCTTTTGGCTACATATATGCCAAAGCTACCCTCTGCCCTTCCCCTCTTGAGGGTGTAAAGAAAGCTAATGCCCTCATCACTTTTTGAGACTGCCATGTGATAGTTTTTGACCATGGGCAGTTCTTCCTCCAAGTGTGTTAGTTCTAAGTAATGGGTGGCAACAAGTGTGCGAGCCTTTATGTTCTTGGCTATGTATTCCACAATAGCCTTTGATAGGGCAATGCCATCGTAGGTGGATGTGCCCCTTCCTATCTCATCAAGGATTATCAAACTTCTCTCATCGGCAGAGTTCAGTATGGCAGACACTTACATCATCTCGTTCATAAAGGTGGAAAGCCCCAAGGGCACGAT